>Ga0115002_10001951_pt1 | contig 27441 bp, 24 predicted proteins | sample ArcticOcean_MG_C_8_FD_89576 | JGI IMG/M metagenome (GOLD analysis project Ga0115002, IMG submission 89576) | Marine microbial communities from western Arctic Ocean - ArcticOcean_MG_CB11_86 | ecosystem: Environmental > Aquatic > Marine > Oceanic | place: Arctic Ocean: Canada Basin | collected... | reverse complement strand
TCTCGAGCAAGCGAAGCTGTGGGCGGCTCGAATCAATAGGGAGCTGCCCGTTGCGACCTCCAAGCAGCGAGTTGAACGAATGTATTGGGAGGCACTTGGCCGCCAAGCGAAACCTGGCGAAATTCAAGCAGCGCTGGCAACGATCGATTTGTTGGCCGAGTATCACAAAGTCGAGAGCGAACACACACTGGTCTGGTCCGATCTATGTCACACTTTCTTTCGAGTTAACGAATTCATTTACCTGCGGTGATTCATGAATCCAACATTTGAGTTAAGTCGTCGCGATCTCTTGCGTAGAGGATCGATGGGTTTTGGAGCGTTGGCAGCGTCTTCAATACTTGGCGATTCTCTGCAAGCAGAAGATGTCATTCAAGTTGATGGACCCAATGCTGCTAAACGCGCGGCTAAAATCGTGTCCAAAGCAAAAAGCGTCATCTTCCTGTTCATGGAAGGTGGAGTGTCGCAAGTCGACTCGTACGACTACAAGCCGATGTTGGAAAAGCATCATGGCCAAGATCCTCGCAAAGCGATCGGGGAGCTCGAAAGAACTCAATTCCAAAACATTGGAACGGTGATGAAGTCGCCGTGGAAATTTCGTCAATGGGGCGAGAGTGGGACCTGGGCGAGCGAGCTATTTCCGCACATCAACGAAGAGATGGACCAGTTGTGTGTCGTGAAGTCGATGACATCCAAGTTTCCCGAACACACCAGCGCCAATTATCTCTTGCACAGTGGACACGGTTTGCAAGGCCGTCCGAGTATGGGAGCTTGGGCGACTTACGGACTGGGAAGTGAATGCGAAGATCTGCCGGGCTATGTCGTACTCAACGGTGGTCAGATCCCGTCCGGTGGACTCGACAACTTCAGCAGCGGTTTCTTACCCGCTTCTTTCCAAGGTTCATTGCTCCATGCAAACGGTACACCGCTGGCCAACATCATCCCCAACGAAAAGGACGCGAAGCTGCAGGAGATCAAGCGAGCGTTAGCTCGTCAGCTAAACCAAGCAGGTCTCGATCTGGCTGGAAAAGTCGATGAAATGGAATCGGCAATACGAAACGCGGAACTCGCCGCCCGGATGCAGCTGGCCGTTCCCGAACTGATTGACCTGACCCAGGAAACAAAGGCGACTCACGATCTCTATGGCCTTAACGCCAAAAATGGCCATACCAAAACCTATGGTAAGGCATGTCTAATCGCTCGCAGGCTCGCGCAACAAGGAGTGCGGTTCATCGAAGTCTTGATCCCAATGGTGAACGGGTATCAGCGCTGGGATGCACACGGAAACATCGTGCAGAATCATTCGACTAACGCCGCTGCCGTCGATCAACCAATCGCTGGTTTGCTAAAAGATCTACGACAACGAAATATGCTCGACGACACGCTCGTGGTTTGGTCCGGGGAATTTGGCCGGACGCCATTTGCACAGGGCGGCGCGGGTCGAGACCACAACGAACACGGATACTCGTTTTGGATGGCGGGTGGCGGCGTCAAAGGTGGAATGACTTACGGAGAGACTGATCAATGGGGCTATAAAGCGGTGGAAAATAAATTGGAAATCCACGATCTCCATGCGACGATGCTCCACTTAATGGGAATCGATCACACGAAACTGACATATCGCTTTAGCGGCCGCGATATTCGGTTAACCGATGTCTACGGGCGAGTCGTCAAAGAGCTGCTGGTTTAAGATCACGCCGAATGAATTCTGGCTCCCCAAAAATCAGGCGATCCGCCTGTTCTATACGCCGTAGGCGTATAGACAGCCGAAGGCCTCATGCCAGCGGGCTCATACCGGCGCTGCTCGATAGCGGAAATCGGATGCGATCGGCACGTCCACCTAGGGTGCGCTCCGCGACCCCAGGCTCTTGTTGTAACGCCTTCGGCGCAAAGACGGCCGAAGGCATTTTTACGCTACGATTTCCTTGATGACGTTTGCGCCTTCGACGCCAGTCAATCGCATGTCGAGTCCCTGGAACTTGACATTGAATCGATTGTGATCGATTCCGAGCTGGTGGAGCATCGTGGCGTGGAGGTCTCGCACGTGGACGATGTTTTCCACCGAGTTGTATCCGAGTTCATCGGTGGCGCCGTAACTGATACCCGGTTTGATTCCACCGCCAGCCATCCACATGGAGAATCCTTTGATGTGGTGATCGCGTCCGGCACCGCCTTTGCCTTGGAACATTGGAGTACGTCCAAATTCACCGCCCCAAACGATCAACGTATCTTCCAGCATCCCTCGTTGCTTGAGGTCGGTTAGCAATGCCCACGTTGGCTGATCCGTCAATTTCGAGCAGATGTTCATGTAGTTGACCAAGCCGCCGTGGTGGTCCCAACCGCGGTGGTAAAGATGGATGAACCGCACGTCTCGTTCGGCCAGTCGTCGGGCGAGGAGGCAGTTCGACGCGTAGCTTCCGTCGCCCGGTTTTGCTCCGTACATATCGAGCGTCTCTTGCGTTTCGTCAGAGAAATCCATCAGTTCGGGAACGGACGTCTGCATGCGAAATGCCATCTCATACGCTGCGATGCGGGTAGCGATTTCAGGATTCTGCACCTTCTCGTTGCGATGAGAATTCAATTTATTGATTGTAGTGATCAACTGCTTCTGCTGTTCGAGCGAAATTCCTTTGGGGGAACGGACGTAGTCGACGGGGTCACCGCTGGAATTAAACTGAACGCCTTGGTAGCGACTCGGTAGGAAACCAGTACCCCACTGCCGCGATGCGATGGGTTGTGGATTTCGACCGCCCGTGCTCGTCAGAACCACGAAGCCCGGTAGGTTTTCGCTTTCGCTACCCAGACCGTAAGTGAACCAGGATCCCATCGATGGCCGACCGCTGATTGCCGTGCCGGTGTTCATAAATGTGTGAGCAGGATCGTGGTTGATTTGTTCGGTGACCATCGATTTGATGATACAAATGTCGTCCGCCATCTTGGCGTGATACGGCAAGAAGTCGCTAATTTCCTGTCCGTTCTTTCCATACTTTTTGAATTTCGTCAGCGGCCCCTGGCACTTGAGCGACTGCCCTTGAAGCTGTGCGATCGGTTGCCCTTCCGTGAAAGACGTCGGCATCGGTTTGCCGTGCATCTCTTCAAGTTTTGGCTTGTAGTCAAATGTCTCGAGATGCGACGGGCCACCGGCCATGCAAAGAAAGATGACTCGTTTGGCTTTGGCTGCAAAGTGCGGTAAGCCGGACAGCGCGGGATAGAGCGACTTGCTGGCTTCTGCTGCCGAAGCGTCCTTTCCGGCGAGCGACGATAATGCCATCGAGCCAAGCCCGACACCAGCCGACGATAGGAACGTGCGGCGTTTGAGGAGTAGTTGTGGGTCGTTAGGTAATTGCATTTGACTAGTTCCTGGTGATCGCTTCACTCGTGTTGAGAAGTGCGCGGACAGTTGCGGTCCACGTTGCCAATTCTGTCTTGTCGAGCTTTCCATTCACTGGGGCTTGCCCGACACTGAGCAACTCAACAGCATGCTTGGGATCGCCACTAAAGTACTCTTTATTTGTTTTGAGAAACGCGGTTAACAGATCGCGTTCTGTTTGGTCTGGAACGCGAGAAAACGCGAGTCGAAAAACGTAGTCCAACTTCGAGTCGTCAGTATCGCCACCATGTTCCAGGATTCGTTCGGCGAGTTTCCTGGCCGCTTCATTGAAGGTTGGGTCGTTGAGCAGAGTTAGGGCGGCGTTGGGAGTGTTTGAAACCGAACGCTGAGCGGTGCATTCTTCGCGACTTGGTGCGTCGAAGGCCTTTAGCATGGGGTGGAGAAACTGTCGCTGCCAATGTATGTAAACTCCGCGTCGCCACTGACGCGAGTCGCCATCGGGTGAATATCGCCGAGTTGGAAAGTTCAAGTGGCGATAGTAGCCCGCCGGTTGGTACGGCTTGACGCTTGCTCCGCCAATTTCAGAATTGAGCAGCCCGCTGATGGCCAAGGCGTTATCGCGAATTGTCTCGGCGGGGAGTCGGAATCGCGACTGGTGAGCGACGAGTCGATTGTAGGGATCACGGTCGCGCTGTGCTTTAGTTTCCAGCGACGATTGACGATACGCCCGACTCATTACCATTAGTTTAAGCATGTGTTTTACATCCCAACCGCTGGCAACGAATTCATTGGCGAGGTTGTCGAGCAGTTCGGGGTGCGAAGGGGGTTCACCTTGGTTGCCGAAATCGTCGAGGGATCGAGAGAGTCCGGCGCCAAAGGTGAGGTACCAAAATCGATTAACGAAGACGCGCGAGGTAAGTTTTCCGGAGCCGTTTTTTGGGTCGGTCAGCCAATTGGCGAGGTCGAGTCGACCGGCTCGTCCCTCGGTCTTCAGCTCGCCCAAAAATTTGGGAATCGCCGGTGCCACAATTTCGCCGCTGTCGTCCAACCAGTTACCACGCGGCAAGACACGGATAGGTCGGGGAGCGATCGAAACGGTCACCATCGATTTGCGGACTCGTTTCTTAATGGCGGCAACCTGCTGTGTCATTTCGAAAAGTTGTTGTTTCTGATCGTCGTTTTTCGGCGCCCCGATTTTCGCAATGCCCGCTTCGAGTTCGGCGATCCGCTGGCGGTCGAGTTTACTGAGGACACTCAGCTCGGGCGGTCGATTTGTCGGTAAAGAGTTGCCACCCTTGCTGAAATGCTGAGACTCATCGACATCGGCGAAAAAGGAAACCATCGAATAAAAGTCGCGCTGAGAATAAGGGTCGTACTTGTGGTCGTGGCATTGGCAACAGCCCATTGTCGCCCCCATCCAGACGTTCGATAAGTTTCGAATGCGATCGGCGGCGTAGATGGCGAGATATTCTTTTCTTTGCACACCGCCCTCGTGGGACGTCTGCAAAAGCCGATTGTAGCCAGTGGCGATTTTTTGATCGGTCGTCGAGTTGGGAAGCAAATCGCCAGCTAGTTGTTCGCGAGTAAATTGGTCAAACGGCAGGTTGTCATTGAATGCCGTGATGACGTAGTCGCGATAGGGAGAGATGCTGTGATCTTGGTCGCCGTGATAGCCAACGGTGTCGGCAAAGCGGACGAGGTCCAGCCAATACATCGCCATCCGTTCGCCAAAGTGCGGCGACTCGAGCAAGCGATCGACAATCTTCTCGTAAGCTGCGGGACTCGTGTCCTGTGAAAACTGCTCGACTTCTTCGGGGCTGGGTGGCAAGCCAGTGAGATCGAAGTAAAGACGTCGGATGAGCGTGACTTTGTCGGTGTCTTTTGATGGCGTGAGCCCTTCGGACTCGAGTCGAGCGAGGATGAAATCATCGATCCAGTTGGCAGCCCATTTGGAATCCTTCGTAGCTGGGACAGCATGCTGTTTGGTGGGAACGTATGCCCAGTGTTCTGACCAAGGCGCGCCCTGTTCGAGCCAATTAGTGATCTTCGCGATTTCTTCATCGGTGAGCGACTTTCCCGAGTCGGGTGGCGGCATGCGAACGTCGGGGTCTTTCGAAGTAACGCGATCCCACACAGCACTCTTCTTAGGATTCTCCGGGTCGACCGCTTTGTGTTCGCCTAAGTCGGCCGTCGCGCCTTCGTGTGTATCCAAACGCAAATCGGCTTCGCGATGCTCGGCGTCCGGACCGTGACAATGAAAACACTTGTCCGAAAGTATCGGACGAATATCTCGATTGAAGTCCAGTTTCTGGGCAGACGTTGCGGGAGCAATCAGAATTACAGCCGTAACAAAACTGCAAATGCCTATAACCGTACCGGATGGTAAATGTGTTATTTTTGCGTTCAACGGATCGATTTCGTCTAAGAGCGAATTGGGGCGGGAGTTTCGTTTGGGATGAACTAGAAATTGTTCGATAAATATCGAAGTGGTCTATGTGCTTGCAGTCTATGTATTTTAACCCCGCTTGGCGTCGTTTTGCGAGGGCCAAACGAATTAGTTCTCCAGCTTCTTTTCAACTTGAACAACGTTAGTGTGCATTGGATCAATGAATTTTAGGATTCCTAACAGTCTGAGCTACTCATTGCCGTGGGCATGCCTCCTGCTGTTATTTTCGGCATGCGAGAACCCAGAGATGGTCGCCGCGCGCGACGAGGTTGACTACGACGTCGAGACTAGACTTCAAAGTGCGACTTATCGCCACGCCCTCGAATGGTACCGGGACGGGAAGTCGCTCAACGTTGAGAACACTTCTCACGTCGAGGAATTTCTCAAAATGTTGGTCTACGCCGACTGCTCTCCCTACATTCTTAGCAATCCAGTTGATGGCGACGAATTAGTCGTTCGTTTGCCCATCACTAACCGTGAGCGAAAGAAAGCAGAGGAACTCTGCCAAAAGTTTTCCGAGACCTATGTTGGACATGTCGACATAGAATGGGGCAACCGCTGGCTAAAGATCTATTACTACGGTACGGGCATGCTAAAAACCGAGGACGCTGAGACGGAAGAAACACGACCGACAGAAGCGGATTCGAGAGAGGTCGAGCCGATTAAAGAAGTTGCGACGGCTGTCGCCAGCGAAAACTTTGGGCGGGAAACTGCGAGGCAATTGAGCAAGGATTCGTTGGAATCCACCAACTCGGATGAAGCAGGGTTTGGCAAAGATGCTGGTTTGATAGAGAAAGAGTCGAGTAATTAGCGACGTCTAGATTTCGCCCATTCCTCTTCCTCCAAAGCCCGGCGAGAGATTCTCGCGTCGTAGTCGCGGACTCGGGATAGAATCTTAGCGATCTCCTGATCGGAGTAATCGCAATTCCGAAGAAATTCAACCAGCTCTTGGTTTCTAAAATCCGCCTGCATGAGCTCCTCGCTTTCGATGAAATGTCCACTCGAGGCGAGCCCGCTGAGATTGATCGAGGCAAAACGAAGCACTTTCAGCGACTGCAAATCTTATTGTAATTGCGAGTCGCAAAATTTGTGGCGTTGAATTATTCGCGGAAGGATAAATTTTGACAAGTCGCCAGATCAAACGAATTCTACCTTTTGAGCCACTTCTGAATCCTTTGAGATGTTAAGTAGCTTGTACATTTACGCCTTTGTGGTTTTAATAAAAGTACCACTGATACGGCTTTTCTAAGCGACTGAATCTGTGGACCCTCCAAAACCACGATTTGAACAACATACCTTTTGCTGTGCATTCCTCTATATTCAGCCTTCCAAGAACGCTGTGCTACGAGAATGCTGCATTCCCACTTCACCCAACGACGGCAACATGAGTCTCGAGCAATTTGATCCGTATCGCGAATGGCTTGGTATTCAGCCACACGAGCATCCTGTCGACCATTATCGGTTGTTAGGCGTTGCGCGATTTGAAACGAATCTCGACTTGATTGGCAGTGCTGCCGACGAGCGAATGGGGATGATTCGCAAATTTCAAGCCGGTCCGCGCGGTCCCCATACCCAGCAGATTCTTAACGAACTGGCGTCCGCTCGCGGCTGTCTACTAAACCCTCAAGACAAATCCGCCTACGACACTAAGATTCAGGCGGCTTTACACGCGGCCCAAATACAAGCCAATCAACTTCAGGCAGCGCAATTACAGGCAGCCCAACTTCAAGCAACGCAACTTCAGGCAGCCCAGTTACAGGCAGCACAATTTCAGGCAAACCAAGCGGCGCCGCCAGTTGCGCCTCCCCCCCCCAGCTACTCCAACGGTTACGCGCAAGATTATTCGAGCGACTCAAAAGAGTACAACTCGGCGCCGTCCGAGGAATCAGACGACTTCGTTCCAGCGGTTGCCGGAAACACAACTTGGCTCGTGCTTACACTCGCATGTGTGATGGCGGTCGTTGTCGTAGGGTGTGTTGCTTACGTTGCAATCAGCAAGAGCCGAAAGAAGAAGACTGTCGTTACACAGGTACCTGACGAAATCGTGGTGAACCCCGCGGAACCGGTGCAAGTTGTTCCTATCCAGAAACCACCGATAGAGCAAGACGAACGAACGTCGATCATGCAAGAGTCCAACGGCCACGTCGTTTTGCCCGTCTCCGTTGTCGAGCTGGAAGGTAACAGCATTCAGTTTGTGCGAACCGGCGGCGATGACATTATTAACCAATGGACGTCGGTCGAAGACATCGCTCAGTGGGATTTTCGACTCGTCAAACCGGGGTTCTTTCGCGTCGAACTTCAGTACGGCGCAACGGGGGATTCGGTTGGCAGTGAATTTACCGTTGAGGTTGGGGACAAGAAGGCAAACTTCGAGGTGCTCGATTCCGGCGCGTTCACAACTTTTAAGAATGACTACCGCGTGATCGTCATTCCTCGTTCGGGCGAGCACACCATTACCGTACGGCCGAAAACTCTAGTTGGCTCTCAACTGATGGTGCTGAAGAGCATCGAACTCGTGCCTGTACAGCGATGAGCTCTCGCTCTGCTTTCTCTTTGCACCCGTCTCGTTTTCAACCCGTTAGCCGATTCATAGGCAATAAACGCTCCTTTGTTGTCCATTCCCGCATGAATGTAACATTGATCGTCGATGACTAACGGAGACGCCGCGGTTCCGAAAAGCGGCGACGTTTGCTTGTATTCGCCAGCGTAGTCGTGCTGCCATAGCAACTTGCCATCGGCGGCGTTCCAGCAACTAACGATCCCTGAGATGCCTTGAGTCACCAACTTCCCATTGGAGATCGTGGGAGTCGACTTTGGGCCCATGCCGTGTTTTCGAGCGGAATTATTCATTTTGTAGGGGGCTGGATATTGCTTCTGCCAGAGGATTTCTCCCGCCATGTTTAAGCAGTAAACCACTTCTTGATCGTCGACTCGCGCGTGCTGGAAAATATGCTTGCCATCGGTAACTGGCGACGAGTGACCGATGCCCACTTCGACTGACCACACCGAATTGAGTTTCCCAGGCCATGCTGCTGGCGTCTGTAAATTCGAGACTCCATCGCGACTGGGACCGCGCCAACTCGGCCAATCCGCCTGTGCCGATACCGCGAACAAACCGCTCGCAAACAAACTCAACGCAAACATTACCGTCGTCTCGAAACGCAAACCAAAATTCGTTTTGTGCCGCGGATTGGCGATAGCTCTAATTCGTTTCATCGCTGGAAGTCCTGTTGGTTGGAATGGGTGAAGTTGTCAGTGGTGCGAATTGTCAGTGAGGTGTGAATCATTGCCTGCCGAAAATGAGCCCAACGGAATCGTGTTCATTGGATTGGTGTCGTGCGGACCAACTGCTTCGTATTCGGCTTGTTGATCGAGCCATAGCTTCACGAGGAATAGCAATGGAAACTGCATTAACATTGCCACTCCAAAAACGACGACAATGACGGTCAGCCAACTAGCGAAAATTGCGAACAGGAATAGGCCGCCTGGAAGCGACAGGATTGCGCAAATGCCAGCGACGTAGCCCATCGTTGTGCGCAGGGACCACTGATTGCGTTTCGGTTTGCCTTCGGAATATGGGCCGATATCGGGGGAAGTTTGCATGGTCGATGTATCAATGTGTTAAACGAGTCGGATTCCTCGCTCACGCGTCGGGTTACGAAGCGTAGTCTCGTCGAAAACTCATTTGTGACAGGAAGAACTGCTCCCGTATTGCATGCGGGTCGGAGAGGTAAGTGAAACTGAAAACGGCAGCTATCGATGGTCCGACTGTCATCAGGCATTACATATCGCTAGAATACGCAAACAGATTGCTCGGCATTCGCCGAATTATTCGATATTGATCACGCTTTTGCCTGGAACTGCATTTCCAAGCAGTTGCAATATCTCGCAAATGGCTGTCGCGCGGTGTTGCAGTTTAAGGTCTTCTGGGAATTCGCGTAACTCAATTTAGACGTACGAAATAGAGCCCCGAAATTAGGTAATTATAACTATGGATCTTCGCTCAACCACGCAGTCGATTTTGGAAATAGAGGCCGACGCTGTCGTCGTCGGGATCGTCGAAGGACAGCCGCTGACGGGTGCTGCAGCAGCATTAGACGACGCGATTGGCGGTGCGATTTCGTCGTTGATCGAGTCCGATGAGATTCGCGGCAATGCCTGCGAGTTGACTGCGATTCTTGCTCCACAAGGAATTGCTGCCAAACAAGTGCTCGTGGTTGGTTTTGGAAAGCCGGAATCGATCAACGCCAGTTCGGCATTCAAGGCGGGATCGGCAGCCGCCAAACGACTCGCAACTCGCACTCGCAACAACCTCGTTTTTGCGCTCAGTGATGTTTTGGGCGACGAGTTAATAGAAGCCGCCGTTTGCGGTTCTCTCGTGGGGAGCTCAAGTCAATCACTTTATCAAAGTGATCCAAAGATGAGTGAACCCAAGGCCGTGACGTGGACTAACGTTGGCGACGACGTGCTGAGTGCAGCCCGTGCGATTTCCGATGGCGTGTTAATCACTCGACGACTTGTCAACGAACCGCCAAACATGATTTATCCAGTTTCATTTGCCGAGGCTGCAGAGGAGGCGGTGAAAAACCGCGATATAGAAATCGAGATTTGGGACAAAGAGAAACTACAAAGCGAATCGTGTGGGTCGCTGTTGGGAGTGGCACAGGGATCGGTAAAAGAACCCCGTTTGGTCATTTTGAAATACAATGGTGGCGAGCCAACTCAAAAGCCAATCGCATTGGTTGGCAAAGGCGTTACCTTCGACTCGGGCGGCTTATCGCTGAAGCCGAGTGAAGGCATGAAGACCATGAAATGTGACATGGCTGGTGCCGCTACGGCACTAGGCGCGATTCAGGCAATTGCCGATCTGAAACTTCCGATAAACGTAATTGCTTTGTGTGGATTGGTCGAGAACATGCCGAGTGCATCGGCTTTCCGGCTCGGTGACGTCCTCACTGCTAAAAATGGCAAGACGATCGAAGTGCTCAATACCGACGCCGAAGGCCGATTGGTTCTGGCCGATACTTTATGTGTAGCCAATGAGATGGGTGCCGAGCGGATAATTGACTTGGCGACCCTTACCGGCGCTTGCGTGGTAGCTTTGGGGCTGGATGTCGTTGGACTAATGACGAATGACCAAAAGTGGTGTGACGAGGTGTTGTCGGCAGCGGCTACCAGCGGCGAGCTCGCTTGGCAGCTGCCAATGTTCTCAGAATTTAACGACAAAATTAAGAGTGGCGTGGCGGATATTCGGAACATCGGTGAAGGCCGTTGGGGAGGAGCGATTACCGCTGCCAAATTCCTTGAAGAATTCGTCGGCGACACGCCATGGGTACACATCGATATCGCTGGCCCTTCGTTCCTCGATTCGCCGAAAGCTTGGTGCGATGGCGGAGGAACTGGAACGATGGTCCGTACGCTTGTCGAAGTCGCCCGCCAATCTGCCGCCAATTAAACTGACGACTTTGAGTTTTTAGCTGCGTTAGCGTTTTGTTAGCGCTGTGACAAAACGACGATTGCACTGAAAGGGTCAACACGCAACGCGATGGGTTATCGATCTCTCTTACAATGCGTTGACGATTTGCGAAAACACGAACACCTCGTGGAGGTGGACGATGAGTTGGACGCCAATCTCGAGATCGCCGAAATTCAGCGTCGAGTGTTCATTTCTGGCGGACCGGCGGTTCTGTTCAACAACGTTCGCGACTGTCAATTTCCCATGGTGTCGAATTTGTTCGGCAGCATGGAGCGAGCTCGCTTTATCTTTCGCGACACAATCGAAAGCGTGCGTCGAGCGATTGAATTGAAGATCGATCCGAATCAAGTATTCAAGAAACCGTTTCGCTATTGGAATGCACCGTTCGTAGGCTGGCGGATGTTGCCCCAACACGTGTCATCCGGTCCCGTTGACCGCCATGAAACTCGCATATCAAAACTGCCTCAATTAAAGTCCTGGCCGGATGATGGCGGAGCGTTCGTGACGTTGCCACAGGTCTACAGCGAAGACCCCGACAACCGCGGCTTGATGAATTCAAACTTGGGGATGTACCGAGTGCAGTTGTCCGGCGGTCAGTACGCGGAAAACAGCGAAGTCGGCTTACACTATCAGATCCATCGAGGGATCGGTGTTCATCATGCAGCTGCGATGCGCCGCAACGAGCCCTTTCCAGTAAACATTTTTGTGGGTGGAACTCCCGCCATGACTCTTGCCGCGGTAATGCCGTTGCCCGAAGGTATGTCGGAGTTGACATTTGCCGGCGCGCTGGCTGGTCATCGAATTCGCATGTCCAAGAAAGCTGGCGGGCTGCCCCACTACGCGGAAGCTGATTTTTGTATCTGCGGCACGGTTTACCCCGACGAGCAACTTCCGGAAGGACCGTTTGGCGATCACCTGGGCTACTACAGTTTGGCACATGATTTTCCGGTTTTGAAAGTAGAACGAGTCTTGCATCGGCAAGGTGCAATTTGGCCGTTTACGGTCGTGGGCCGGCCGCCGCAGGAAGATACTGTCTTTGGCGAGTTGATTCACGAGCTGACTGGGCCAATTATCCCGACGGTGATTCCAGGCCTTCATGCGGTCCACGCGGTCGATGCCTCCGGCGTTCACCCGCTGCTATTGGCGATCGGCAGCGAGCGCTATATGCCGCACCAAAAAAAGTCGCGACCGCAGGAGTTGCTTACTCAGGCCAACGCGATTCTGGGACAAGGGCAAATGTCGTTGGCTAAGTATCTTTTCATTGTGAATCGAGATGACGATCCCGAACTGGATATACATCATATCGAGAGGTTCTTGACTCACGTTTTGCGACGAGTGGATTGGACTCGAGACTTACATTTCCAAACGCGAACGACGATCGATACACTCGACTACTCGGGCGACGGGCTTAATGAAGGTTCGAAATTGGTAGTCGCTGCAAATGGCCCAACAATACGTAGCTTGAGTACAGAGTTGCCTAGCGACCTGACTTTGCCTGTAGGATACTCGGACCCCCGAATATGTTTTCCTGGTTGCATCGCGGTGGAAGGCCCGAAGTGTTCTGGTTCCGCAGACGAGCGAGCTGCGGAGATCGACAATCTGTGTAAACATCTAGCTTCACAAAATCTGTCAGAGACACCGCTGGTGGTCGTTGTCGATCATAGTGAATTCACCGCTCGAGTCCTGCGTAATTTTCTTTGGGTTGTATTTACGCGGAGTAATCCGGCGGCGGACGTTTATGGCGTGGACTCGTTTGTCGAGCAAAAACACTGGGGATGTCGAGGTCCGTTAGTAATTGATGCGAGGGTTAAACCTCATCACGCACCTCCGCTGATCGAAGCCCCCAAAGTAACTGGAAAAATTGACGCATTGGCTGCCCGCGGTGGCCCACTTGCGACCTATCTTTAGAGGTGCCTGACGGCTTTGGCCGCCAAGATTTGGGACGCATGCTGGGGCAGCGTCCACTGATAGCCCCTACCACTGTTGCAGGTGGTAGAAACGGATAACGCTGCCGCCGCGCTCCCCACTTGAGAAGTCGACATTAACTGAAAAGTCGACGAACAGCATGACCACTGCACCCAACATCCTTTCATGGCTTGGATTGAGCTTAATCCAAGCATCCGCGATCACACCCGGAACCGTTTACCTAGCGGCCTGGGCATTCGCGTTCGGCGCAGTTGTCGGCAGTTTTCTCAACGTCGTGATCTGGCGAATGCCACTTGGCAAAAGCGTCGTGGCTCCTCGCTCTCGCTGCCCAAAATGCCGCTCGTCAATTCGCGGCTACGACAATATTCCAATTCTGAGTTGGTTGGTTTTGTTCGGAAAGTGTCGAGACTGCAAAACAAACATCTCCGGAAGATATCCAATTGTCGAGTTTGGCGTTGGCTTGTTAGTGATGTTGCTGGCGTGCGTTGAAGGATTGAACAACGGCATGAATCTTCCTATCGACCTGCAAGTGCTCGCCAGCAATTCGATCTGGTGGGGCTGGGCGACGATGGGACTGCACGCAGTGGTCCTGCTGACTTTGTTCTGCCAGACAATGATTCTATTCGACGGAAAGTCCGTCCCGCGAAAACTGTTTGCGATGTCGATAATTGCCGCCATTTTAGTACCGGCCCTGTTCGCAGGTGTGCGACCTGCCGCAGTCTCTACCGGGATCATCGCCAGTCCCTTGTTAGCATATTTGGCAACCACCGTTGCCGGCGCCTCGGCTGGAATCATTATCGGTTGGCTGTGTTTGCCCGCAACGTTCAACGAACAGCAAGATCGTTTGTCGACGGTTTGGGCCTTTGGGATTTGTGGATTGGCATTCGGTTGGCAGGCGGCCGTGGCCATCGGACTTCTCTCCTCGATCGGATATTTCGCTGCGAAGCTCACTCTGTGTGTCACGCGAATTCAACAACGTTTACCGCGAGCTGTCACCACGCTATTAGCAGCGATCGGCTACTTGCTTTGCTGGGGGGAAATCTGTGTTGCCTTGCCTCAACTCGGTTTGTATATGAACTCCATGACTTTGTGTGGAGCGACACTAGGCGTGGCTATTATCTCGTTGGCGACGTCTTGGTTGCCAAAGTCACCTGCGAAAAATCTAGCTCTGCATGCTGTACGTCCCACTCGACAAGACGGCAGCTCAAAGCCTGAAAACGAAACCATCGCGGTTTAAACTGACCACGGATTGCTTCGTCTGAAAGAGCTGCGATTCGCTGTAAATGTCGGTCAGCGGCCGACAGTCGCGGAGCGGATGTTGCCAGACTTCTGGTTTGAAGTACTAACCAGCATACTCGTAGCAGATGTCGCCAGACTTCTGGCATGAAGTGCCACATGACCCGACGGTGCAATCCACATTGATCTCTGGCGAGATCAGCTACATTGCGAAATACAGGGCAACCCAAATTCACACAATAAAAACGACAGCCTCGCCAGACTTCCGGATGCACTTCGAGCACGCGGGGAGTGCAAGCGGCCTGAACTCTGGCGAGCCCAGCTACAGACTGTCTTGTTGGTCTGCGGCCCGAAGTCGGGACGATTGCAGACTCCTTGAATCTAGTCGCCGAGCAAGTTTTGGCGTTCCAAAGTGGATAATGGGGTTGCGAGCAGCCCCCAAAATCGGCCTAATTGCCCCAGTCACAAGCAATTGTAGCGTACTGAGCGAGGTTCTTAGTTGCCCGATTGTGGACTCGGCTCCTATACTAGAGAGGTAAGGGGAAGCCCAATTTGGGCATTGAGCACGGTGATTGTGATCCGTGCAAAGGAATACGGTGCCAAGATGAAATCAACAATCTGCTTTGCGACAACGCTTTGCTGCGCTGCAGTTCTACTGCTTGTTGGATTCACACCTGCCAGCGGCGAGATCTTTGTACTCGCTAACGGTGGCAGATTAGAAGGTGACCTCATTAACACCAACGAGGTCCCTCGGCAACAATACATCGTCGAGACCAATGCAGGTGCTCGCATCGTTTTACAACGCTCACAAGTGTCCTCAGTGATTCGCCAATCCCCAGCTCTAAAAGATTACGAGTTATTGCTTCCAAAAATGCCGATCACTCTGGAAGGTCATTGGACCATGTCCGAGTGGTGTCGGGAAAAAAGGCTAGTTGAACAAAGGACTCATCACCTCGAACAAGTTCTCGCGTTCGACTCCGGTCACGAACGAGCTAGGTATGCTCTGGGCTATAGCAAGATCGCTGGCAAGTGGATCAAGCAAGAAGATTTCATGAAAAAGAATGGCTACATTCGTTACGAAGGTGGCTGGAAGAGCAAGCAAGAGATCCTGCTCGAAGAGAAAAACAACCACATCGACATCAAGGGCAAAGAGTGGCGGAAGAAAATCACCATGTGGAGAACATGGTTGATCAAGAGCCGCGGTAAGCAAGGCGAAGCACTGGCGAGCATCAAGGCGATTCGCGATCCATTAGCTGCCGCTCCGGTTGCAGACATCTTAGAGGATGAAACGAATCGGGACTTAAAGCTGCTGTTAATCGAAGTCCTTGCCAAGCTGAAAACAGGTAAGACGATTGGCACCTTTGCGAAAATGTTCCTGTACGATAACGACGCCAACGTGAGAGATCGATGTATCGATGAATTGAGCCGATTTGGTAAACAAGCGGCGATTGGAGTATTCATCAAATCTTTGGCAAGCAAAGACAATCGAATCGTTAATCGCGCCGCAATTGGACTGGGAGTACTCTCCGATCCAGCGACCACTTTGGCTCTCATCGACGCCCTCATCACCAAGCATAAATATAAGGTTGGTGGCGGTGGTGGAATTAGTACCAGTTTTGGTCAAGGTGGCGGCGGTGGACTGGGAGTCGGTGGCGGACCACAAATTATTGAACGCGAGCTTCAAAACAAAGATGTGCTAACTGCACTCAACGCCATTCATACTGGCGTTAATTTTGGCTACGACAAACAAGCGTGGAAACGTTGGTATGCCCAATCCAATACGCCACCTAGCTTCAATCTCCGTCGCTCCGATTAGGGTACTCCCCCACTTCTTGCTTCTAGTTCTTGCTTCTAGTTCTTGCTTCTAGTTCTTGCTTCTTACTCTCGCTTCTTACTCTCGCTTCTTAATCTCGCTTCTTAATCTTAATCTCCAAACAGCGTTGGTATTGCACAGTCCGTATCGCGCGAGCGCCAACAGAGACTAGGAGCCAAGAGTAGCGTGCGTCCAAATCATTCTACTTTTCCTTTCAACAGTTATAACTCACAGCGCATATAGGCGTCTATGAAAGCTCTCGACATGTAGTTTACGGTTTCCACGTATTTACGGTTTCCACACAATTGCGATTCCCGCCCGTTTCGGGAGCGCCTCGAAGGATTTCGATCATCAGAGAATAGAGAAAGAGAAAAATGAAACTCAAAAACCTCCCGTCGTATCTGCTCGTTTTCGTAGTCACTATTGCCAGTTCAACTGCGATTCACGCGGACAAAGCTCCGGAACCAGACACTCTGAATTTCACGGCCAAGTTGCTCGCCGTCGAAAAAGTAACAACGAAGCGAGATAAGAAGGACGTCCACATTTACAACGAATTGCGAGTCGAGATTCTCAGCGTATCGGGAGGCTGGGTAAATAAAGGACAAATCGTACTCTGTCACCAACGCGTAAGTGGGGGCGACTCTAAGCATGACGAGATCGCCAACCCCAAAGTGGGCACGACGTATCGAATTCACGCCATCGGCGAATTCGAGAAGGTCGCGGGAGTCAAAGAAGCCCATCTCGACGGCTGCGAACTTATCGCTCTTCCCAAAGAAAAAAAGAAGAGTAAGTGATTCGTCTTGGAACGAATCACATCGAAACTGAGCACCTTGTCCACGGTCAACTGCTCGACCTGTGGTGTACAATTACGAGATGCTCACTTTCCGCTTGAAATACCTGTTCTGCCTCGTGCTGGTCATCGGCGTTGTGTTGATGTGGTGGAACTGGTCTTCGTCCTATGAGTTGACGGCGAATCGGTTGCTCGAGGTGCGAGAGAAACTAAGATCGAAAGAACTTCCTACCGCGGAATTCCGCGGCACGTCACGCCCTCCACCCATTCCAAGCGCTGAAGCCTTCGAGCTCTTGGACACAGCTGGCATTCCCGATAAGTACACGGCTACTCTCAAGAGCACTCTTGGTGAAACGATAAATTTCTTTGACGCCTACTACGTCGATCTGTGGATGGAAGACTGCCGGCTGGTGTTAAAAGGCTATCGAGTCGAATCGCAACCGACCTACACCGACTTTGGTTTCGAGTTGCAAGCTGACTGGCCAGCCATTGAAGCTAAAGCCCACGAGGAAAATTGGACGTTCTATCGCCAAGTGATTATCAGTATCGCAACCGCGCTGACAATTGGCTGGGTGGTGATGACCGGAAAAATGCGATCGTGAAATTACCGGGACGTTGTTTGAAATTACAGGGACGTTGTTTGCTTGACGCTCGCTATTCTTCGTTTAACCCGCAGGCGTAGGCGTTTCTGGACTACTCAACCGCATTCGCCTGCGCCTTCGGAGGCGAGTTAAACAAAGACCGAATGGTTAGCAGGCGTAGGCGCTGCCGTAAGGTCCACGCCTCCTACTGCTGCGGGTTAAACGAACTGTCGACCATTTCTTCTGACGCTTTGCCTCACGTGTCTTCGTCTCCCGTTTCTTCGTCATCAATCCCAAACATGGCCTTCCTTAGTTTGACGTTCGCTATCGACTTTGCTAACTTGTGCTGCCGGTTTATGTTGTAGTTCAATTGATGGAGCGATACGCCTATTCCGGCAAGGCACTGGCACACTTAGCCCTCGGGAATACCGACAAAGCAAAAGCTGATTTTGCCATTGATGATGCATTGAAAAAACAGACGAAATAAATCGCAAGTCTCGCTGGGCAATCACGACATGCTGACCTTTCGACTCAAATGGCTGTTCTTTTCACTGCTGCTCATTGGCGTCGCATTAATATGGGGAAAGTGGTACTACCACTCGTCTACCGAGTTGACCGCGAACCGACTGTTGACCGCTCGCGAAATGTCGAACAACTTACCTACGCACCTCGATGAGGCGTCAGGAGAGGACGTCCTCGACTATCTAGGGTTGGCCGGACAGTACGCACATGGAATCGACCTCGACCCTGCGGTCTATTTCGAACCTGATTGGGACGAGCAGATGATTTCTGCCACCGTAAATTCGGTCGAAGGCGGCACCGTGGTGAAGTGGGAAGCCGACTGGTCGATCATCGAATCGAAAGCTGACGAGGAAGACTGGCTCTTCAACCGGCAACTTATCATGACAATCGCTGCTGCTCTCTTCGGTGGCTACCTCGTATTTCCAAAGCGAAGCCGACCCTAGTTTGACGCTCCTCTTGCCTTAGCTAACTTGTGCTGTCGATTCATACTGTCGTTCAATTGGTGAAACGTTGCATGGCCACTGCGGAGGCTGTCGGTTCGAGTCCGACTGGCATAAGCCGGCTAGTTCTAGCTCATCAATTCCCGAGCCCATTCGATCGCACGTTTGCCTTTCGCACAAAAGCCGAGGATACTAGACGCTCACACGTTTCGCTGAAAATCCTTGGGGACATCTCTGATGGCTAAATCACACGTTTGCCGCATCGCATGGGTAGTGCTGTTTGTCTGCGGCTGGCAAGGCGAGCTGCTGCAACAGGCCGTTGCTGATTCGCCGCTGGATCAAGTGCAATCATCGGCTGACTGGCCCATGTGGCGGCACAATGGTTTGCGGAGCGGAGCGAGCACTGCTGAGCTGCCCAAGAACCTTCAATTGCAGTGGACGCGAGAACTGCCTGCCGCGCGACCCGCATGGCCAAACGAGCCTCGTTTGCACTTCGATGGATCCTACGAACCGATCGTACTCGGCTCGCGAATGTTCGTCGGCTCAATGGTCGACGGAAGCATGACGGCTTTTGACACGAAGACGGGCGACGAACTTTGGCGTTTCTACACCAATGGCCCGATTCGCTTGGCTCCTGTAGGTTTCGACAACAAAATCTGCTTTGGATCCGACGATGGTTGGCTCTATTGTGTCGACGCGACCGACGGCAAGCTATTGTGGAAAGCCGCTGGTGCTCCGACTAAGCGAGGCACTCATCGCCACCTGGGAAATGCTCGACTCGTTTCATTCTGGCCAATTCGCGGCGGACCAGTCGTCGCCGATGGCGTCGTCTATTTTGGCGCGGGGATCTGGCCGACACTCGGCGTATTCGTCCACGCGGTCGACGCAACCTCGGGCGAAAATATCTGGACAAACGGCAATAGCCACGCCATCGAAAATGTCCGCGTCGATCATAACTATATGCAAGAGTCGGGGCTCTCTCCGCAGGGCCATATGCTCGTCCACAACGATATGCTCATCGTTCCCAATGGCCGCTCAATGCCAGCTCGATTCGACCTCAAAACGGGCAAGCTACATTATTTTGTGCAAGGGTATCGCAACGGCGACAGCCGCGTCACGGTCAGTGGAGACATCGCATTGGTCGGTCTCACTGGCGTCGTCAGCATGAAGGATGGCAGAGAACTTGGCAGTCGTTGGGCGGCCGCGGGTAAGGACGCCCCGCCCGGCTGGAGCGGCCCGAAAGCAGATCTGTTTGAAGGTCCACTGTTTCCTTACAAGTTTCTTCCCGCGTGTGACTATCGCAGCGTTATCCACGACGGGAAAGCTTATGGCGTCGAAAACGGAATCGTCTACGCCTACGATCTGCGGAAGGCGCAAACGTCACTCGGAGACAAAGACTTTAACGGCAACCCTATTAAACCCGCTCGCTGGGACTCCCCGCTTTTATGGCAACTCAAGACTTCCTCGGCAGGCAAGAAACAAGCCAGCCACACGATTATAAAAGCTGGAGACCGCCTGTACGCTCACAGCGGATCGAACCTCTTCGCAATACAACTCGGCGAGTCTGACAAAGCCGCTCAGGTTGCCTGGGAGATAAGTCTTTCCGCGTCGCCAACGAGCATGTTGGCCGCCAACGATCGACTGTTCGTCGCGCTAGAAGACGGCTCGATTCAGTGCTTTGGAGCAGAGCAAATCGAACCAAAGATCCATCAAATCGCAGACCAACAAATCGCTAACCAACAAGTTGGCGATTCCAAAACAAAATCGCCGCCTGACGAGTGGACGACTCTGGCAGCAAGTGTCCTGAAGACGACTGGCGTACAGTCGGGCTACGCCGTGGTGGTCGGTTTAGAAAATGGACAACTAGTCGAGCAACTACTCCAGCAAAGCCAACTTCACGTTATTGCGATCGACGATAACGAAGCTTTGGTTGAGCAGCTGCGGCGGCGGTATTCGGCGCACTCGCAATTCGGCAATCGCTTCCAAGCAATCATCGATGATCCGGCGAGTGCATCATTGCCTCCTTACTTAGCCGATTTGATTACAAGCGAATCGCCAGCAAAGCTTCGATTAGACTCGGACGCTTCGCTGTTGCAGCGTTACCAAAATCTGCGTCCGTACGGTGGCTCTCTTTGTCTGCGGCTAGCAGGAGAACTTGCCGAGTCTCTTGGCAAGAGAGCAATTCCGCAAACGTTTGCGGGAATTAGTTTCCAAAAGACTGCTGGGCTAGTGACGCTCCGCCGAACTGGCGCGTTGCCTGGCAGCGCGATTTGGTCTCACGAGACGGGAGACGCAGCGCGATCGTTCTATTCGCGGGACAGTTTGGTGCAGGCGCCGCTGGCAGTGCTTTGGTACGGCGATGGCCGAGACCACGGATTCCACAAGCGGAAAGACTATGGTCATGGCCTCAAGCCACAAGTTGCGGGCGGTCGACTCGTTGCTTTGCAAGTTGCCACCAACACGCTTAAAGCAGTCGATGCCTACACCGGCAGGCTGCTCTGGTCGCAAAAGGTCGGACCGTCGGCTCGCTACGCGTCGATGCCAGAGGCAGTTTACGTGGCGGACGAGCGGCAATGTTCTATCCTCGACCCTTCAAATGGCGAAGTACTTCGCTCCCATCCACTGGAGATCGATCTACCCACAGAGGCAGCGATCAGTGTTTCGGATATTCGCGTAGACGCCGACGTGATCTTGATTGCGGTGCGATTCAACAAGGAGAACGCGATCAGCAAAGGCCGCTGGAATAGCCAGTTGATTGTGGTTTTGGATCGCAAGTCCGGTCGGCAATTGTGGAGCCGAAAATCTGACCTGCGATACAACACCGCTGCAATCGCGGTTGCGGCTGGCCAAGTGTTCTGTATTGATTCGCATTCGCCCGAAGAAATTGCGACCATGCGACGTCGTGGAGAAGCAGTTGACGAATTGCCCTCGACCATCCTGGCTTTGGATTGCCGCAGCGGTCGCCAGCTGTGGAAAACGGTGAGAACGGATCCGCCAGCGAATTTGCCCACGCTACACTTCATGAGCCTGCGGACTCAAGACGATTGGCTGACTTATTCAGTGGAGCATGACTTACTGCTCGCGGGCCGCGGTAATCATACACTCGCGATAAATGCAAAGACGGGCGAGGAAGTTTGGCAGCGGCCAATGCGCGGGCAGCAGCCTTTGATCTTGGGGCCGAAGTCGTTTATCAATCAGACAGGACATACCTATGATGTCGCCACAGGAGAGCTGATCAGCGGAGCCGCGTTGTTTAAGAGAAGCGGGTGCAACTATGCCGTCGGCGGAAAGAACTTACTCTTCCTGCGTTCCAATTGCGCGACTTATGTCGACATCGATAGCCGGCAAGAATACGCGATCCGCAACCTGCGTTCTGGCTGCAGTAACAGCTTGGTCGCTGCCGATGGCTTGCTCAATGCGCCGTGTTTCTCAGTGGGATGCGTTTGCAATTATCCGATCCAAACATCGTTTGCCATGTTCCATCTGCCGGAATCGAAATCATGGCACGGCGAGGAAACAATCAAGCAAGAAATTCCAAACGATTAGCATCGCAAATATCTGCTCGAATTAAAATTGTGACGCGGCATTTATTTGCACGAGTTCAGCGGCAACGAGTACAATCTCTGAATGCTTTCTTATCGACTGAAATACTTATTTTTTCTCGTGCTCGTCGTCGCCGTGGCGCTGATGTGGTGGCGTTGGTATTCGTCGACGGAACTAACGGCCGAACGACTACTGCAAGCCCGAGTAATCTCCGAAACCGTGCCGAAAGGCTTGTCGACCGACGACGCCGTCGAATCGCTCGGACTTCGCGAATGGGCTTTACCATTTCCAAATCAAACCCACGAGCTTGGTCTGCCCGTTTTAACCGACTACTTCATCGCCTCTTCTTGGCACCAACCCGATATCGTTATTCGAGTCGTCGATCCAAGATTCACCGATATCAAGATGGATAAGGTGCTCTGGCAAGCTGACTGGACTCTCATTGAAAACAGAAGAAACGAGGAAAGGACGGTTTTCTTATGGATGGTAATTGTTAGTCTTGTTGCTGGACTGGTCGGATGTTGGTTGATCATTCCCAGACGAAAACCGAGCGGCCAGTGAACAGGCCGATCCGAAACGCAGCCGCACAATTCGCTTCGAAATGGGCGAGAGATTTCGCTACAATAATTCCATGTTCACCTTTCGACTCAAATGGCTGTTCTGCTTACTTCTAATCGTCAGCATTGGACTGATGTGGCGAAACTGGTTTGCCTCAACTGAGTACACAGCAAATCGGCTGCTGGACCTCGAGAAGCAAATGTACGGAATGGAGTATTCCGAATTCCTCGGCAACATTCCTCCACCACCTCGAACATCTGACGTACCTCTGGCGAGTAATGAGGCCGAACCACGCGATAAAGATCGTCGTTGACCAACAAGGTGTCAAGTTCCACAAAGGGCTCCCGAAGGTTCACCAACACGAAGTGCTCGACTTCTTTGAAAAGACCCTAGCAATCGACGGAAAACTCACTATTTACGGGGACGGTCGGCAAAGTGGCTACTGGCAACTTATTTTCAAAGGCCAAATCGACGCTGGTAAACAGCATCAAATCCGAAACTTTTTCAATAACATGTAGTCAGCTAGTGGGGACTTGGTAAATTATTGTTACTTGGTTGAGATCTGCTACTTGGTCAGATCTGCATTTGTAGACTTTCCCCGAAGGAAAAAATGAGATGAAGCTTCACTACACTGATTTAATGAAACAATCGATTCGTTTCGCGATCTTGCTGGCCGTTGGAACGTTTTCGTTCTTGAACGCGCAATCTTCAAATGCAGAAGAGCTGAAAGATATCCGCGTTAAGATTTCCACAACAGCTGGCGACATGGAAGCTGTTTTGTACGCCTCGAAAACGCCGATCACCGTGGCTAACTTCTGCAATCTTGCGAAGCGAAAATACTACGATGGAATTATCTTCCACCGAGTGATCGCGGAATTCATGGCTCAAGTAGGCGATCCGCTCACCAAACAAGCCGGCAAAGAAAACCGTTGGGGTACTGGCGGCCCCGGTTATACATTCGCCGATGAATTTCGCGATGACCTCAAACACGACGGGATCGGTGTTTTTTCAATGGCCAATGCCGGACCACGCACAAACGGTAGCCAAATTTTCATTACGCACCTCGCGACTCCTCACCTCAATAATCGCCACACCGTTTTTGGAAAAGTCACCAAAGGCACCGACGTTCTCTTGAAGATCGTTCGAGGCGACAAGATTATCAAGCTAGAAGTTGTCGACAACACCGATGCTCTGTTCAAAGCTCAAAAGGCAAACATCGACACGTGGAACGCTGTACTCGACAAACAATAGTCACCTGCCAAGCTCGTCACTATATTAATGACCAAAGCCACACCGCACTCAACTAACTCATTAGGTGAAACCATGAAGTACCGATCACTATCCACATTTGTATTGGTCATTTTCGTCTCGTGTTGGTTGGGCTGCGGTCCGGCACCAGAAGATATCGCCAACAACGATCCGCAAACAAATCAAGATCCTGGAACGGAAACTCAATCCCCATCCGATCCTCCAGAAAATGAAACTCCAATAACGACATCAACAACACCTGGCGACCAAGGTCTTACCTCTCCCGATGTACCAGCAATTCCGCCGCGATCGTCAAAGGTGAAACCCGCTACCATCGAGAAAACTGAAACCGTCGAAACTGAATCCGTGGAAGCTGGCGTCGGAGTCGGCAAGAAAGGCCGCAGCCTGGACAACGAAACTGGAATTGGCAAAGCCATTGCACAGCCGGCTATCTCCCTATTTGCGGCAAAAGAAAGGATCGTCTTCGAGATCCAGATTCCCCATGCCGTTAACTTGTTCCAAGCGATCGAGGGCCGAAAGCCAAAGTCCGACGAAGAGTTCATGGACAAGATTGTCAAAGCGAATCAGATTAAGCTGCCGGAACTTCCCAAGGGAGGTCGGTACTATTACGATCCCGAAACAGAGCAGTTAATGGTCGAGCGACCCAAGCGATAACGATACCGCTGCTTCATATTTGAGACCGTTGTCTCGTGAGCAACCTCCTTGCCCTTCAAGTTTGGAGCCGTCGATTTATCGATTGCTTCCAAGTTGAAAAAAGCGGGGAGGTTGAAGCTCCGCTCCAGGTGGGCAAATTGGCTCGCCCCCTAGGCTCCTAATTGCAACGCCTTCGGCGTAAAGAATCGAACCGTTATTCGTCGCTGTCGACTTCGCCTTCAGCGATGATGGCGCGTTCGGCTGTCAGCGCCAAACGAAGAGCTTCTCGAAGAGATCGCTGAAGATACTCATCCGTATTCTCTTCGCTGACCTGGCCGTTTTGGATGTAGGCCGCGTAGATTGTGCTCGCCGAGTGCAGTACGGCGACTTCGCTTGGTTGGAGTCTCAAATAGGCTTTGGCCATGGTATTCAGCCTTTGTTGGTTGAGGATAGCAATGAGCGCAGCGTCAGTACGCTATGGAACACTCAAAAGGGAAACCGACTTCAAGCTCTACTCGCCCGCACCAGTCGCAAAGATATAAACGCATGCGATGGCAATTACGAGCGGCAGGATGGGACCCAGCGAGGGGATCAAGAAGATCCATTCTTTCCCTTTGGGTTTTGCCAGCAAGCCAATGGTCGAACAAAACAAACTGACCAATGCAATCGGCGCCATTATTAGACACCCGCCAAAATCGAACGGCAAGGTATTGCGCCCGAAATAGCTCAAAGTCATCACCAAGTAGATACCCAGGAACGTAATGCACGATGCGCAAAGATATTGACCCGCGGGAGTCAGTCCGCCATGGTCTTGAATTTCGCTGGGTGCTTCTTTCATGTTTCTACTCGCCGTGATCGATGTTGACTGTAATCGTAAATTCGGTGACCAAACTAGGCACCAGTAATCCAACGATCGTTGGTCGCTTGCTATTTTCTTCGAGCTAACTTCGCTCGATTATTGCATTACCTCTATTTTCCTTGAACGGACCGTTAGTTTCAAACGTCCCTTGGGCAGATTCCTGCCCCGATTCCAACACTGCCACCCAGCAAGCGTCACAAACGGGATAATCGTACCACCCGTAAGCTTCGATCTAGCATCGAGTTAGGAACGAGTTCTAAACGCAAAGCCGCAACCTCAACGAACTGTGGCATTAAAGTAAAAAATACGATGGCAAACAAGAAATCTCCAAACGCATCGGCTAAGCCTGATCTCAAGCCACCATGCGACTCTAACAATCGTTTTCGTGCACGAGTTTACCACTCAACGGTTTGCTGCTTAATAACCGTTTACCTGTAAGTTGATTCGTTTAACCCTTAGCGCCGGCCAATGGATATTGTTACGCCGAAAACGACAATGCCTGCGACAGCGAGTTAAACCGAAAAGACGACCTCCAGTCTATGTCGCTTTTGGTCTCTCAGGGTTGCAATCGTGTTACGGACTAAAGGTCCGTACTACTCGTTTGCCTTGCTATTGACATGCCGAAATAAAACTCTACGATAAAACCAAATCTAAATAACCAAATTTGGTTTCACCACCACTTCTGTCAGGGAGGTACATCGATGGTTCGGCCACGCGCAAAGGAATTAACGGAGCGTGAATTGGAAGTGATGCATACGTTTTGGGAGACGGGTGAGTCAACGGTGGCGGACATTCGCGACGCGATGGCGGCAAGCGGTCGGGACCTCGCCTATACAACGGTTGCCACGCTGGTCCGCATCCTCGCGGAAAAAGAGTTCCTCGAACAAACCACTCACGAGCGACCATTTCTCTACAGGCCCAAACGCACATTTGAAGATGTGTCGAGCACTCTGCTGGGGGATTTGATGCAACGAGTTTTTGGCGGCTCGCGCGAACTGCTTTTATTGCGTCTCATGGAACAACAAAAACTGACAAAGCGGGAGCGGGCGGTACTTGAAGAATTGCTGAAGGAGACCAAGAAATGAATACGCTTGGAATAACCTTAATCTGGTGTTCAATCCAGGTGACGATGATTGGGCTGTTGGCATTCGGTTTCCATGCCCTTGTTCGCGGACGGCGACAATTGGGATCAACAGTTAGTTTTCTGACTCTGTTAACAATTGCCGCCATCACGTTCGCAGCTTTCTTGCCGATTCCGAGTTGGTTCGAGCGACCAACAACTGCATTGGTAGAACCAATCGCAACAACAAACGGAAATCAACCAACATCCGACGACCGAGAAATCGATCGGCAACCGCTTGCTGTGGATGTCATTTCATCACTGCCGCCAACCCCGACGTTTGGCGAGTTGTTTCTCGAAGAGTTGTCGACGGTCGACTGGACCGTTGACGCACCACCAAGGCAAGACTGGACTTGGCAAGGTATTGTCGCGTGTATCTTCATCGCCTTCGCTGCCATTGGCGGCGGGCAATGGTTGATCGGTGTTTGGTGGGTTTACCGTTTTCGTCGCTGCAGCAAACCACTTACCGATCCGGTGACTTTGGCATTGGTGGCCGAACTTTCCGAGGCGATTGAGGCGAACCAGTCGACAACGGCTCCGGCTGGTCACAAATGCAAAGTCCGACCGGTTGAGATTCGCACTTGTGATGCGATCAATTCGGCAGCGACAATTGGCTGGATTCAACCGCTCGTGTTCCTTCCCAAAGATTGGCGGTCGTGGAATGCAACTCATCTGCGCTGCGTTTTGGCTCACGAGTTGGCTCACATTCACCGCAGGGACTTTGCGGCCTGCGTGCTCGGCCAGTTAAGTGTGGCGTTTCACTTTTATCATCCGCTCGTCCATTGGCTGGTAGCGCGACTGAAACTAGAGCAAGAGTTGTCGGCCGACGCACTGGCAGCGACAGTCGTGGGCGACGGCCGAACTTATCTGACCTCGCTCGCGGAAATGGCGTTATTACAAG
>Ga0115002_10001950_pt1 | contig 27441 bp, 27 predicted proteins | sample ArcticOcean_MG_C_8_FD_89576 | JGI IMG/M metagenome (GOLD analysis project Ga0115002, IMG submission 89576) | Marine microbial communities from western Arctic Ocean - ArcticOcean_MG_CB11_86 | ecosystem: Environmental > Aquatic > Marine > Oceanic | place: Arctic Ocean: Canada Basin | collected... | reverse complement strand
GCCTGCGATAATTGCGCCCGCGGCCTCAAACACGGCTGCGATGGCCAATGCACCAACCAGCGTCAGAGCGCGTGAGCCGACCGCGGGTCCAACATTGTTGGCAACATCGTTGGCGCCAATGTTGAGCGCCATGTAGCCGCCCAAAACACCGGCAATAATCAGGAACAAGGATCGATCAGCCGAACCCGATTGCAACGCGGTAAATATCAACACCGCAATAAGAAACAACAGGCCGAGACCCAGGCCCGCAATACCGCGGCCGGCTTCGAGCGTCGCTGCCTCGAGGCGGCCAATTTTTTTTAGGTCTTTGTCGAGCGAACGCGCATGCAAATCAGATTTGCCTAAAGTTTTCGCCGCCTGCGATGCATCAGAATTAGGAGCGGTGGGACCGGCTTTGTTAGGACCGGGCGTGTCCGGGTTGCTCAAGAAACTTACCTGTTACCGAGGGTCACAACCGCGGCCGCACAATAGCGCGACGGCCGACCCATGCAAGCGCTTTTTCGACCCCTACCGCAACGCCGCATGCGGTATTCTCCACCCGTAATTCGGCCCCTAGATCGGCACATTTTCAGTTCAACATAAAGGCCCTCGCGCATGACATCAGACCTCTTTTCGCTCGATGGACGCGTGGCTCTGGTGACGGGTTCGTCACGTGGCCTGGGACAAAGTTTGGCGGAAGCCCTGGCGCAAGCGGGTGCCCACGTGGTGCTAAACGGCCGCGATGAAGCCGCACTCGCAAGCAACGAGAAGCGCTTTTCGGATGCTGGACTGTCGGTTTCGACCTGCCCCTTCGATGTGACCGACGAAGCCGCCGCGATTGATGCCGTCGCTGACATTGCCAAAATGCACGGCCGGCTCGATATCCTGGTCAACAACGCCGGGCTCGCCCGGCGAGCGCCGCTCGAAGAATACTCGACCGAAGACTGGCGCTATGTGCTCGACGTCAATCTCAATTCCTGCTTCTACCTGGCTCGTGAGGCAGCCAAACCAATGCTTAAAGCTGGATACGGCCGGATAATCGGTATTGCCTCGATCGCATCGTTCATCGCGCGCCCACTCATTGGCCCCTACGTCGCCTCCAAACACGCGCTCGCAGGATTGACGAAAACGTTGGCGGTCGAATTCGGCGAACGTGGCGTTACCGCCAACGCGATCGCACCCGGTTACTTCGCTACCGAGATGACCGAACACCTCGCGGCCGACCCGGAGTTTGACGGTTGGTTAAAGGGACGAACGCCGATGCGCCGATGGGGCCAGCCCGAAGAGCTCAGTGGCGCCGTGGTTTATCTGGCCTCGTCGGCAAGTTCGTATGTCAACGGTCACGTGTTGGTCGTCGACGGCGGCATGACCGCCTCGATGTGACCCACGTCTATTTCGGTCGCTGCGGTCCCGAGTAAACGGCGATGCGGGTGATCTTCCCGTTTTCGATGGTGAAAAAGTCTGCGACCTCGTCGATAAAATCAGCGTGGTGTGCCTGAATTTCCACGGCAACCCGGTTCCCGACTACCATCATTTCGCCGGGGTGCGGATCGGCGCCACCCCAGGCATCGAGGAGTTTGCCGTAGAATTCGACGATATTGTCGCCACCGGTCATACGTCCGGTCGGCAACCAATCATCGCGGGGCCGACATACCATCTCGGCATCGTCGGCAAACAACGAGCGTAGCGCGGTCAGATCCCCAGACCGGACGGCGCGCGTATAAGCTTCGGCGACCTCGGTCGGCGTTTGAGGCGTCGTCATCGCCATCTTCTCCTAATCCATACTCGATATGGGCTCAGCGTTCTAATCAGCCGCGACGCGGTCACGGCCACTGATCCGACCTTGTGCGGCATCAACCAGCTTACCCAATTCGTCAGGTTCGTCGAACACTGCACGTCGCCCTGCGATATTGGCCTCGGCCATAAGGATACGGATTTCACGTATGAATGTTTTATCGCCGTACAGGCTTTTGGGATAGCCGAGTTGGCGGAGCCGGTTGCTGATCGCCCACGGGCTGCTGTGGGTCGGGGTGATGCGATAGCTGCGCTCCCGACCGATCCGTTTTGGATCGAGATCGCAGGGCTGGTCGGTCAAGGCAACCGGCAGCCAGAAGCGCCGAAAATACTCTCCGGCCGGCGAGCCGGGTCCGACGCGGTTCACGACAGCGTTTGGGTACGGCGGCCGATCAGCATTCGGTTGACGCGTCGGTTGCGTTTCGCTCACCGATGATTCTCCCTGAATCCTAACAAGTCCGGCTTTTCGCCTCGGCTGCGTCGATCGTAGTCAACCCGCACAACGAATCAACCGCTGGCAGGAATCAACCCAAATCAGGCGGCCGCGGCCCGGTTTACGATCTGCCAAACTTTTTCGGCAGTAACAGGCATATCGATGCTGCGAACACCGAACTCGGCAAGCGCGTCGATGACGGCACTAATCACCGCTGACGGTGCGCCGATCGTGCCTGCTTCGCCGGCACCCTTCATCCCCATCGGGTTGGTCCGACAGAGGATCTCGTTTGAACTGAACTCAAAAAACGGCAGTAGCGTGGCGCGCGGCATCGCGTAGTCCATGAATGAGCCGGTCAAGAGTTGGCCGGAATCATTATCGTAGATAGCGTGCTCAACCAGGGCCTGGCCAACGCCCTGGGCGATCCCGCCGTGAACTTGCCCGGCAAGAAGCAACGGGTTGATGACCTTGCCGTAGTCGTCCACCACCACATAGCGCACGATCTCCAGCACGCCGGTTTCGCGATCAATCTCTACTTCGCAGATGTGGCAACCATTGGGGAAAGTCGCTGCAGGTTGCTCGCGTTTGCCATCAACGGCAATCGCATCACCGCGTTTGGCGGCTTCGGCACCAACCTCGAGCAAACTCACCTTGCGGTCGGTGCCAACGATCACGAAATGACCTTCGGTGAATTCGATATCGCTAGCGGCTGCTTCCAAGAGATCTTCCGCCAGCGGACGCGCTTTGGCTATCGCTTTTTCAGCGGCGTCGGCAACGGCATGACCGCCCAACGTCATCGAACGTGAGCCGCCCGTCCCGCCGCCGGTTGGGATCTCGCGAGTGTCGCCATAGCGCACGCGGATGGTTTCGAACGGGACACCGAGGTGCTCGGCGGCGATTTGGGCAAATGACGTTTCGTGCCCCTGCCCGTTGGACTGAGTCCCGACCCAGATCTCGACACCGTCCCCGCTCACATCCATGCGCGCTGCCTCACTCCCGGGGAATGCACAGATTTCGATGTAGTAGGACATGCCAATCCCGCGCAATTTGCCGCGCGATTTCGATTGATCGCGACGCTTTGGAAATCCCTCCCAATCAGCGGTTTCGGTGGCTTGATCCATATTTCGCGCAAACTCACCGCTATCGAAAGCTAGATCGAGCGCGTTCGTATATGGCATGGCCTCCGGGGCAATGAAGTTGCGGCGGCGGAACTCGGACGGCGTAAGGCCAAGCTGGCGAGCGCCAGCATCGGCCAGGCGTTCAACCAGATAAGAAGCTTCGGGACGACCCGCCCCGCGATAGGCATCGACCGGAACCGTGTGCGTGAATACCGCCTTTATGTTCACATATGCGGTCGGAATATCGTAGACCCCGGTAAACATTCCGCTCGGTGCTGGAATCAACGAGGCAAAGTTGGAGAGATAGGCACCAAGATTGGCATAGGTCGATACCCGCAATCCGAGAATTTTCCCATCCGCATCGAGCGCCAGTTCACCCCGCGTCACGTTATCGCGCCCATGCACGTCGGTGAGGAATGCATGGCTCCGATCGCTGGTCCACTTAATCGGCCGGCCCAGTATTTTGGAGGCCCAGGCGGATAATGCGTATTCGGGATAGATAAATATCTTGGTGCCGAAGCCACCGCCAACGTCGTGGGTTAGAACGGTGATCTTGTCCGCCGGATGTTTCAGTACTTGCTCAAGTCGGGCACGTATGTTGTGGGCGCCCTGTGTGGTGACCGTGACCGTGTAGTGATCCCGCGCCGGGTCATATTCGGCCAGGACCACGCGACCTTCCATGGAATTTGAGATCAGCCGATTGTTGACGAGTTCAACCACAACAGTGTGAGCCGCTTCTGCAAACGCTTTGGTGGTGGCTTTCTCGTCGCCTTTAGCAGCGTCGAAACAGATGTTTCCTGGAGCCTCGTCCCAAACCAGGGGCGCCCCCGCTTGGGCGGCGCCGACCGTATCAATCGCCGCTGGAAGGGATTCGTAGTCAATCATGACTTCGGCGGCGGCGTCTCGGGCCGCCACCTCGGTCTCCGCAATAACCAAGGCAACCATGTTGCCGACGTGCTTCACCCGGCCCCTCGCGAGTAAGGGATAGTCGGGCTGCACCATGTCGCTCCCGTCGCGGTTTGCGACCGGAACCAGAGTTCGGATCTGATCTAGATCGTCGGCATCGACATCCTCAATCGTGTAAACCGCCAAAACGCCGGGCGCGCGCCGAGCAGTCTCAGAGTCGATATTCTTTATGAGAGCGTGGGCATGCGGCGACCGGATGAAGTAGGCGTATGCCTGCCCATCTAGATTGACATCATCAGCGTAGCGACCCGTCCCGGTTAACAACCGCTGATCCTCAACCCGAGTCACGGATTGTCCAACGCCGAACTTAATCATCTGGTTCTCCCGAATTTCCAGCCCAATTGCCCGGCCTGCGCGGAGCGCGATCCGTGGCTCAGGACGACGATGGTTTAGGTGCTACCGGCGCCGGCCTTGTAGCAGATCGAATCGACCTCAACCTTCATGCCGTGCAAAGCAAGGCGATTCGCACCAAACAACGTGCTGGCCGGCTTGTGGGGACCGAAAAATTTCTTGCGAACCGCGTCCAATTCCTGGCGTTCGTCGCAATTGTCCATATAGGCCGTCACCTTGGCGACATCTTCGAAACCAAAGCCTGCCTCCGCCATGATGCGCTGGATGTTCTCATGCATCTGGGTGGCCTGGGCAGTCATCGAATCGCCGGGAAGTTTAAAGTCGTCATTGAAAGGGCCCTGGCCCGAGACGAAGAGAAAATCGCCCGCTTGTACGGCATCGGTGTAGTGACTGATCGGCTCGTGCATGCCGGGAACGCGAATTTCTTTTCTTGGCGGGGCGCCGTTGCTCGGCTTATAGGCGATCGCTTCGATTTCATGGTTCATCCCTGGAATCGCGAGCCGCCTGATGCCGAATAGGGTGCTGCAAGGCCGGCTATCACCGAAGAAATGCTTGCGGGCCACGTTGATCTTTGGCCGATCCCAGACGTTCTCCATATAACAAACGACCTTGCAAACGTCTTCAAAACCCATGCCTGCAGCGTCGAGCATTATTTGCATGTTTTCATGAGTTTTGAAGGCCTGCTTCTCCGGATCACCAAACAGGACCGAGGTGCCGTCCGCGCCGACCGGCCCGGTCCCGGAAATGAACGCGTAATCGCCGCATTTCACCAGATCGATATAGTGGCTAGGGGGTTCGAAGAGGTTTTCGCAGCGGATTTCCTGTTTCGGTGGCCCGCCGTTTTTTGGTTTATAGGCGACGCACTCGATTTCGAGCAACATACCCGGAAGAGCAAGATGGCCGACGCCGACCCGGGTGCTGCCAGGATAGGAGTCACCGTGGAAATCGATCCGGACCGGGTTGATCTTCGGTCCGTCGTAAACTTCCTCCATGAGCACTTTGAAGTAGACGATATCCTTGGGCGACATATCGGCCGCAGAAAGCATGCGATCGATGTTGGCGCAGGTCACTTCACACTGCTTGACCACATCTCCTACGCCGATCACGTTGCCGTCCTTGTCGAACGGGCCAGCTCCCGACATGTAGAGAAAATCACCACACAGCACCGCATCGGTGTAGTGGCTGATTGGCTCCATCATATCGTCGAGGCGGATCTCTTTTCGCGGTGCTGCCATATCTTCCTCCCGTCGCTTTATTCGATTATTCGTACGAACCTTCCGGCGTTTTGTTCCGGTTGGCCTCGCCCATGCCCGGCTTGTAGGCGATTGATTGGATCTCGAGACGCAGCGCCTCGATCGCCAGACCGCGGACATTGAAGAGCGTGCTGGCCGGTAGCGAATTGCCAAAGATTCTTTGTCTCACCGGGTTGATGAGAACCCGTTCGATCACATGCGTGTGGAAGACAGAAACCTTAACGATGTCCTCAAAACCGTAGCTCGACGCGTCGAGCATGGCGCCGATATGCTCGAAGGTCTTCTCGGCTTGCTTTACCACATCCCGATCACTCACGGGTTTGAGGTTGGCTTCCAGACCGCCGGCACCGGATACGAAGAGAATGTCGCCGCACTGCACGGCGTCGGTGTAGTGGCTAATCGGTTTGCGATAGTTCGGGACTACCCACTCCTTGCGTGGCGGGTTGTTCCCCGTCGCTTTGTAACCGACCGGTTCGATCAAGTGGTGCTGGCCCGATATGCATAGCTCCTTGATACCGATCATGGCGCTCGTCGGCCGGCCATGGGCATGGTACCTGGCGCGGGCCGGGCGGATGCTTTGGTTATCGCGTACGTTCTCGATATAGACGGTCACCTTGGCGATATCGGGCACACCCATCCCTGCCGCTTCGCACATCCGCTGTAGATTCGAATACGTATTCATACCCTGGAGAATCGGGTCACCAACGTTCTTAACGCGCCCCGCCTCATCGATCGGGCTCGCGTTTACGCCCGAAAACCAAGCGAGATCTCCAGCTTTCACGGCATGGCTGTAGTGGAGGCCGAGGTCGGCGCAACCGTCAGCCATGACTTCCTGGCGCGGCGGACCGCCGTCACGCGGTTTGTATGCCACACCTTCGACCTCGATTAGCATGCCGGGCAGCGCAAGCGCCTGGGCACCTACATAGGTAACGGCGGGTTTGGATTTGCCGGTCAGTTTACGGAAGACCGCATCAACCTTGGCTTGGTCTCGAACATTGTCGAGCAAGATCAACCAGTAGGCGACGTCGTCGAACGACATGTCCGCCGCTTCGAGCATCAGATTGATGTTCTCGAGAGTTTTTGTCGCCTGCACCTCGACATCGCCCAGCCCGACCAGATTGAGGTTAACATCGAAAGGCCCCGCCCCCGACATGAACAAATAATCCCCGCACAAAACGGCGTCGGTGTAGTGGCTGATCGGTTCGCTCAAATCTTGAGCGAGTCGAATTTCTTTCTTTGGTGCACCCATTGGTCTCCCCCTTATTCGCGCTAAAGCCCGGCTACTGTTTGAGCCAAACGAAGCCTACGCTCTGACATAGCGTGGCTAGTAGACTGGCGCAATATGCGTAAGGGATTGCCCGTCTAGGCGAAGTTGTCGCCTGCTGGTAAATTATTAGAAATAAACAAAGACTTGAGCGGTCTAATTAACAGTGGACTTAAAGGCGACAAACGAGGTGGGGACCCGCACCATAGAATGACGGCCGTTTCGAAAGACGGCGCCAGATCGATGAGCGACGCCAGCAATTTGCAGAGTCTCATCGAACTCGGCATCGCGCTGTCGGCTGAGCGCGATCACAATCGCCTGATGGAACGCATTCTCATCGAAGCGCAGGCAATCACGGACGCTGACGGGGGCACCCTCTATCTACGCGAAGACGAGAACCGGCTCGCGTTCGCGATCATGAGGAACGATTCGCTCAACATAACGCTCGGTGGCACTACCGGTCAGATCATTCCGTTTCCGCCGTTGTGGCTCTATGACAAGGATACCGGCACACCCAACGAGAACAACGTCGCGACTTACTGCGCGGTCCACAATGAGACCGTAAATATTATCGATGCCTATGATATCGATCGCTTCGACTTCACCGGAACCAAAGCGTTCGATGACAATACCGGCTATCGCTCGAAATCGTTTCTGACGATTCCGTTGATCAACCGCGAAAACCACGTCATAGCCGTTTTGCAACTCATCAATGCAAGCGACCCCAAGACTGATGAAACGATCCCGTTTAGTGACGACATTCAGCCCATGGTCCAGGCACTTGCCTCGCAGGCAGCGGTCGCGCTCGACAATCAAATGCTGTTCCAGGCACAGCGCGAACTGCTGGAATCGTTCATCAAGCTCATGGCCGAGGCAATTGATGAGAAATCCCCTTACACAGGCGGGCACTGCCAGCGGGTTCCGGTTCTCACAGAATTTCTCGTCGACGCCGCACGCCGATCCAAGGATTCAAATTTCCTCGATTTCGACCTGAATGATGAGCAACGCTACGAAGTCCATATCGCGGGATGGATGCACGATTGCGGCAAGGTGACGACGCCCGAGCACGTGATGGATAAATCCACGAAGCTCGAAACTATATACGACCGTATCGAAACAGTGCGTACGCGATTCGAGGTTCTGAAGCGCGACGCACGTATTTCTTACCCGAGGCGGTTGTTGGGGACGGCGCCGACAAATCGGTATTGCGAGAAAAGCTGGAAGCGGAATTGGCCGAGTTAGAGGCGGAGTGCGCGTTCGTCGAAACCGCCAATATTGGTGGCGAAATGATGGCCGATGAGGATATCGCGCGGATCGAACAGATCGGGAAACGCCATTGGCACAATGGCGTTGACGAGGAACACAGCCTCTTGTCCAAGGAGGAAATCTACAATCTCAGCATCCGTCGCGGCACCCTGACCATGGAGGAACGCGACATCATCAATAACCATATGGCCGTAACCATCAAGATGCTTGAGCAGCTACCGTTTCCAAAAAACCTGGAGCGTGTACCTGAAATAGCGGGTGGCCATCATGAAAAGATGGACGGCACTGGCTATCCCAAAGGCTTAACCGGAGATCAAATGTCGCTACCAGCGCGCGCGATGGCGATTGCCGATATCTATGAAGCGCTAACCGCGGCTGATCGACCTTACAAGAAAGCGAAGACGCTTAGCGAAACCCTCGGCATCATGGGAAACATGAAGAAAACCCATCACGTCGATCCCGAACTGTTCGATCTGTTTCTTACGTCCGGTGTTTACATGAAATACGCCGAAATGTTTCTCACACCAGAGCAGATCGACGATGTCGATATCGAACAATTCCTCGGGCCCATTCCCCCACCTCAAGCCGCTGCAGAATAAAACAAATTGGTTCTACTCGACCAACCGCTGATGACCGGAAGCGCGAGATAGAAAGGCGCATGCGGCGCCAGGCGTTATCCCGCGAAACGGGGCTCCGGCAACCCCTTAACACCAACATCGAGAGCGAGGACGCCTCCGGCGTAAGGCTGGGCTGCTCTTTGTGCCTCGGTCATCCGAAACGATGCGGTCGTTACATAGAGGATATCGAGATTTTCACCGCCAAACATGCAGCTCGTCGGTCGGCTCACCGGAACTTCGATTGCTCGTTCGATGCGACCGTTGGGATCACGCCGCACGACGTAGCTCGAATCTCTCGTCATTTGGAAATCGAACTCGGCATGCCACAACATTCCCTCCGCATCCACCGTCGCACCATCGGGAATACCGACGCGTTCGCTCGCATCAGCAAAGACGCGCTTGTTTGATAGACCGCCGGTCGCACGATCAAGTTCGTAGCAATAGATTTGTTTTATGTGGCTGTCGGAGAAATACATCGTACGTCCGTCGGCGCTGAATGCGACGCCGTTCGAAACCCAAATATCCTGATCCATGGTGTGGATCGAGTGATCGGCATCGAGACGATGGAGGCGGCCGGTCGGCGCGTCGATCATTCGACTTAAACTGCCCGCCCAAAAACGTCCCTGCCGGTCGCAGCGCCCATCGTTGAGGAAGTTGTCGGGACCGTCGGGTTCGGGATTGCCGATCGGCTGATAGCCTCCATCGTCGGTGCTAAACAGCGCAAATTGCTTCCGCGCCGCGATGACAAAGCCGCCCTGTTCCCGAAGCGCAAACGAGCCTAATTTCTCAGGCGGGGTCCAGCTGCGCACCGCGCCAGTCGCGCCATCCAGTCGATGCAGTGCCGGTTTGAAACCATCCATCCAGTAGAGCGCCTGCTCTCGCGGGCACCAAATCGGTACTTCGCCCAACACATCGTTGGTGTGGACGACAAGTTCAATGTCGGTCATCGTGGCAGCATCGATTCTTCCTCATGCGCTCGCATTTGTCGGCGCGAAGAACTCGGGCAATCTGTTCTTTTGGAGTTTGCCGGTGGCGGTAACCGGTAACTCGTCTGCGCTAACGAAACGGAAAGCCCTTGGTACTTTGTAGGAAGCCAACGTTTGGCGACAGAAATCGGTTAGCTGATCTGCGGATACGCGTTCGTGTTTGGCGACGACCACAGCTGCAACGATCTCGTCATGGGTGGGATCGGCGATCCCAGTCACAAACGCCTCTTGAACATCGGGATGGCTCCGCAGGACATCTTCGACCTCAATAGGCGACACATTGATGCCGCCGGTTTTCACCATTTCCTTTAGCCGCCCACGAAAATAGACGCGACCATCAGGGCCGAAGAGAGCGAGATCGCCGGTTAGCAAATAGCCATCATCATCAAATGCAGCAGCATTCTTTTCGGGATCGTTGTAATAGCCCGGCGTGACATACCCTTTGATCTTAATCTCGCCGATCTCACCATCCGCGACCGGATCGTGTGTTTCGGAATCAGCGATGACAACATCCATGCCCGGCAACGGAAAGCCGATACTGTGCTGCCGAATCTCCAGCGGGTCCGTGGTCGCGGTAGTGATCGCGTTGGCATAGGTCTCGGTGAGACCGTAGACATGGCAAATATTCGGAGCGAGGCGTGCGGCTTGTTCGATCTGCGCCGGCGAACCCAATGTTGCGCCGGTGCGAAGCGCAGTGAGGTTGCGCTTCTCGAAATCGGGATGCTCGAGCACGGCGTGAACCATGTTGGCGGTGACATACACCGCTGTGCAGCGCTCTTCTTCGAGAAGGCGCAGCGCCTCGCCAGCATCAAAAACGTCCTGGACGACCAGACAGGCGCCATGTGTGAACGACACAAACAGGGCGTTTTCGCAGCCGAATCCCCAAAACAGTGGCGAGGGGAGCCATACGCGATCCCCAACAACGATACCGAGACGTTCGCCGATATTCCACGCGTTCTCGATCAGCCCAAAGTGTTGAATCGGAACTCCCTTGGGGGTCGACGTCGACCCTGATGTATAGAGCATGGCGGCGACGTCGTTGGGATCGGCCCCAATTTCGAACGCTTCTTCCGGGCCGTCTTGGTATACGAGCAACTCACCGAATGACATCACTCCGTCCGGGACTCCGTCTACATCGGCTAAACAGATTATGTGTTCGAGTTTGGGTAACCGCTCCGCGTGCGGTTCGAGCGCCACCAGTGTCGCCAGATAGTCGTTATTGATAAAGCGATCGACCGTGACCAGCGCGCGCGCTTGGGAGTGAGAGAGCATATATTCGAGCTCGTGGGCGGTGGCCCAGGTATTGATCGCGACTGCTACTGCGCCGATTGAGGCGATGCCAAAAAAAGCAACCAACCATTCGGGCCGATTTTGCATCAGGAGCGCGACATGATCACCGTGGCCGACCCCAAGTTCGGTGAGGCCATTCGCGAAAGCTCGCGATTGCGCCCGAAGATCGCGATATGACAATTCCTGCCCGCGGCCAACGACCGCGGCGCCGTCGGGAAAACGCACCGATAGTTCATCGAGCAACTGCGGCAGGGTTCGGCTTGTCGGTGGTTCCATCGCGCACGCCTAGTTCGTTCGCAGGAGAGCCTATCTCACCCGCAATAAGGGGCAAGGTTTCGCTGAGGCGCCAACCGAACCAGCCCTTAACCCAGTTCCGCCAAACCGGGGAACATTTCTAAGAGCAGGAATGCGAAACGAGACAAATCGCCGGTAAATATGGCGACACCGGTTACGACAAGCAAACCACCGGTCGCGATTTCGACTTTACGGATGTGGCGACGGAACCGCTTGAGGAACCTCATAAACGGCTTTACGGCGAACGCGGCTATGATAAATGGAATGCCGAGCCCCAGCGCATAGGTTCCCAAGAGCGTTACGCCATAACCAAGCGAATCGTTGCTCGCGGCAACCGCCAGGATGGTTGCCAGGATGGGACCAATACACGGCGTCCAACCGAACCCAAACGCGAGTCCAACAAGAAAGGCACCGAGGAGTCCGGCCGGCACCTTGTCTGGATGAAATCGCGCCTCGCGATGTAGATACGGAATCCGGAGTAGACCAGCATAGTGAAGTCCAAAAACAACAATGACAGCGCCGGCAACTTTGCTGATTACATCGACATTCTCGACGATCAGTGCGTTCACGGCGGATGCCGTAGCACCCAATGTTACGAAAACGGTCGAGAAGCCGAGCACGAACGCGAGTGCGGACATAACGACCCGGCGCCCCACTGCGGCGTCTGCATCGGTTTCATCTTCCCCGGTCAGCTCATTGAAAGATGTGCCGGCGACAAACGACAGGTACGCTGGAACGATCGGGAGAACACAGGGTGAAAGAAAACTGATAATCCCCGCGATCGCGGCCGCACCATAAGTTATTTCGGTTGCACCCATATTCGACTGCCGTCTGAGTATCATCTAGTCATTGGATTATGTGAGATGTCCGTACGACAACATAGGGTTGTGTCCGTGCGGCAGGAATCACTTTGTCGTGCACGAGCGACCTGTTCAATCAGCGACGTCGGATAGAAACGGACGTACACAAACGATGCCTAACGAAACCATAGCATTAGATGCCAAGGGCCTAGCCTGTCCGTTGCCGGTACTTAAGGCACGAAAACTTCTCAAATCGATGGGTCCTGGAAAAATCCTCGAAATCGAAGCGACCGATCAGGCGGCGACGCGCGATTTCACCGCGTTTTGCGAGGCTGCCGGTCACCAGCTGCTCGAACGTCGGACAAGCGATGGCGTCTTGTACTTCAAGATCTGCAAGGGTTCGTAGGCGCTGCTGCCGGCGCGGCGACGCTGTCCTGGAACGCTCAGGAAATATCGCTCACGCGCGGCGAAACATCACTCCGGCCAACCAACCAGCAAAAACGGCGATGGCAACTGCAAGCAACCCATAGGCCGCAGGCTCGTTAATAGCAAAATCGAAAACCGCCCGTTCGAGACCGGTCTTATTGATAAAGAAGAATGTATTGCGTGTTTCCACCACCTCGCCACCTTCGATCAGATAGAACATGACGAAATAGCCGCCGACCGGCGCATATGCGGGCAGTTCGACGCTCGTGCGAAATAGCGTGTTGCCGATGAAATTGATCTTGCCGACCTGGCGTAGGTAAAGGCCGCCTTTTTCCTTGTTGTTTATCAATGCCTCCCGATACGGGTAGACTTTTACATCGGTCACGTCCTCTCGAGGATCGAGCTTGAGATACTCCGCCCCGATCTGAAGCTGTGACCACAGCGCTTGTTTGGCGATCTCTGGAAGCGGTCGGCTCGCTGCGACGGCGTAGAATCCCGGCACTTCGTCAAAAATGAGCGCCTCGGTATTTACCCAGATGCCAGCGAATCTCGTCTTGCGCCGAACGACATCGCTTTGTGTGGGCCCGCGTACGACGGCAACGACATCGCCCTCGCCTATGCGCGACCCAAAAAGAATAAGTTCCGCGCCGGTATAATTGGAGGTGATGGCGATGAGCCGCGATGAAACATCGCCGGTAAGCTGATCGGCCGCATGGGCATCTTTGAGCGGCACATCCGAAAGCACGATACCAACGATCGCCAAAAGCAATGGGAGTTGCGTTTTCAATGTTCGATCAACGGTCCGATCGAGAATGGTTCGTCAGGCGTGACGACCAAATCGACGCCCAGTTTGGCACCAACTACAACGACCAGCGCTCCGAGTAGCGCACGCAATTGCTCACCACGTAGTTCGGCACCGACGCGTGTTCCTAATTGCGCGCCGATCACCGCACCCGCTAGCAGGGTTAGGGCAAGTAATACGTCGACGGTCTGATTCGTCATGGCGTGCAGGAATGTTGAGATCGACGTAACAAAAATAATTTGAAAAAGAGACGTTCCAACCGCAATCGCAGTTGGCATGCCAAGCAAGTAGATCATCGCTGGAATTAGAAAGAAGCCGCCGCCAACGCCCATGATAGCGGCAAGAATTCCGACTATCAGACCCAGGCCAAACGGCGGGATTGCACTGATATACAGCTTTGATTTTTGGAAGCGTAGTCGCAGGGGCCAGCCGTGCGCCCAGTAGTGCCTATGCAACCGGCGCCGAGCCGTCAAGGGCCGGCGATTACGGATGATGGCCCGAACACTCTCGATCGTCATGAGGCCACCGACGACCGTCAGGAAAATCACATAAGAGATCGAAATCACCAGTTCGACCTGACCAATTTCGCGCAAGTAGCGGAACAACAAAACGCCAATCGCGGAACCCGCGCTGCCACCCAACAGCATCACGAAACCCATCTTGAAATCGACGTTACCGCGCCGCCAATGTGCGATCACACCGGATACCGAAGCGGCGGCAACTTGGTTCGCCTCGCTTGCAACCGCGACCGCCGGCGGTACGCCAATGAATATCAATAAGGGGGTCATAAGAAAGCCCCCGCCAACGCCGAACATCCCAGAAAGAAAACCCACACCAGCGCCCATCCCGAGCAGCAAAAACATGCTGACCGACATCTCGGCGATAGGGAGGTAAATTTGCATCGGGAAAACCCGAGAAAAACCGCGCTAGCGGGTTGCGAAATGCGAGCCACGAGACGACGCCAGTCTATTCCCGTGATCCTGGCCGCACAACAGGCGCAGGTAAAAGAAGTATTCACGCGTGGCGCCGATGGGTCTAACGATGATCGTGATAGGGGCGCCAACGATGACGGTCCAACCGGCAACAGGAACTGCCATCGCATCCGCTACGATTGGTGTGCTCGTGCAGCGCTGGTTATTTTTCGCAAAAGCTAAAGCATACCGTTACACACGGCATAACGGGCTGGGACTTCTAGAAGCGCGGGACTTCTAGAAGCGCCAGGATCCGCCGAGCGTAACCTACGTATTCGATCGCTCGAAATTGGGCAGATTGCTCGATACAGACTCACGTAGAATGATCGCTAGCAGGGTGAAATCGGCGCTTATCGGAACACTGTGAACGAATGTCGCCCGAAACTCTTCTTCCTGCCTTTTGGTGGCGGGATCCACGGATGGATCGGGTGCGTTGTATTTTGTCCGCCCACGCGAAAGGGTGAGCGACGTTGTCCACGGATCATTGCCGGCACCGACGCCCCACTCGCGCAACATACCCGGTGCTTGATATACTTTCGTGGCGCCAACCGACCCTGTCCACTCGCGGCTTTCACGGAAACTATTGATCTTTCCATCGACTGTCTGGTCGGAGTGCTCAATGGCGAAGGTCAACATCACATCGTCCGCCGCAGCAACGCGAAACGCTAATCTTACATCCGTCGTGTTGCCGTCCAGTTCCGTGATCGTTTGGCTTCCTCCGCCTCCATCATGAAATTCTCGCGCTTTGTGCTCAATGTTGGCGTCAAGCAGGATCCGGGACGTTAGTGGATTCATGAAATTTACACCCAATCCGAGTGCTTCAAGATAGGGAAGATCGTCCAGGCGAATATAGTCGCCGGTGATATACGGTCGCCACGACGCGGCTTCGAGCCAAGCTGGCGCATAAAGGCCCGCGCGGCCCCGAATCGATGTTAAAGAAAATAAGATCAAGTTGGTTTTGTGTCTTTTGCTCAGACCCGTACAACGTGCCATTGGTTTCCCACACCTCGCCCGCCTGCAACTGCAGGTCATAGGTGTGGCGTACATTGCCCGAAACGAAGAAGTTCTCGTCGCTCGTCTTGGTGAATTGATTGCTCAGGGTTGCCGTAATACCGTTGGCGAGAACAGTTCCCGATGACGGCCCTGCATTGGCGTTGGATTGGTAGCGAACCCCGCCGAATACCGAACCCGCAAACTGATGACGCGACAACCGTTTCTCGATCTCGGCAAGGAACGTTTCGACGCGCTGACGAACCTCGTCGGGCACGTTTTCGCCTTCGACCGCACGATCCAGATAGGTTTTGGCGACCTGATAGGATCCCAGGCGGAAATATAGAACCCCGAGTTCGAGCCGCACGCGCGGTAGATTGGGATTGATGAGCAGCATTCGTTCGAGCGCGCTGATGGCGGCTTCAAAATTTCCCGTCTGCACCGCCAGTTCCGCGAAACGAAAAGTCTTGTCCAGATTGCCGGGATCCGCGAATACCGACTGAAACGCTTCGTCGTATTGCTTTTGCAGTTCCGGATCGACATCTTGCGCCTGCGTCGATGCCTACACGCTCAACGTGATCGCCAAAGCGGTCGCAAGCAAGCGCCGCCGAGAAAACAACGCACGAAAAAATATTATCACGTCGGTCAAACCCCCAGATTGCGCTCTGTAGTTCTGCGCGGATCTCTCCTCACGCCTACACATGCGCTCGACCGTGCCTCGATCAGAGCGCATTTATGACGTGCACCCATGATCGGTCAAAGGAAATAAGTGAGATAAATCAGTCAGTTTGCGTTTTTCAGCGCTAGAGAATCAAAGCTTGCCGCGCCGTTATTGCACACCAGCGGCGTCTAAATCGCGTGGCAACCGTCCGAAAAGGGCTAGAAAATACATACGAAAATCGCTGGCGAGCGACCAGAATAGGAAGCGAAAGGTCGCCGGTTTGTTTTTTTCGACCGCAAAATAGCTGATCCACGCGAATAGATAGCCGGCAACGAGAGCGATTGGCAGGTACCAGGGGTTGCCGGTAACAACGAGCGCCACGACAAAGGCGAGTCCTATCGTTGTGCCGATATAATGCAGTACCCGCGTCGTGCGCCGTCGATGTTCGCGAAGATAATAGGGCCAAAAGTCCCGGTAGGATTCTATCTGCTCAGTCACGATCGATCTCCCTCACGGGTCGGAACAAATTTAAACTCAACGATGGCGTTAAGCCGCATAGTCATCACCCGACACCTGTTTTGACCCCTTTCCGGGCGTGACATACATTGCCGATACCCAGACCTACCCTAGCTTAATGGGTTAATTCGGTCACTCGGGACAAAGCAAACGTGATGCAATATCGACGCGAAACGCGCGGCCTAAACTTTTTCGAGCACGACCCAAATTTGCACGATGTTTTGCAACGCATCGACGGCAACGGGTTTGCCCGATGGCGTCAAACACTGTCGTCGTTTGGTGCATGGGTCGGCAACGAAGTCGATGCCGAAGCCGAGTACACCGACCGGCACAGACCGCCGATACTGCGGACATATAACCGCGACGCCGACCTCGTTAATGAGGTCGTCCACAACCCCGCCTGGCAGGCGGTATCGCGAGAGGCATATGAGCGCGGCGTCGTCGGCCTCAATTACGGCGATGATCCGGCACCATTTCTCGTCACGTTTACGATGGGCTACTTAATTGTCCCGATCTGATGTCTCGTTGCATTGCCCAGTGACGATGACCGGTGCCGTTGCCTATGTCCTCGACCGCCACGCACCTGCGGCCGTGCGGGATAAATACCTCCATCATCTCATACGCACCGACGGCCAAGCGCTCACGGGTGGCACCTGGGCCACGGAGCATCACGGGGGTAGTGATATTGGGGCAACAACGACCTCGGCCCGCACTGATGGCGATCATATTCGCCTCAACGGGATCAAGTGGTTTGTCAGTAATGTCAACGGCGGTATCGGGTTGGCGACCGCGCGCCCCGAGGGCGCGCCGCCTGGTACCGCGGGTCTCGCCCTATATCTCGTGCCGAGCTACCTTGATGATGGCAGCGTCAATCCCATGCGGATCCGACGCCTGAAAGACAAACTTTGTACTTGTGGAGTCCCAACCGGCGAGATCGACTTAATTAACACCTTTGCGGTGGAAGTCGCCCCGCCGCCGGAAGGATTCAAGTTGACGATGAAGGCACTGGAGATAAGTCGCATTCACAATGCCATGGCTTCGGTCGGGCTGCAGCGACGAGCTTTCCTCGAAACCGTGAGCTACGCCACGCATCGACAAGCTTTCGGCGAAACAATTGTGGCTTACCCAATGGTCCAGGACGAGATCCTCAATATGCTCGTCGAACTCGAAGCTGATTGCGCACTTGCATTTGAAGCGGCGCGTGCGTTCGATGCTGAACGTGGCGACGAAAACCTGCACCCGTGGCTTCGGCTCGTAACCGCCTTGGCAAAATATCGCACAGCGGAAGGCGCGAACGAATCCTGCCGTCGCGCCATTGAGGTCATCGGTGGCAACGCCTACACGTATGATTTTGTTACTCCGCGCCTTCTTCGCGACGCCCAAGTGATGACCGTTTGGGAAGGGCCCGCCAACATCCAGGCGCTCGAGGTTTCGAGGATGCTGTCCAATCGATACCCCGGTTTCGGCTTTTACACAGATCGGATCGAGGAGGTGCTCGATCAATCGCCCGAGGCAATGAGCGGGCTCAAGGTGAGCATCGCTTCAGCTCTCGACGATTGCCGGGAAGCCGTAGATCTGTTGCAGGGAGACAAGGACCTGGCCCAGCGCCACGCCCGGCGCCTGATGCAATTACTCGCCGATACCTTAGCTGCGGCCCTTGTTCTTGAAGAGGCGGCGCATAAATACTCCCAAGGTAACAACTGCAAAATGCTGGTGGCCGAGCGGTTCATCTCCCGTCATTTCTCACCGCCGCCAAAGCGCGGCATTTTGGCGGAAACCGATCGATCGAACGTGTATTTTGCAGAATTGGTTAGCTACCAGTCGGTAATTCTAGACGATGAGCGGGACGGCGCCTTAGCGGCGAGTTGAACGAATTCAGTTACCGCGTACCAATCGAGGTTCCCTATGATAAATGTTGTAATTTCCGGTTATGCGAGATCGCCGTTTACGCTCGCTCACAAAGGCGCGCTCGCCAGGGTTCGGCCCGACGAAATGGTTGGCCAGGTAATCAAAGCTCTCGTTGAGCGAACCGGTGTTGAACCAGAAGATATCGAAGATGTCATCATGGGGTGTGCCTTTCCCGAGGGCGAACAAGGCTTCAACCTAGGTCGTATTGCGGTGTTCCTCGCCGGATTGCCGCAAAGCGTCGCCGGCACCACGGTCAACAGGTTTTGCGGCTCATCGATGCAGTCGATCCACATGGCAGCTGGCGCGATCCAGCTTGACGCCGGCGAAGCGTTTATTTGCGCTGGCGCGGAATCGATGACCCGGGTACCGATGACCGGTTTTAATCCGGCACCCCATCCCGGCCTCTACGAGAGCGGTACCGATGTCTACATCTCGATGGGCCAGACGGCAGAAAACCTCGCCAACAAATATGATATTTCGCGTGAATCACAACAGGCATTCGCCGTTGCATCGCATCAGAAAGCGGCAAGTGCCCGCGCCAATGGCGGCTTCGCTGACGAAATCGTACCGATCATTGTCGGTAATCTGAGGGTGGAAACCGACGGCGGTATTCGCGAAGATTCGTCCCAGGAGGTCCTCGATACCCTGGAGCCTGCCTTCGACAAGACCGGCACTGTAACGGCCGGTACGTCATCACCGCTTACTGACGGCGCCGCGGCAGTCCTGATTTGTACTGAAGATTATGCCGACCGTAAGGGCTTGCCGAAACTTGCGCGGATCAAGAGCGTTGGTGTGTCCGGTTGCGCGCCCGAAATCATGGGCATCGGGCCAGTTGCTGCGACCGCAAAGGCACTGTCGCGGGCCCGGCTCGAGATGAAAGATATCGATGTCGTCGAACTTAACGAAGCCTTCTCCGCCCAGGCTCTTGCAGTGATCAAGGAAGCCAAGTTCGATGAGAAAAAAATCAACTTGGATGGCGGGGCGATTGCGCTGGGCCATCCGCTTGGCGCGACGGGTGCCCGCATAACCGGCAAAGCAGCGTCGTTACTCCACCGCGAGGGCGCCAAATTTGCTCTGGCGACGCAGTGCATCGGCGGCGGCCAGGGAATCGCGACGGTTCTTGAGGCTTGTGATGGGTAAGTCCGTGACCAGCGGCGTGTCCGAACCCGCGAATGATTCGACCATTAAGAAAGTCGCGGTTCTCGGATCCGGCGTAATGGGTGGTGCAATTGCCGCGCACGTCGCCAACGCCGGCGTTCCCGTTGTACTGCTCGATATCCCCGCCGATGGCGATAACCGTAACAAGATTGCCGACGGAGCGATCGCGCGTATGCAAAAAACCAATCCAGCTCCGTTTATGGCTCCCGAGGCGGCAAAACTGATTACGACGGGTAATCTCGACGACGATCTTGAGCGTCTCAGCGACGCCGACTGGATCTGCGAGGCAATCGTCGAAAAATTGGATATCAAGCACGAGCTCTATCGCAAGATTGATCCGATCCGAAAACGCGGAAGTATTGTGTCGTCGAACACGTCGACGATTCCCCTCCATCGCCTCATCGATGGCCAGTCAGACCAGTTCGCTGCAGATTTCTTGATCACCCACTTTTTCAATCCGCCGCGTTACATGCGGCTCCTTGAGATCGTCGCCGGCACGACGACTCGCGCCAAAGCCGAAGCTCAGATCAGCACATTCGGCAATGTGAATCTTGGCAAAGACATCGTTCATTGCCGCGATACACCGGGCTTTATCGCCAACCGCATCGGTATTTACTGGATGACCGTCGCGATGGGCGAAGCCCTTGATCTCGGGCTTTCTGTCGAGGAAGCGGATTCCATCGTCGGTCGACCGATGGGCATTCCTAAAACGGGAATCTTTGGTCTTGCCGATCTCACCGGCATCGATCTTTCGCCCCACGTCATGCGGAGCATGGCCGAATTGCTGCCTGCGGATGATCCTTTTCAAAAGGTCTACGATGAGCAGGGGCGGTTGGCGACGCTCATTCAGACGATGATAAATGACGGCTACACCGGGCGGAAAGGGAAGGGTGGATTTTACCGCCTCAGCAAGACGGACGGAAAGCGAATCAAAGAGTCGCGCAACCTTGAGAGCGGCGAATATGGACCGGCAGGAAAATCGCACCTTGAAAGTGCCAAGGCGCGCAAACTTCGCGCCCTTGTTTCCCACCCTGACCGCGGCGGCACCTATGCCTGGCGCGTCCTCGCCCAGACCTTAAGCTACGTCGCGAGCCTGGTGCCTGAAATCACCGACGATATCGCCAGCGTCGATCGGGCGATGAAATCCGGCTACGCCTGGAAGAGCGGACCCTTCGAGAAAATCGACCAGCTCGGGGTGCATTGGTTCGTGGATCGTCTCGCCGCGGACGGAATGCCGATCCCGCCTTTGTTATCTCAAGCCAACGGAAAGCCGCTCTACCGCGAAGAAGGTTCCCAGATCCAGGTTCGTACGCTCGATGGTGGCTATCAGCGCATCGCTCAACCGCAGGGGGCGATGCGGTTGTCGGACTATAAACGGGCCCGCGATCCGGTAGCGGCAAATGCTTCCGCCAGCATCTGGAATCTCGACGACGGCGTTGCGTGCCTTGAATTCCATTCGAAGATGAACGCCATTGATCCTCAAATCATCGCCATGGTTCGCGAAGCGGCGAAGATCGATAAGAAAGGTTTCAAAGCCCTCATTGTTTATAACGACGGCAGCAATTTTTCGGTGGGTGCCAATATCGGGCTTGCGCTGTTCGCGGCGAATGCGGCCATGTGGCCGCTTATCGAGCAAAACACCAAAGAAGGCCAAGACGCGTTTTTGGGGTTGAAGTACGCTCCGTTTCCAGTTGTCGGCGCCCCATCCGGTATGGCGCTCGGCGGTGGTTGCGAAGTCCTGCTCCACTGCGACGTAATTCAAGCGCATGCCGAGAGTTACCTTGGCCTGGTCGAAGTTGGCGTTGGCTTTGTGCCAAGTTGGGGCGGGACCAAAGAGGTTTTGTTGCGCAACCTGGCAAAAGAAAAACGACCGGGTGGTGCAATGCCGGCGATATCAGCGACCTTTGAAACGATCAGCCTTGCGAAAGTTTCGCGCTCAGCGCGGGAGGCGAAGAAACTGCTTTATCTAAGCGAGACCGATGGCATAACCATGAACCGGGACCGCCTCTTGGTCGACGCAAAGAACAGGGCGCTCGCCATGATTGCAGGCTATGCGCCGCCGGAAAAACCCGAAGTATCGCTCCCCGGTGCGACGGCGCGCGTTGCCTTGGAGATGACCGTGAACGGCTTTGTCGCGAACGGACGTGCGACGCACCACGACGGTACGGTGACCAAGGCCCTGGCGCGGGTAGTGTCGGGCGGTGATACCGATATTGTCGATAGGGTAACGGAGAAAGATTTACTGGCACTTGAACGCGAAGCGCAGATGAGCCTGATAAAAACATCGGCCACGCTCGATCGACTGGAGCATATGTTAGAAACCGGCAAACCGTTGCGGAATTGAGACCATGCAAACCTACCGCGCACCTGTTGAAGATTTTCGTTTCATCCTTCACGACGTTCTCAAGGTTGATAATTACCGTAACCTCCCGAGCTTCGAGGAACTGGCACCGGATCTAATCAGTGCAATCTTCCAAGAGGGCGCCAAGTTCTGTGAGGAGCAATTGTTGCCGTTGAATGCCTCGGCAGACGCCGAGGGTTGCCGCTACGAGGACGGCGAAGTGAAAACGCCGAGCGGATTCAAAGAAGCCTACGAAACCTATATTCAAGGGGGGTGGACGGGTCTCGCCAGCGACCCCGAATATGGAGGCCAAGGGCTACCGCGTGTTATTGCCGGCTGCATCGGCGAAATGATGATGTCGGCCAACCTGTCGTTCAGTACCTATCCCGGTCTGTCCACCGGTGCCGTTGAGGCCATACACAACCACGGTAGCGAGCAGCAAAAAACCACCTATCTGCCTAACCTGATCAGCGGCAAATGGGGCGGGACGATGAACCTCACCGAACCGCATTGCGGGACCGACCTCGGATTAATGAGAACGAAGGCGGAGCCCCAATCCGATGACACCTACAGCATCACCGGAACCAAGATTTTCATTACGTCCGGTGAGCACGACCTGACCGAAAACATTGTTCATCTGGTGCTAGCCAAGGTACCAGGTGGACCGCCCGGCATACGCGGCGTCAGCTTGTTCATCGTTCCGAAATTTCTTGTCACCGACGGCGATGCGCTCGGCGAACGCAATGGCGTGAGGTGCGGATCCATCGAGCATAAGATGGGCATAAATGGCTCGGCCACGTGCGTCATGAACTACGAGGATGCGACCGGCTACCTCCTCGGCGGCGAGCACAAGGGTATGCGGGCGATGTTCACGATGATGAACGCCGCACGCCTTGCGGTCGGCATTCAAGGCCTTGCGTTGTCGGAAACCGCCTATCAAAGCGCCGCTGCTTACGCCAAAGAGCGCCGTCAAGGGCGTGCACTAAGCGGTGCCAAAGAGCCAGATGAAGCCGCCGATCCCATTATCGTCCACCCCGACATACGCCGCATGTTGATGTCAATGCGCGCGTTCAACGAGGGCGCGAGAGCGTTGGCCATGTGGGTCGGACTACATCTCGATTTCTCAACCGTCCACCCCGACGAACGAACGCGCCAGGATTCCGAAGATCTCGTCGCGCTGCTCACGCCCGTGATCAAAGCCTATTTCACTGACTATGGCTTCGAAGCCGTCAATATGGGCCTGCAATGCTTCGGCGGTGCCGGCTACATTCAAGAGACGGGCATGGAGCAGCTGGTACGCGACGCGCGCATTAGCCAAGTTTACGAAGGTGCCAACGGCATTCAGGCACTGGACCTCGTCGGCCGAAAGCTCCCCGCGCACATGGGACGGTCGTTACGTCAGTTCTTCCACCCGGTTGACCAGTTCATCCAAAAGCACGCCGGAGACGAGGACATGCGCCCTTATGTGGCGCCCCTCGCTAAGTCGTTTGGCCGGCTGCAACAGGCTACGTTGTGGATTGGCGAACAGGGCCTAAGCGATCCCGATCAAGCAGCGGCCGCAGCGTCTGACTATCTGCGCCTGATGGGATTGGTAGCGCTCGGGTTCATGTGGGCAAGAATTGTTGAAACCGCGCGACAAAAGCTCGACGAGGACGTCGATAATCGCGAGTTCTACGAAGCAAAGCTCGTGACAGGCCGCTTTTTCATGGAGCGTATGCTCCCCGACACATCATCGTTACTCTCCAAACTCACTTCGGGCGCCGCTAATGTCATGGCCCTCGACGCGGCCGCCTTCTAACTTGCGCTCGAAAACATAGACGCGCCCCCTCGCGGAGACACCGATGCGTGCAAAACCGCTTGACGGAATAAAGGTTCTCGATCTTTCTCGCCTTTTGCCGGGTGCGCTCTGCACCCAGCATTTAGCCGATATGGGAGCCGATGTGCTTAAGATCGAAGACCCCGGTTTGGGAGACTACTCACGCTGGATCAAACCGTTGATGAAGGTCCACTCCGGATTTTTTCTGACGGTCAGTCGCAACAAACGCGCGATGAAGCTCGATCTCAAGAAGCCCGAGGGGAAAGAGATATTCTCCAGGCTCGCCCGGGATGCCGATGTCGTCTTCGAGAGTTTTCGACCGGGCGTCGTCGATCGTTTGGGAATCGGCTACGACGATGTGTGCAAGATCAATCCGCGTATCGTCTACTGCTCTTTGTCGGGCTATGGGCAGGACGGCCCTTATCGCGATCGCGCTGGTCACGATGTGAACTACTGTTCCTATGCAGGTGTGACCGAACAAACCGGTGAGTGGGAATGCGGGCCAGCCCTGCTCAACTTTCAAATTGCGGATCTTACGGGTGGATCGCTGAGTTCGGCGATGGGCATTTTGGCAGCTTTGGTCGACCAGCAACGGACCGGCAAAGGGCGCTACGTGGACGTTTCGATGACAGATTGCACGCTTGCGCATGCCGTCATTACGCTGGCGCGAATGGGTATCGACGGAACGCCGAGGGCTCGGGGCGATGATTACCTCACAGGCGGCATCCCCAGTTATGGCATTTACGAAACCGCCGACAATCGCTTCGTAAGTCTGGGCGCATTGGAACCCAAATTCTGGAATGCTTTTTGTGCAGCAATCGATCGTACAGACTTGGCGGATTGCGGCGAGACCTGGGGCGACGAGGGGCGTGCGATCCGCGCTCAACTGGAGACAATATTCAAATCCCAACCACAAGACTATTGGGCGAAGCTTGGCGAAAGAGTCGACTGCTGCCTGGCGCCAGTGCTATCGCTGCGGGAGAGCATCGATAACGAGCAGATCCAGGCACGCGGCATGTTCGTGACCGATCAACATCCGACCGACGGGGAGGTTCTCCAATTTGCCTTCCCTATCAAGTTTAGCGAGTTTGAGTTTTCGATAGACCGCTCTGCACCCTTGCATGGCGAGCATACCGAGCAAGTTCTTACATCGCTCGGATATGACGATGGTGAAATCAAGCAGATGCGCGGCTCTGGCGTCATCTAGCAATCGCGTATGTAGTTTGAGAAGGATTTTTCGGTGACAACGCTCGATGAGATTACCGAACAAATGCGCGAGCGCTTTGGCGAAGCCTCAGGACTTGATGCGACCTTCAAGTTCGATTTTGGCGATGCCGGGCTTATTTTTATCGACGCTGCGTCGGTCCCCCACGTGATCTCGCATGAAGACAGCGACGCAGATTGTACGATTTCAATCTCACTCGACGACTTTCGCGAAATGGCGAGTGGCGAGCTCAGCCCGACAACGGCTTTCATGATGGGGAAGCTCAAGGTCGACGGCAGTATGTCGATTGCAATGAAACTCGCAGACGTACTCTAAATTCTCCAGCGCCCAGCGCGGCGCTGTTCATCATCGGCGAGCATTACTCTCGGGACTTGGCTGGGGCGCTGAAGACACGCCAAACGCCGGTAGCCCTAACCGCATCCACCCCGTCCACCTTGAGACACCCGCGTACGAATGCGATCGATCTTGTAAGCCGGATTACCTCGCCGCTCCCATCGATCCAACTATTCGCGGAAACTGGTGTGAGAAAATCGCAATTCATCGAAACGGTACTGACGTGGTTTTTGCCTTCGGTAACCTGGGTCACTGTTGAGGTGAGAACCATATCCATAACCGTCATTAGCAGCCCGCCATGGACGACGTTGGCGGGGTTGGTGTGCCGGGCTAGCGTACGAAAGCCATAACACCGGTCGGTGCCATCGCCTTTGATGTAGAAGGGTCCGATAAGTTGATGGAAGCCGCCGTGAGGGGCTCGTTCACGAAATCCGGGAGGTGGTTTTGGTTGGAGCGCGGACATCTCTTCTCCAGCCGTTGCCAATATTGTTGCTATAGCCGGGCGCCGGGTGATCTCCAAGCCCAATCAAGCATTGTTGTTTGTAACGTATAAGCCGAATTTTCTCTTTTGTGATAAAGAGTTATCCACGATATATTAGTCGGTTTGATTAATAGTCGCGACAGCAGGCGCGATCACAAGCTTAATGGCTGATAAGAACACGACGAAAAAAAACTGATCCGAGCAACTGGCTTGGGCCATTCATAAAACCTTTGCAGCCAATTTTCCGCGAAGTTCTGGTGATGTCGTTCTTCGTCAATTTGCTCGCACTCGCGGTCCCGATTTTTACGATGCAGGTCTACGACCGAGTTATTTTCAAGGCTGGAATGTCGACACTACAGGGGCTTGTCATCGGCATGGCCCTGGTTGTTTTTTTTTGACAATGTGCTGCGTCAAGCACGTAGCAGAATTATGCAAAAAGCCGCGCTCAGGATCGACGTCTGGGTCGGCCGCAAGCTCGTGCACAAGTTGCTGGCGCTACCTCTCGCCACCCTTGAGAGCAGGCCAAACGCGCATTGGCAGGCCTTGTTTTGCGATACCGAGATGGTGCGCAACACGATCTCGGGACCCACCACACTCCTCGTCGCCGATCTTCCCTTTGCAATTATGTTTTTGGCGTTGATCTTCCTAATCGACCAACCAATCGTTTGGGTGCTAGCGATTATTTTGCCTACGTTTATTTTTCTCGCTTGGCGCTCAGCGAGCAAGCTCAGCACCGTGAGCAATGTGGAGAAACAAACCGGTTTTGGGCGCGATGCACTTATCGCGGAGACGATCGCCGGACGCATGACGGTCAAAGCATTGTCGTTAGAGAATACGATTCAACCAATGTGGGAAGAGCGGCACGCAGAAACCATCGAAGAGTCGCTGGTGCGCGGCAAGTTGTCGGATCAATACGTCAATTTTGGCGCCGGCTTAACTCTCCTAAGTACGATTGCCCTGACAACCGTCGGCGCGCTCGCCATCCTCGATCAGCAGATGACCATGGGCGCCCCGGCCGGCAATGAGAAGATCGTCCCCCGTGTTGCCGAGAATGGTATCGCGGCCGTCGCCGCCGACGATGGTATCGTTGCCAGCACCACCGTCGATGCTGTCGTGACCGCCCCCGCCGAGGATGCTGTCATTACCCGCCGAGCCAATAACCGTGTCCGAGCCACCGCCGGCACTAATTGCATCGATGTTGGTTAGGGCATGTTGCTAAAATCGAAGGTTTGAGCGGTCCAGTTGCCCGCGATCACATCGTATCCATCACCACCGTCGATCGCTTCGACAGTGTTGTCACCTTCGAACGTTCGCAGCCCGATCCTGTCATCGCCATCCCTACCAACGATTTGATCGAATCCTTCACCGCCCGAAACAACATCCAGTCGGTTCGCGGCACCGG
>Ga0115002_10001948_pt1 | contig 27443 bp, 23 predicted proteins | sample ArcticOcean_MG_C_8_FD_89576 | JGI IMG/M metagenome (GOLD analysis project Ga0115002, IMG submission 89576) | Marine microbial communities from western Arctic Ocean - ArcticOcean_MG_CB11_86 | ecosystem: Environmental > Aquatic > Marine > Oceanic | place: Arctic Ocean: Canada Basin | collected... | reverse complement strand
TTTCTAGTAACTTAATTTCTATTTCTCTGGCTCTAGCAAGATATGCGCTACTCAATTCAAATAATGTTTCTACTCCATCTTCAAGAGGGGGATTTTCATGGCCAAGCAAAACATTTACATATGTAGAAATTTCATTATGGAGTTCATCTGCTGAACTTAAGCCCTGGGTGAGAACAATTTTTTGCATAGTGCTAATACTAGCGGTGGATAAAATATGTTTTTATTTGATTGATTCATATTTGTCTTTCAGTTTATCTAAAAATTCGTCCGGAACAGCTAAGGGCTTATTTTTCCAGCCAGTTCCTAGTCTGAGATCTAACTTTATCTCGCCATGATAATCTGATCCTCCAGTTTCTATAAGATTCAATTCATTTGCGAATTTAGATAACTGCTTTCTAATAGAAAAGTCATAGCTACTGTAATAAGTTTCTATTCCCGTCAACCCCATCGACATTAACTCTTTTAGATTTTTTGTTAAACTTGTATTAATCCAATTATTATTTATGAGCATGTTTTTTTTTGGATCTAATGTATGAGGGTGAGCTAAAACAGTGATGACCTTAGAAGCTTTTGCAATTTCAATTAATTTTGTTATAGAAATTTGATGGAGGTCTATGTAAGCAGGACGTCCATTGCCAAGATAAAGGTTGAATGCTTCTGGTATATTGCTTACATATTCATGCTGGACCATAAGTGCAGCAATATGAGGTCGTCCAAGTACTTGATCATTGTGTGTTTCTACTTCATTTAAATCCACATGTATGCCTAGAGTTTTTAATTTTTCTAATATCTGACTATTTCTAGATTTTTTATTTTCTCTCACTTCTTCAAGGAGGATATTTATATCACTTTTTTCTTCTACAAAATACATGAGGATGTGAATACCAGATTCGGGATTTTTTTCACTAAGGGCATCCCATTTAGCTGAAATTTCTACACCTCGGATTACCTCAATGGACTCTTTTGTAATTTTTGAAAAGCCTTTTATTGTTTCATGGTCTGTAATAGCTATAGCTTTTAGCCCCAATTTTTCAGACTTTTCCACAATTTCTTGTGGAGAATCCGTTCCATCTGAAAAATTTGTGTGTATATGTAGGTCTATAGACATGTAAAGCTAAGAGTAATAGCACTATTGAATCTTACACAACAAGGTTAAACTGTTTTCTTATGAAGCTAATTGTTCAAAAGTATGGAGGTACTAGCGTTGCTAATGCTGAAGCACTTAAGAAAGCAGCTTCCAAGATAATAAAGACTAAGGAAGAAGGAAACCAAGTTGTTGTAGTTGTGTCTGCGATGGGCTCGAGAACAGATGAGCTTATTAATTTAGCAATCGAATTAACTGATAGTCCCGAACCACGAGAGATGGACATGCTTTTAAGCACAGGAGAAAGAGAAACGATGTCTTTAATGGCGATGTATTTAAAGAAACAAGGTCATGATGCAATATCACTAACAGGGTCTCAAGCCGGCATTATTACAACCTCAAAACATGGACAGGCTGAAATAGAGGAAATTACAGGAGACAGAGTCAGAGAGGGTATTGAGAACGGTAAAGTAGTTATTGTCGCAGGGTTTCAAGGCTTCACTAGAGATACTAGAGAGATTACAACACTTGGAAGGGGTGGGTCTGATGCTACCGCCGTAGCTTTAGCAGCAGCTCTTAATGCTGACGTGTGTGAAATATATACAGACGTTGAAGGAGTTTTTACAGCAGATCCGAGAATAGTAAAGAACGCAAAACTTATAAAAGAGATTACTTATGAAGAAATGTTAGAAATGGCTTCTTCGGGTGCCAAAGTTTTAATGCCCCGTTCAGTTGAATTTGGTAGGCGATATAATGTACCCATAAAAGTAAGTTCAACTTTTATGGAAGAGGAAGGAACGGTAGTAAAAGATAAGGTTATGGAACAAGCAATAATAAGTGGGGTTACACATACTGACCAAGAGGTAAAATTTACATTATTTGGGGTTCCAGATCAACCAGGAATTGCTGCTAAAGTATTCAGACCTCTTTCTGAAAAGGGAGTAAGTGTTGATATGATTGTACAAAATGTATCAAAAGAAAATAAATCAGACATTAGCTTCACAGCACCTCATGATCAAATGTCGACTGTACAAGAAATATTAAATCCGGTAGTCAAAGAATTGAGAGGGGAAGGTCTTGACATAGATGAAAATATAGCAAGAGTTTCATTAATTGGTGCAGGAATGAAGTCTGAATCTGGAATTGCATCAAAAATGTTTGAAACACTTGGAGAAGAGAAAATCAATATTAATATGATTTCAACATCACCAATTAGAATTTCTTGTGTTGTAGATAAAAAGAATGTTGAGAAAGCATTAAAAGTTCTTCATAAGACTTTCATTGAAGTAAATTAAATTCATGAAAAAGATTGCCATTGTAGGAGCTACAGGATTAGTTGGAAGAGAGATAATAAGACTTTCTGAATCATTCTTTAGAAAAGATATAGAATATACTTTTTTTGCTTCAAAGAAATCAGCTGGTTCTAAGTTAATAGTTAACAACACCGAAAAAACAATACAGTTGTTATCTAATGAGAACATCCAAGAAGTAGATTTAGCATTATTTTCTGCAGGGGGAGAAAGATCTAGAAAGTATGCAAGCACATTTATAAATAAAGGAGCTTATGTCGTAGATAATTCATCAGTATTTAGGCTCGAACAAGAGGTCCCACTTGTTGTGTACGGGGTTAATGAGAAAGTCATTTCAGATGGCAGCAGGTTAATTGCTAATCCAAATTGTACAACAATGATTTTGATGATGGCACTTAAGCCTATGCATGATGCTTTTGGGCTTCAACAGATTGTTCCAGTTTCATATCAAGCAGTCTCAGGTTCAGGGTTAGATGCAGTAAGTTCTTTAAAAAGAGAAAATGATTTAGGAGGAAGCCTAAATGCAGACTATGACAGGGGATATTACGGAAGGCCTATTGCAAACAATATAATTCCTTTAGCAGGGAGTATTACTGACAATGGATATTCAGACGAAGAAATGAAATTTGTAAACGAATCGAGGAAAATACTTGAAATATCCGACCTAATTGTTGAGCCTTCAAATGCTAGAGTTGGAGTAAAAACAGGTCATGGAATCTTTTGTTCAGCAACATTTAAAGATAGTGTAAATATTGACAGAATCGTTTCTTTAATTGAGAGTTTCGAAGGAATCGAATATTGGGGAGAAAAGTTAGCAACTCCGTTAGATGCTGAAGGTTCTGAATCAGTTTATATTTCGAGACTCAGAAAAGGATTATCGAGTAATAAGGTTGTTAATTTTTGGGTTGTCGGAGATAATTTACTTAAAGGAGCAGCCCTGAATACAGTACAAATCGGAAAATATGTTTTAGGTTTATGAAATATTTTATTCCAGAGAGTATCCCAAGAAGAAAAAGAATGATCTTAGGCCCAGTAGCTCGTAAATTGATAGTTATTTTTAATTGGAAAATAACTGGAGAATTTCCGGAGTATAAAAAAATGGTCTTAATAGCAGTCCCACATACAGCTATGAGAGACGCCTGGTATGCTTTACTTGCTGTATTAGCTTTAGACATGAAAGTAAATTTTTTTGGAGCAAAGTGGATTTTTACTAGACTTCCTAGTTTTTTTACTATATCTAAAAATTTGGATAAATTAGGAATTCCATGGCCATTGGGGTGGCTACAAAACATATTGTTAAAGAGGCTTGGGGGAATCCCTGTTCATAGAGAGGAAAACAAAGGACTAATTGCTTCTGTAATAGAGGTATTTTCCGACGTTGACAATTTTGTTTTAGCTATAGCAATAGAAGGGGGAGGTTTTACTTCAAAAAACAATCCAGAAAAGTTTAGGAGCGGTTTTTATTATATTACACAAGGCATGGAAATCCCCTATGTACCTATAGCTATTGATTTTGAAAATCGTGAATTTAGGATAATGAAACCAATGTTTGTAGCTTCTTCATTTGAAGCTGAGTCAGCAAGAATTAGAGACTTGTTCGATGGCGTCGTCGGCGCAACTAGAACTTTTACTAAATAAAAAGCATTGGAATAAATAAGGCAGGTAAGTAGTTTCCAACTGGAATCTCTTTTATACCCAAAATTTTTATTGCCAAACCTAATAATAATATACCGCCAACAGAACCAATATTTTCAACTGCAGCTTGAGTTAGGAAACTATTTTTCAAGACCAAGCCCAGGAAGGTAAAAAAACCTTGATAGACAACTATAGGAATGAAAGAATACATAGCTCCCTTTCCTCCACCTGCAGTAATATAGAAAACTAAAAAACAATCTAGAACGGTTTTGATAATTAGTAATTCCAGATTATTTTCAAGAACATCTTGAAATGGACCAATTATTGCAAGTGGTCCAGTGATAACAATTAAAGATGTAGTTAAGAAGCTAGAAATGAATGTTTCCTGTTCAGAGGTTTCTTTTTCATACTTATTATGTAAAAACTTACCAAAATTTTCAATCCTATCCTCAATCCTCAATAAACTTCCTATTGTTGCACCTATGAGTATTGAAACCAGTGGAATAATTAAGCTCTCTGCCCTTAAAGATTCTCTTATGGCTAACGCTAGAGTAACTAGTCCTATTGGATATAAATTCTTTTCAAAGTCTTTGATATCTTTTTTTATAAATATTCTTGTTAGTATCCCTATTGTTAAGACACCTAAAGAATTTAAAACAGTACCTATTCCTGGAAAAATCATTTCTTAAAATCCGTATGGCTTCTGCTAGGAGTTGGGCCTTTCTGATCTTGATATTTACTTCCCAAAATTTCGGAACCATATATTGCTGATGAGGGAGAATGTAAATAATAAAAAGATATTTGCCCTATTTTCATTTCTGGATGAATCACTATAGGGAGACTTGCAACATTTGATAATTCCAAAGTGAGATGTCCATTGAAGCCGGGATCAACAAAACCTGCAGTCGAATGAATCAGCAAGCCCACTCTACCAAGTGAAGACTTTCCTTCTAGTCGGGCCACTACTTTATTTGATAAGGATATTTTTTCAAAAGTAGAACCAAGAACAAATTCACCTGGATGTAAAATAAAAGGATCTCCTTTGCGAACTTTCACTAAAGTCGTTAGATCCGGTTGCTCTTTGCTAGGGTCAATTTTTGTATATTTATGATTCTCAAAAACTCTAAACTCATTTGACACTCTTAGATCTATGCTCGACGGTTGTATGTCTTTTTCTGAAAGTGGACTTACTGATATATCACCAGAAGCTATATCTTTTTTAATGTCGATGTCTGAGAGCAATTCTTTATCCTTTCGTGTTATATATTAATCTAGAAACAAAGTTCTCCAAGTTGATTATTAAAACGAGAGTATTACCCAGATACTAATGAGGAGACCAACTATAGAAAGAAAGACAGTTCTGCCGATGTAGAAGTCATCTTGCTCTTTTCTTCTTATGTATGCATAGGTACTTCCAATAAACATCCCCATACCTACGCTTAGCAGGAGAAGAGTTATGGTAATATTTAAAGCAAAAGGATCTTGTGGCATGATTCTATATTGTAGTCATTTAGGAGTTTTGGATAATAAAGATAATGAAAGAGCAATTAATAACAATACTAGAAAATTTTGACCTTATAAATAAGAAACAACAAAGGCAATTTAGATATAGAAAACTAGGTGGAATTACAAACACGAGCTATTTAACAGATTTTGGCCAAGAAAGTTATGTTGTACGCATTCCTGGTGTAAATCTTGACTTAATCAATAGAGCGGCTGAATTAAAGAATCATTTAATAGCGAATGGTTTGAAAATAACTCTACCATTTTTATACCTTGATGAGCATACCGGGATTAAGATATCTCAATATGTACCAGAACTTAGATCTTTTTCTTATCGAGATTTTAATAACTCAGAATTAAGAAAAAAAGCTTTTGAAAAACTTTCGCGACTCCATAATTCAGATTTAGAGTTTATAAAAAATTTTTCTCCTATGGAAGCTTTTTTAGAACTAGTTGAAAATTCAGATAAATTTTACGAAAAAGCTAGATTTGTAGGCAACTCGATAGTTATTGAGCTAAATAAATTAACACTAAATAGTCAGCCTTGCCACCAAGATCTCTATTCAGATAATTTTGTTCAGGTAAAAGATGACGTATATTTGATTGATTGGGAATATTCTTCTCAAGGAGATGCATTTTTTGATTATGGTGATTTATTTATGCAAAATAAATTTAATGACTCAATGAAAGAAACAGCATATAAGGAACTTGGGGTTGAAAGGAACACAGAAAACCAGATGAAGGGCGAATTGTTTGAGATGCTTTCTTTTCTTACTTGGGGACTTTGGGCGGTTAATAAAAGTAAAGTAGATTATGACATTAGCAAGGAAGAGTATTTTAAAGTAGGAAAAGAAAGAATAGAAGAGGCTATTTATAGGTATGAAAATAAATTATTCTAACAATTCTACTTATATCAATAAAACTACAGTAGAATTTCGCAATTAAGGAAAAAAGGAAAAAAATAATTTATGGGTTCTTTAATAAAAAAAAGACGCAAAAAAATGGCTAAACATAAATACAGAAAACGCCGTAAATCAAATAGACATAAGAAAAAAGCAGCTTAATTAGAAAGTTTCATCACCCTTAAGGAAATCTTCGATTTGTTCGACTAAATTTTCTTCTGAGTCATCATTTATTTGAAAATCTGCTTCCTCAAGTTTTGCAACATATTCGGCTAAGTCTTCAGAATTTTCCATGGCTTTAGTAATTTTAGTTTCAAATTGTTGGCCTTCTGACAATACTCCAGAATCGTCTATATCTATATTGAGTATCAATGCCATTTTGTTTAGTAGTGCACTCATACCTTTTGGGTATCCTCCTGAGCTAAGATAGTGAGGAACTGCTGCCCAAAGGCCTGAAGTTTCGATATCTTTATCTCTAAGAGATTGGCCTACAACACTTGTAATTCCTGTTGGTCCGGAATAGTCAGTTGAAAGAATATCATATCTAGAGTGAAATGTTGGATCGTCACTAACTCCAAAAATTGGCACAGGCAAAGTATGTGCGACTTGCCCAAAGAAGGCTCCTAGTGTTACCGCTTGTGAGACACCCAATTCAACTAAGGCATCGGAGATAACATCTGAATAACTTCTCCACTTCAGTGAAGGTTCTTCTCCAAAAACTAGAATTACATCTTTGTTAGGAGAAAAATTTTCTATGGCATAGAAAGAAGTCTGTGGCCAATGGAATCTCCTATCTCCTATATTTTGTATTTCAATTACGGGTCTTCTCATTTGAAAGTTGTAGTAATTCTCTGAATTTAATTCAGCAAAAGGTTCGACATCAGAATTAGTACTCAAATGCTCTACACACCCGCTTGCTATATTAGCTGCATCACTCCACCCTTCGAAAGCTATGATTGCTACAGGGTTTGAAAGTAGTGGTTTTCTCATCCAATTAATTTGTTCCATAAATGGAGACTAATTAATTAGAAATTATAGAAAGAATATATTTATGTTTTTATTTCTCTTATTGAATTTAATACAACCGAAATGCTAGAAAGAGCCATAGCTATTGCAGCATATTTGGGTTCTATTTTTCCTAATGTAGCCATTGGGATCATTGATATGTTATAGATTAATGCAAAAAATAAATTTTGTTTTATCCTTTTAAAAGAGTTTTTAGATATTGTAAATATTGTATTTATTTTATTCAAGTCCCCACTTAAAAGAACTATATCTCCTGCGCTTCTTGCAAACTCTGTACTTGAACTGGTAGCAATTCCTACATCAGCTTGTTTCAAAGAAGGGGCATCATTTACTCCATCTCCAACATATGCAATTTTAAAGTTTTTTTGTAAATCGATAATTTTCTTTACCTTATCTTTTGGGGAGAGATCTCCAATTGCATCATCGATTTTGAGCAACTTTGCAAATTCTCCTGTTTTAATATCATTATCCCCTGATAGTATTGAGAGTTTAAATTTACTACTCAAATCTTCCACTACATAGCCTTCAGTATTGAGTTCCTCCTCTAGCTCTATTAAAAACTTTTCTTCCCCGATAGAGATTTGTAGTGTTGTCTCGATACTTTCGAGGTTTAGATATTTAATAATTTGAATCTTTTTGTTTAATACAGAACCTTCGATACCTTTTCCGGGAGTTTCTAAGATATCTTTTGCTTGATGTATTGGAACTCCAAGTTCCTCCGCTTCTAACAAAATACTCCTAGCTATAGGATGGTTTGAATATTGTTCTATGGATGCAGTATAAGATAACACTTGCTCTCTTGATAAATTGGGCGAATATGAAATCTTTTTTATCTTAAATATTCCAGTAGTGAGAGTTCCTGTCTTATCAAACACTAAGGCGTTTATTTGATTAAGTCTTTCTAAGATATCATACCCTTTAAAAACTATTCCATTTGTGTTCGCCAAAATAGAACTTTTGTAAAGAACTAGTGGGGTTGCTAAACCAAGCGCACATGGACATGCAATGACTAAAACGGAAATACCCACAGAAATAGCATAAATTAAATCTTCTTCAAGGAAGAAAAACCTAGATATAAAAGTTAAAAAGGCAACGAAGATAATACCAGGAACAAATAATGCAGTTAGATTGTCTATTGAGTTTTGAATAAGGGGTTTTGAGAATTGAGCTTCCTTTACCATTTTTGCAATTTGATGAAAGGTAGAGTCGTCAGCTACTTTATTTACTTCTATAAGTATGGAATTTGATAAATTTATACTTCCAGACATTGTGTGGTCTCCAGGATTTTTTTCAATAGGAATTGATTCGCCAGTGACAATACTCTCATCAATGATTGTACTTCCCTCAATGATTTCACCATCTATAGGAATCATTTCGCCAGGAAGAATTTTTATTAATTCTCCAATAGAGATTGCTTCATTATCTAAAAATATTTCCTCTCCATCCCTTACACTCCTTACTTTTTTTGGAATACTTTTATTAATAGCATCAGAGATGCTTATTGATTTTTGTATTGAAATTTCTTCTACAGTTTTACCTATCAATAAAAATGAGATTATGTATCCTCCAGTATCGATAAAAGAGACACCTTCTGATAGAGGAAGGAAGGATACTATTGCTGAACTTAGACTTCCTATTGATATTAGAGAATCCATATTAAAATTTAAATTCTTTATATTTTTGAAACTTGAAAAATGAAATTTGTGCCCAAAAAATATTATTATTAGCAGCCCTAGCAAGTTTGCCGGTGTCTCATAACCCCTACTCATTAAGGTTGAAACTCCAATTGTTAATAATAGAGAGATTGTTGGAATTAAAAACTTCGTATGCTTAGTTTCTTTTTCTTCTTCGCCAATGTGTACTTTCGCACTATAACCTGCTTTGTAGATTTCTTGAATTAAATCTTCAATGTCTATAGTTTCACTAGATTCAATTTCTGCTTGTTTAAGAGGGAAGTTGACATTAGCTTTTTCTACTTCATTATTTTTATTTAGAACCCTCTCAATTCTTACTGCACATGCAGTGCAGGTCATTCCATCTATATCTAAAGTAATAGTATTGTTAGTCTGATTCAACGGTGTAGCCTTTATCCGAAAGCAGAGAACTAACCTGATTCATATCTATTTTTTCGTCATATTCGATTAAGACACTTTTCTTTCGAATGTCTACTTGAACCGTCTTAACCTCTTTTATCTCTATTAGAGTATTTGTTATAGTATCTAAGCAGTGATTACAGCTTATCTCGGGTACTTTGATTTCTTTTAACATAATTACTTATATTTTATACCCATTTCGGGTATTCATATATAAATACAGATTAAAAGATATAAACCAACCAAATTGAAAGTCTTTAGCAAGTAAATATTTGATTTAAGCTGTTTCTTGAAGAATCCTGCCACGTACCCTTGGGTACTTTACTGGTGCATGATTAAAACAGTGGTCTCGTTTATTGTAAATACTAAGATTAGTACTACAGGTCTCGTCCTTACAGACTCGACCTTCATCGAAACTCTTGGATGGCCTAATGCCACCCTTAATCTGGCTTGCTTTTAAGCCATCAGTCATAGCTTTCCTTTACTTTGTGAATATATTCACAAGCTTACACTATTAAAATAAAAAATCAACGATAAATCATTATTTATAATGATTTATGTTTTAAGAAGGAGTTATAGTCCCAATCTCTTCCAAGAAAGTCTTTTATAAGATTGTTTGCATCTTTAGATCCTCCTTGACTCAGAATTTTTTTTCTGTAATCTTTGCCAACAAAAGAAGAAAGAACTCCTTCTTTTTCAAATCTACTAAATAAGTCATCACCAATAATTTCAGCCCAAAGGTATCCATAATATCCAGCATCATACCCTCCCATCATATGACCAAAAGAAGCAAGATGATTAACTTCATTAAAAGGATAAAAGACTGGAATAACATGTGCTTCCTCTATTAATGAGTGATGGGGGTCTTTATAGCCCGCCCCATGAAGTAATTGGTCCTCTAGGCCTAGTCCAATTTGCCTAAGTATATGAAGTCCAATTCCTATATTTTTAGAATCTTTTAATTTTTCAAGAGTAGATAGTTCAAGCTTTTCACGAGTCTCGTGATGGATGGCCAACTTTTCGATACACTCAGTTTGCCAGACCCAATGCTCCATTATTTGAGAAGGTGCTTCTACAAAATCCCACTCGACATTTGTTCCAGATAGTCTTGTATATTTACTTCTTCCAAGACAATGATGTAAAACATGTCCAAATTCATGGAATAATGTTTCAACTTCATCAAAACTCATCAGAGCTTTTCCAATATTTGGGTTTGGGAAATTTGCCACCATAGAGCAGGCTGATTTGGTAATAAGATTTCCTGATGTAACGTCCATCACGGCTGCATGAGTAAATTTTCCTTCTCTTGGATAAAGGTCTAGATAAAAATGAGCGATTAATTGATTTGTCTTTGTGTCGTAGACCTCCCAAAGCTCAACGTCTTCGTGCCATGCGTTAGTTTCTTTTCTTTGCTTAAATTGGAGATCAAAGACTTCTTCACATACTTTTAACATCGTTGATTTAACATGGTGTAATTCGAAATATTCCTTTAATTTTGAAGTATCTATATTAATAACTCTACTTCTCTCTTTTGCAATTAAGTATCTAACATCCCAAATTGAAATTTTTTCTATACTTTTGTCTAAGTTCAGCAACATAATAACTTCTTCTTCTGCTTTCTTTTTTAACATTGGGAGAAGGGAATCATACATTTTTTTCACATTTTCAGGTGATTTTGCCATACGGTACCGAAGTCTATATCCTGACCACGCTGTGTATTTATGAAGCTTTGCTTTTGTATTTCTCAAAACAGTTGCCCTCGAGAGAATTGAGGAATTTTTTTTAGTAGCTCTATTGCTGAAAGCTTTCCAAACCTCTTCTCGGGTTTGTCTTACTGAACAATTTTCTAATATTGCACTAATGTGTGGATACGCCATCGTTATAATAAATTTATTATCTTTTTTGACGAAAGAACTTAACTCATTAGCAGTTACGCCTTTTAATTGTTTTTCTTCAAATAATAATTCCGTTTTATCTTCCGCAATGTTTTCTTCAAATTCTATTGCCAAACTTATAAGTTCTTTATCAATTTTTTCTAATTTAAGCCTATCTTTTTCAGAAAGGAGCTGTCCAGCATCTTCGAAATCTCTCATAAGAAAATTATGATACCTCTGGTCAACCTGATCCATATCTTGTGCATTAATTTTATTTATTGCTTCAAAAAGTTCTTTATCAAGTGTTAATTGTAAATAGTAATTTTGTATGATAGATTCTATTTTTGAACCTGCTTTTCTAATTGCTTCTTCTGGATGAACTTGAGACAAGAAAGAAGTTCTTCCATTTAAGGAGTCCAAAATCTGCTCCAAACTATCCATCTTGGATAATTTATCTAAATTTGAATCAATATTTTTTACTTCTTTTAAAATTTTATTGCATGAGAAAAGCGCTTTATCACAATCTTTGTTAATTGAATCTATGGAAATCTCTTTGTAGTCAAATAGCATTCGTTTATCATAATAACCAACGATATTAAATCAAAGGCGATAAGGTATGTTTTACGGATTACTAATCTCAATTTTTAGTGGGGTATTCTATTCTTTAAGTTTTCCACCTTTTGATTTATGGTTTCTTGTCTTCCCTTCATTATTTTTCTTTTACAAAATTCTATTAGAAGGAAGAACACCTTTTCTTTCTGGTTTTATATTTGGCTTGATAGCTTATGGGATAGTATTATTTGGAATTAAATCAATTGGCTATGAAGCGTGGATTCCATTAAGTATTTTCATGGGATTAATGTATGGAGCCTTTGGCAAGGCTTTAAAGTATATTGGAAATAAAATTGATAATAACATTTTTATATTGATAGCTATTCTTAGCGGATTTGATTTGCTTCGAATGTATTTTCCTTTTGGAGGTTTTCCATGGGGCTATCCTTCAACAGTATTAATAAGTGGATTAACAAAAAATTTCTTTAGAACTTTTGGCCCGATAGGGTTTTCTTTAATTATTGAATCGCTAATTCTTTTAGTAGTGATAGTTGCAATAGATAAAGAATTAAGAAAAAAAATGAATTTATCATATCTAAAATATTATATAGTTTCTTCCATCATTTTAGGAGTGGTATCTTTCATCAGTATTAATAACGAAGACTACAAATTTCAAAATACATCTGTAGGAGAAGTAGAAATTTCAATAGTTCAGGGAAATAGTCCTTGCCCTGGAGCTAAGAATCGATGTATAAATGAGAGGCAGACAATTTATGAAAGCCATCTAAATTTAACCAAGTCGATCGATACATCTCCGCTTTTTAATGAGACGGTCAATACGAGGTTGATTGTATGGGCAGAGAGCTCTACTGGCTTTAAGAATGATCCACTTATTAACTCTGAGACTTTGGATCAGATATCTATTGAAGCAAAAAGATTAAATGCCACTTTTTTAATTGGTGGAGATAGGCCAATAGATTCAGCTTATTTTGAAAATTATGGATTATTTATTGATAGTAAAGGCGAGATTCTCGGTCAGTACTTAAAGCAACATCCAGTTCCATTTGGTGAATATATTCCTTTTAGAAAATATTTAGAGTGGATTCCCCCTCTTGCTCTCGTCCCTAGAGACATGATCCGTGGTGATGGACAAAAAATATTGACTGTAGGTGAAAATAAAATCTGGAAAGGAGTAAAAGTCTCACCTGTAATTTCTTTTGAGGGCTCTTTCGATAGATACATTAGAAAAAGTGTTAAAGAGGGTTCAGAACTTATTGTTATACTGACTAACCAAGCAAGCTATGGGGAAAGTGGAATGTCTGATCAATTTATCCTTATGTCAAGAGCTAATGCGGTATCTAACCACCGTGATATTGTTCATGCTGCCATTACAGGAAAGTCAGCCTTCATTAGGGCAAAGGATGGAGAGGTTTATTCTTCTACTGAATTATTCAAAGAAGACATTACTACCGCACGCCTTAAAGGATACGTAGCGAAGACTACTTATACTCGATTTGGCAACTATTTAAATTACTTAACAATTTTGTTGGGATCTATATTGTTTCTATATTTCAGGTTCGTTGATGTTGATAGAAAGGCCCATAGAAGCAGTAGCCTCTAGTAAGCCATTTTGGAAGACTCTTAAGCCAAACTTCGGTAATACAGCAAAAAGATGATCAAAAATATCTGATTGTAGTCCTTCGTACTCAACCCAATCAGTAGTATTCGTAAATGTATAAATCTCTAGAGGAACCCCTTCAGAAGTAGGAGAGAGCTGTCTTACAATTAAAGTCATATTGTCAGTATTTAGCCCCTCATGATTCTTCAAATAATTGATTAGATAAGCCCTTAACGTACCCAGATTTGTTAACCTTCGTCTCTCTGTTTCTTTGTTATCCTTACTTACTAAGTTGTTGTATTCTTCAATCTCTTGTATTTTATCTGTTAAGTATTTACTTATTGAAGGAAGTTCCTTTAGTTTTTCTACATCCTTTTGCTCCATAAACCTAACACTTGAAATATCAATCAATACAGACCTCTTTATTCTTCTACCGCCATAGTCAGCCATCCCTCTCCAGTTCTTGACTGAGCTTGTTACTATTTTTGAAGTTGGAATCGTTGTTACTGTTTTATCCCAATTTTGAACCTTTACTGTATGGAGAGAGATATCTATAACATCACCATCTGCTCCAAACTCGGGAACCTCTATCCAGTCATTTAGATTTATAATATCGTTTTGTCCTATTTGAACTGAGGCTACAAAAGATAGAATAGTATCTTGGAATACGAGTAACAAAATCGCTGTAATTGCTCCTAGACCACTAATGTAATAAGCAACAGGTTGCCCCGTTGCAATAGCAAAAATAATTATTAATATGAAGGCATTCAGTACAATCTTGATGATCTGTATATAACCTTTTATTGGTTTGTTCTTTAGAGCATCGTAATGACTTGATAACTTATTTAGTAGTGTCAATAATTGAGATATGCTTAATCCAATAAATATTGCAAGAAAAGCATCTGTAAGTCGTTTTGAGAGCAACTCTTCAACATACGGGATTACTTTACCAGTGTCTATATAGCCTTTGAGAGATGAAAAGACGATTACAAGAGAAATGCGGTTTAAGAATTTTTTATCTAAAAGAACATCATCTAATAGGGTTCTTGTTTTCTTTACTAAAAACTTAATTACAAAAAAAACTCCATACCTACACAAGGAATAAATTGAAAATGCAAAAACAAGAATATACAATAAATCTATTATTTCTTGATTCATATTTTTTATTCTACTACTTCTAGAAACCTGATTGTTGACTTACCCAAGGGGGACTGACATTGTTGTTAAACTCTTCTATGCTAGGGCCTCCTAGCTTTCTTAATCTTTTTTGTCCATAAAGGTAAGTTAGAACAAGAAGAAATAGGGTGGTTTGATTTGAGGTTCCTATTTTTATGAGTATTAAAATTTCAGGAGAAGAAAAGAAATAAATTTGTAAAAGTCCTTTTAAACCTAAGAAAAGAACCCAAATAATCGCCACTTCTCTATATGCAGGTTTTATTTTTTTATGCATAAACCAATTCTGCGGCCATCCTCGAATATATTTTGATGTATAAATAGTGAAGGGTCTTCCAATTAATATTGAAATAAACCCTAAAGATGCAACCGATAGGTCTCTTATGATACCAGGCAAGAAGAAACCAGAAGTTGATCCCTGAAGCGTAGCAATTCCTAAGGCAACAAGTGTTCCAGCCACCCCGTAAAAAGCATGTTTCATGGATTCTTTTTTAAAAAATCTGTACAAAAGAAGTACAAATACTAAAGACCCTGTTGCATAAATTGCAGTGTCAACCTTAAAGAATCTAGCAGCCAATACAAAAAAAATGGGAGCTAGAATTGCATCTACAAGGTTTTCGTTAGCTATTGGTAGGTCTTTAAATTCTTTAACTAAACTTTTATAATTCCTTCTTAAAGACTCAAACAATTTAAATACTCTTTAGTTTTTCGAGAACCTTATTGCTATTGATGTTATTTGAGAGAACATAGCATTCTTCAAGTTCTGGAATTTTAATTTCATTAAACAAAGAATGGATCTCCTTAATCATTTCTTCTTTTGGTGAATTCTCATCGGTCAGCTTTTGAATTACTCTGTAAGCTCTATCTCTGCTGATACCTTTTGAAACGATTAAAGAAAGAAGCTTTTGAGATGCTACCTTAGGTTCTGCAGATTCTAAATTTTTTCTTATTCTCGAGTGATCTATGACTAGGTTAGAAATAATTTTTTTCAAATCTCTAGACATAAAATCTATAAGTACAAAAGTATCTGGAAGAATTATTCTTTCAACTGATGAATTTGATATGTCTCTTTCATGCCAGAGAGACATAGTTTCAAAACTAGCTTGCGCATTCCCCCTTACAATCCTTGCAAGACCGCATATTCTTTCGGACCCTATTGGGTTTTTTTTATGAGGCATTGCAGACGAACCTTTTTGGCCTTCTTGAAAAGATTCAAACATTTCTCCGACTTCAGATCGTTGATAGTGCCTGATATTAACTGCAATTCTTTCATAACTTCCAGCTAGTATCGCAAAGCTTGAAAATAAATCAGCATATCTGTCTCTACTAACTACCTGTGAGGCCAAAGGCTCTGGTGAAAGAGAAAGTTTATCAAGTATTTCTTTTTCTAGTTTCTCATTGATTATTGAGTGATTACCTACAGCTCCACTCATCTTTCCATAATTAATTTTTTCAGCGCTAGAATTGAGTCTTTCAAGACCTCTTGAAACTTCTAAACACCAGTTTCCGAAAATACTCCCTAGGCTTGTTGGCTCTGCATGAATTCCATGAGTTCTCCCTATAATTGGAGTAGTGGCTTCAGCAACTGCTTTATTTTTTAATTCAGCTATTAATTCAGATATTTGTTGCTTAAGAACATCTATCCCGTCTCTTATAATCAGAGCATTTGCAGTATCTACAACATCTGAACTAGTTAGTCCATAGTGAATCCAGTTTGAACTTTTTTCTATTTTACTTTGTAGTACATCAACAAAAGCTGCAAGATCATGGTTTGTAATTTTCTCTCTTTCTAGGACTTCCTTTGGAGTTATTGATATTGATTGAAGTTCCCCTAGTAATCCGTTAGGCGAAATTTTTCTATCTTCCAGTACTTGAATTAGAGCTTTTTCTACTTCAAGCCATTGTTTGACTTTATTATCTTCACTCCATATGGAAGACATTTCTTCTGAGGTGTATCTTTCAATCATTTACTTCTTATTATATTTTGATTTCTATCGGGACCAACAGAAATAAAAGTAATTGGAACTTTAATGAAATCTTCTATGAACTCTATATATTCTTTTGCTTGTTTTGGTAATTCATCATACTGGGTTATTGCTGATATATCATCTGACCAACCCTTGAATGTTTTATATACACATTTTCCGTTATACAGTATTCTTTGTTGTCTTGGAAAATCAGTAACATTAGACCCGTTTATTTTGTAGGCTACATTTAATTTGAGCTCATCTAATCCAGATAGTACGTCTAGCTTCGTAATAAACAATTCCGTTAGGGAGTTAATTCGTACTGAGTAAGAGAGAGATATAAGATCTAACCAACCACAGCGCCTCTTTCTTCCAGTAACAGTTCCATACTCAGCACCTTTATCAACTAAATAGTCCCCAATTTCATTATTTTGTTCTGTTATAAAAGGACCAGTTCCGACTCTTGAAATATAAGCCTTAGTAACCCCAATTATATTTTTGATATCTAAAGGGCCTATTCCAGAACCAATTGCAGCATTTCCTGCTGTCGTATTGGAGCTAGTAACAAAAGGGTATGTCCCGTGGTCGATATCCAGTAATGTTCCTTGGGCTCCCTCAAAAAGAATTTTTTTACCTTTTTTTATAGAATCAGAAATAAGTAGCGATGTATCAGTTATACATTCTTTTACGAAGTCTCTATAGTTCGAAAATTCTTTTATTATTGTTTCAAGTTCCAAAGGTTCATGATTATAAATTTTTATTAAGAGTTCATTTTTTTCCTCCAAGACGCTTTCTAATTTTTCCGTAAATATATCTTCATCTAAAAGATCTTGAACTCTTATCCCTTGCCTTTGTATCTTATCTCCATAACAAGGACCTATTCCACGTTTGGTGGTTCCAATCTTATTCTTCCCCAATCTTAACTCTATAAGTTCATCTAAGATTTTGTGGTAGGGCATAATTAAGTGGGCATTTGAAGATAGTTTTAATTTTGATGTATTAATATTCTTTTCTTTCAACATTTTTAATTCATCGACAAGTACTTTTAGATCAACGACACAACCAGATGCTATTACGGGGGTACAATTTGGATATAAAACTCCAGATGGAGTCAAAGATAACTTTATTGTTTCGCCGTTTACTACAATTGTATGGCCAGCGTTATTACCGCCTTGAAATCTAACCACTAAATCTGCATCAGAAGCAAAAAAGTCTGTGACTTTACCCTTGCCTTCGTCTCCCCATTGGGCTCCGATAACAACAGTAGTTGTCACAGTTATCTCCTAAAAAATACAACTAATTTATGTTAATCAAGTTAATAACTAATTAAAGTTTTTTTTTGTATAAATGTTAATTGCTTTTTTTTCAATGTATTTAGCTAAATATTTTAAAAATTGTTGTCACAAAACTGAAATTTGATTAAATTGTAAATATAGCATCACTTCAGCGATAAGTATTGTTGATAGGATGTTGTACTTTTTATATAAAAAGGAGAATAAATTGAATAAAAAAACAATCATTTCTCTGATTGTTCTAGCTTTGGTAGCTGTTGCATGTGCTACAGATACCGCAGCTGAAGAAGTAGTAGTGGAAGAAGCTGCTGCCCAAACAACACTAGAGATGGTCCAAGAAAGAGGATTTCTCAAATGTGGTGTTAGTGGTAGCGCAACTGCTTTCTCTGAGACTCAAGCAGACGGTTCAATAACTGGTATGGATGCCGATTATTGTTATGCTGTTGCTGCTGCAGTTTTCGGAGACTACAGTAAAGTTGAATTTAAATCACTTACATCTGCTGAAAGGTTCACCTCTCTTGCAGCTGGTGACGTAGATGTTTTGATTAGAAATACAACTTGGACACAAAGTCGTGATACCGAACTTGGTAACGATTTTGGTCCTACTACATATTTTGATGGGCAGCAGTTGATGGGAAGAAATTCCGATGGACTCTCAGCTTCATCAAGTCTTAAAGACATAGATGGTCTTAGAGTATGTACAAATGCTGGAACAACTACAGAGAAGAATATTACTGAAGGTGCCGGACTTGTAGGTGCAACCATTGAGTTGGTAACAGTTGAAAAATTCGGAGAAGCAGTAGACAAGTTTATTGCTGGCGAATGTGACATTGTTACAACTGACGGTTCAGGATTAGTTGGAAGAAGAGCTGTAAACGATGCTCTTAATGACTGGGCAATTTTCCCAGCAACACCAATTTCAAAAGAACCACTTGGTCCTACATACAGGTCTAATGACAGCCAATGGGCTGACATTATCAACTGGACAGTTTACGCTACAGTCATCGCTGATGAGTATGGTGTAACCAAGGCTACAGTTGACTCCTTCGACTATGAAGCAGCTCCAGAAATGGGCCGCCTCATGGGTAAGAATGACGGAGAGCTACAAACAGCTATGGGTCTTAGTGCTGATGCATATTACAATGTCATCAGTCAAGTCGGTAACTATGACGAGATTTACTCAAGAAACTTAAATCCTGTCGGACTTTATCGAGAAGGTTCAGCTAATGCTGGTTGGCAAGATGGTGGATTAATTTATTCACCTCCTGCACGATAAATTAGCTAAATTAATTATTGAAAGGGGTCTTCGGACCCCTTTCTTTATGGCAAAGAGGAGAGATTATTATCAATAGCTAAGTGAAAGATGCTCCTCTTTCTGATAAAATTCATCATCATGTTAAAGTTCAAAAAATGTTAACTAAATTTCGTGGACTAAACATTAAGAAATTCTGGCGGGACGTTAGATTTTTGAAATGGTCAGGTCAATTAATATTTTTAATACTTCTTGTATCAGGCTTTTTTTATATATTCAATACTGGTGTGAGGAATCTTGAGAAAACAAATTTACCATTTTCATGGGGTTGGTTGGGAGATACCCCCGGAGTTTCTATATCTGAAGGTTTCGCTCCGTTACCTAATTCTGGGAGACAAATGTTACAAGTTGGTATGTACAATATGTTGAGAATTACTTTATCAGGAGTAGTAGCAGCTACTTTTATTGGAACCATTCTTGGTGTAGCAAGATTATCCAAGAATTGGATAGTCGAAAAAGCATCGACCGGGTTACTAGAAATAGTTAGAAATATCCCACTACTAGTTCAGATGTTATTTTTTCAATATTTTATTCTCACTTACCCACCTCTTAGAGAGGCAGATCGGGGAGATATAATTGCGCATGTTAGCGCAAAAGGGATTGCATACCCATGGCCGCAACCTCAAGAGGCTTCGTGGCTGTTTGCATCTTTTGTAATACTTTCTTTTCTCGTATCAAGATGGATTTTTAAATGGCGAATAAAAATATTAGAGAGAGAAGGTAAAGACACTCACCCATTTATTTGGTCGCTTACTGTTCTGGGAGCGCTCTTATTAGTAGGATGGAGTGGAGGTTATAAAGCCATGGGTGTCATAGGGATTGTTTCAACTCTCCTGTCACAATTGTTTGAAGCAGTGCCAGCTATTGCCTACCAGACACTCTTTGCTGCATGTTTTCTACTTTATGGCTATAGATATATACGAAAACAGATTTCAAAATCTAATACAGGAGAACTGGGAGGGATTCTATCTGATGAAGATTATTTTAGAATGGCAGGCTCAGGGGTTCTAGTGATAGTAATAGCAGTTTTAATGTTTCTACCTTTTGGTTCAAGAGTTGGAGAATTTCTTGAAGGGGATGAAATTTTTTATAAAGCTGATTGGGGAGTCTCTCAATATTTTACAGGTATTGCAAGCAAATTTGATATGAGTTTTTCAGGAGCTCCTTATGAAGTTAGTTATCCAAAAATAGTTCAAGTCCGAGATACTAAATTTACTAGGTATTCAAAAGATCACGGAAAAGTTACAACTGTAGGATATTTTGCAACTTGGCTAGGTGTCGTCCTATACACTTCGATATTTATTTCTGAAGTAGTTCGTTCTGGAATTATGGCTGTTTCAAAAGGACAGTCTGAAGCAGGACTCTCTTTGGGCCTGAGACCTAGATCATTGCTTAGGCTTGTGATCCTTCCACAAGCATTTAGGGTTATGCTCCCCCCCATGGGGAATCAATATTTGAATTTAGCTAAGAATACATCTCTAGGAATAGCTGTTGCTTATCCAGAGATTGTTGCGGTAGGGCAAACTCTATATAACCAAGAAGGCCAAACTATGCCAGTATTCGTAATTTGGATGGGCTTCTATAGTTTTATCAGCTTGACTATATCTGGAATCATAAATTTCTATAATAGAAAATTTGCATTGGTTGAAAGATGAGGTTAATTAAGAACACTCAACTGAGATGGGTAAGAGATAACCTTTTTTCCTCTATGGGGTCTACAATTCTTTCATTAATTACTGGTTATATGACAATAGTTGCATACAGGGGGACTGTTGGCTTCATTCTTTCACCAATGAGGCAGTGGTCTGCAATCACTTACAATATGCAACTATATATGATTTTCAATTACATGGAAGAAGAGTCATGGAGAGCTTGGGCATCAGTTGGAGTTGCTTTTGTGCTTGCAGGAATCACATTAGGATATTGGAATACAGGAGAAAAAAAGTCTTTCAATCAGATAGCTGGGGGTTTATTTAAGACTTTTTCAACTCTTTCTCTTCTAGTCTTATTTTCTCCTTCAGAAACAGAGATAATGAATAATGACGGTTCTAGAGCTATGGTTGAGGTAATATCTTCGAATCAAAGAATAAATTTTCTTATACCGATAGCAGTAGTTGCTTTACTTTCATTTCTATTATCAAGATATAGTATTACAAGAGTATTTAATAAAACAAAGGTACTTCTTTTCTACTTAGGTCTTCCAGTAGCTCTTGGATGGATCATTAAGATACCCACCATAACATTCGATGCTGCTGGGGCAAGGATAAAGCCAGACCTTTTCCTTCCAGTTGCTACTACCACAACAATTCCTTGGACCATTTTATATGGTGCTCTCTGGGCTTCTTTTTTTGTCGGTCAATTTTTACAAAAGAAAGAAATAAAATCTTTAAAAAGAACAATCCCGCTATCTTGGTTAGTTTTGCCCTTGTATCTATTTTCTTGGTTATATAAAAAACCAGTCATTGAATTAAACAAAGTTTTGATGAATGATATCCCCGGTTTTTTAATTTTCTCTCTAATTGGGTTCCTAATAATTCGATATATAACAGATGAAAAATTTTCAAAATATAGAAACTATTTAGCTACAGGTTTTTTTCTAGCTACTGCAGCAATTCTTTTTCTAAGAATTCCCTTCTTAATCAAAGTGTTAACATTTTCTGTGGTGCTTCTTTTGTTAGTTGCTCCCTCGTTAGCAAATTCAAAAGAAGGTAAGAGACAATTATTGATTGTCTGGTTAGTAGCTATTGCTGTTCTTACTTTCCTACTTAGAGGGTCCGGATCTCCTACTGGCATAATTACACCAACAGGAAGTTTCTTAGGTGGTTTTTCTCTCACTTGGGTTTTAGCAATATTTGGAACTTACGTTTCCTTTCCATTCGGAGTTCTACTTGCATTGGGAAGAACATCAAGCTTACCTTTAATAAGAATTATTTGTACAGGAGTAATTGAAATTGTGAGGTCAGTTCCCTATATAACATGGCTATTTTTTGCAAGTGTTATGTTGACAGTATTTATGCCTGAGGGTATTGAGTTTAATCTGATAATAAGAGTCTTGATTGTTACCGCCTTTTTTAGTGGTGCCTATTTTGCAGAGAACATCAGAGGAGGTTTGCAGTCAGTCTCTAAAGGACAATATGAAGCAGCTAATGCAATAGGTATGAATCCATTTCAAAGAATATTTTTAATAATACTCCCACAGGCACTTAGGGCAGTAGTTCCAACCTTGGTTGGAAGTGTTATTACTGCATTTAAAGACTCTAGCCTTGTAGCCATTATTGGTTTATTTGATGTATTAAGAATAGGCTCAGCAGTTATTCCCACTCAATCAAATCCAGTGAATTTCGTTGGAACACAATTAGACAACATATTATTTATCGCTATTTTTTATTGGATCTTTTGTTTTACTTTCTCCAGGAGAACTATGAAGATTGAAAAGAAACTAGGACTAGGAGAAAGGTAGAATAATTATTATGGAAAGTAATTCAAATAATAAAAGTATCATTGTAACAAGAAATGTTAAAAAGTGGTTTGGGGATTTCCAAGCTCTCGACGGAATCTCAATGGATATTAAAGAAAAAGAAGTTATAGTAATCTGTGGCCCTTCAGGTTCTGGTAAATCGACTTTCATTAGGTGTATAAATCGATTAGAAGAACATCAAGAAGGAGATATTATTGTTGACGGCATTGAACTTACTAATGATTTAAAGAATATTGATGCAATACGTTCTGAAGTTGGGATGGTTTTCCAGAGCTTTAATCTCTTTCCTCATTTGACAGTGATTCAGAATATAACCTTAGCACCAATATGGGTAAGAAAGAAAACAAGAACTGATGCCGAAGCGAAAGCTACAGAACTTCTTGAAAGAGTAGGAATTCCTGAGCAAGCAGAAAAATTTCCAGGCCAGTTATCTGGTGGTCAACAACAAAGAGTCGCTATAGCAAGAGCTTTGGCTATGGAGCCTAAAATTATGCTATTTGATGAACCCACTTCAGCACTTGATCCAGAAATGATCAAAGAAGTTCTTGATGTTATGAAAGAGCTGGCTCAATCTGGAATGACAATGATTGTTGTAACACATGAAATGGGCTTTGCCAAAGAAGTTTGTGATAGGGTGATGTTCTTTGATGAAGGAAAACTTGTCGAGGAGAATAATCCAGAAGATTTCTTCAATAATCCTAAGAGCGATAGAACAAAACTATTTCTTAGTCAGATTCTATAAATATTTTATAGTTCCGACCAGAGACTCTTTTCTGCCAAGTCGACTATTGTAGTTGCCATACAATATGCCCCATCGTAGATAGCTTTATGGCCACCTTTTGTAATCGTTGCTGCTGCAAATTCAGGTTGATGATTTACTGCTTTTCCTGAGTCAATAGAAAGCATCGGATGTATTGAGGGTATTGCTTGTGAAATATTCCCCATGTCTGTAGACCCCAGTCTTGGCATAGAGCTATCTTCATATAACATTTCTCTTCCTACATCTTTTCCATTTTCGATGAAAAGTTCATACATTACTTTATTGTTCAAGACTTCAGAATATCTGTAATCAGGAGAAGTGATTTGAACAGTACACCCAGTAGATAATGCAGCTGCTTCTACAAAGTTTTTAAATTTAACTTCTAGTACTGATAAATCTTCTCCATTCAGAGCTCTTAGGTACCATTCAGAGCTTGTGTAAGAGGGAATGATATTAGGTTGAAAACCACCATCTACAATCACGCCATGCATGCTATTGCTTGTAGGAAGTTGCTGTCTAAATGTAGAGACATTTACGAAAAGTTGAATTTGAGCATCAAGTGCATTGATTCCTTCTTGAGGGGCACCAGCTGCATGAGCATCCTTCCCAAAATATTCTATTTTATATTGTTGAATGGTTGTCATGGTTGGATTTGCAACATTATAAGGTGATGGATGAATCATCATTGAACATGAGGCACCTTCAAATTCTCCTTTATCAAGAAGAACTATTTTCCCCCCTCCACCTTCCTCTGCAGGTGTTCCTAATATTTTTACTCTTATGTTTAAATCGTCAACAAGATTTTTTAATGCTAAACCAGCTCCTATAGAAGCAGTTGCAATAATATTATGTCCACATGCATGACCTATTTCAGGTAAGGCATCATACTCAACACAAAGAACTATTAGTGGGCCTGATGAACCTAGTGTTGCAGAAAAAGCAGTCTTAAGACCACCTACAGGGTTATTTACTTTTATACCATGAGAGTCTATATAATTAATTAGATATTCTGATGTTTGATACTCTTCAAAACCAAGTTCAGGATTTTCATACATCCAATCATTTACTTCTTGAAGTGAAGCTATTAGTTCATCTAAAGTATTTTTAATTTTTTTCTTACTATCCATTTTCACCTATCTACTTGAAATAATTCTTCGGTATAGTTACTTAGCGAATTCCACATTATCCATGATAGATTCTTATCCTCTGCTGCACGAATTCCTTCGCGAATTTCTTCATTTGTATGCCAAAATCCTTGGAGATAAGGTCTAAGTGGATATCTATTTTCAACTCTATCTAGTCCGTCTTCTAATGCTGAGCTGACTACTTCATAAGGATGGGAATTAGGGGATGTAAACCCATAAGAACCTTTAGAATAGTGAGAAGGATAGATCATTGGCGATACAAAATCTACTGATGTCAATATAGATTCAAAGTTCTGACCTATTCCTCCATCTAGTTTATTTGTCAATACATAACCAAATATATCAGCGGAGACAAGGCAGCCTTCTGAATGAAGTGTTTCTTGTGCTTCAAGCAGGAAACTATTGATAACTTGTGTTCTATTCTCTAATGTTGATTCTGTGTCAAATCGCATATATTTGTAGTTACTATCTGGATACCTTATGTAATCAAACTGTATTTCATTAAACCCTAAACGACATGCCTCGATAGCTATATTTAGAATGTATTGTCTTGCCTCATTATCCGAAGGGTCTATAAAATACTGATTGCCTTGTCGGTATAGACTATCGGTTCTTGTATCCCATACTGCAGAGTCTGTAAACTTTTTTACATATAGAGGGTCTTGAAAAGCTACTAATCTTCCAATTAAGTAGATATTATTTTTTTTATAATAATATAGATCTTCTTTATCATATTTTTTTCTTATCGCATTAATTTCTACAACTTTTTTAATTGTACTTTCAAAAAGAACATGACCATTATCTGATTTAACATCAAGAACTACAGTATTGATTCTTGTTGTATTAATTAAGTTATGTATGCTATCTCTAAATGAACTATCTCCATATAAATAGCCATTTAAGTAAATCCCTCTTATTTGTCCATCATGGTCAATATATCTATCATGTTGCCAGAAAAGTTCTTGTTTTTTCTCCAACTGCTTAATTCTTTCAGCTCTATCTATTTCAATTAGTTGAGCATAATAATTCTGGAGCAAAGGCTTTAACTCGGTTAATGTACCATGATTTTTATCATTTGAGACTATGAGCTCTATAGGAGATTGGTACTCAATTATGAAATTATGAATGAATTCTTGCTCCTCTACAGTAGTATTTCTTAGATCTACAATGGACTGATTACTACTTTCGACAACTTGCTTCTTCTGTCTATCCTCAATATCTTGAATCTCTTCAGTCTCAATTTTCTTTACTACACTATCTCCTGGTAAACCAATTTCAACTGAAATCAGAACTTTGCTACTGTTCTCTTCTCCGATATATCCAGAAAAAGAGAGTATCATTATTAAAATACTTATAGTGAGAGTCTTATACATATAGCTACTAGGTTACATTGAAGGACTTGCGAAAAAAATAGGAAATATTATATGGAACCCCTAGAACAAGCTGAGAAATTACAAATACTAGCTCAAGACTTTTATGAATTTTCGATAGAGTCCTCTCCATCACATGCAACAGTTAAAGGAGATCATAGGTTTAATACTGAACTAGAAGATTATTCAGAGGAGGCCCTAGAAAGAAAAGAAACAAAAATTAGTAAATTTATTAATCTCCTACAGTCATTAAATTTGGAACATCTCAACTCTAAAGATCTCATAACATATGAAATGTTAGAATTCACATTGAATAATGCTGAACAAATTTTGCTAGATAGAACCTTTGAATTTGATACGGGTGTGGCTGTCTGGCAGTCTCATCTACTCGATTATCATTCAATGTTCCATCTGCCTAATGAAGAGGCTGCTAATGATTTACATAGAAGGATAGAAAAATATAAAGATTTATATGAACAGGTTTCTCTATTACAAAAGAAGGCACTTAGTCAGGGAAGAACTGCAACCGCACGGAATGTTAGTAGGACTATAGAGCAGATTGAAAACTACTTATCTTGTAATTTAGAGGATGATCTTTTACTTAAGGTAAACTTTGCACCAGAAATATCTGATAAATTTATCAACTCTTGGAAACAGACTTCTATAAGAAAAATTGAAAAATATGTTAGACCTGCTGTTCAAAGCTATTTGAATTTACTAAAAGAGGAGGTTCTAGAAAAAAGTAGAGAGGATGAACATTGTGGTATTGTTTGGAATCCAGACGGAGAAGAATTCTACTTAAGGCAACTAAAAAGATACACAGATGACATAGATGCTTCGGTTAAGAAAATTCATCAAGTTGGGCTGGATGAAATAGCAAGGCTAAAAGAAGAGTTTGTTGTTTACGGAGAAAAAGTTTTTTGCCCAAATATAGAATTTGCAGAAATTATATCAAGAATGCAAACAGACCCCAGCATGAGATACAAGAATGAAGAGCAAATGATTCAACTTGCAGAAGACGCAATAGAAAGGGCTTACGAGCCGCTTAACGAATGGTTTACAGTTTTTCCAGAGGCATCTTGCAAAGTCGAACCTGTTCCTCCAGAAGCTTCAAAGCATGCTCCACCAGCATACTATTGGCCTCCTTCTCAAGATGGTTCTCGCCCAGGAACCTATTTCTTAAACACTTACGATCCAACATCTAAAAGTGTTTTTGAAGCAGAATCTGTCGCATTTCATGAAGCAATTCCTGGTCATCATATGGATAGGACTATTGCTTCTGAATTAAAGGGAGTTCCAGAGTTTCAAAAACATACAGCATCTACAGCGTTTGTTGAAGGTTGGGGGTT
>Ga0115002_10001946_pt1 | contig 27480 bp, 32 predicted proteins | sample ArcticOcean_MG_C_8_FD_89576 | JGI IMG/M metagenome (GOLD analysis project Ga0115002, IMG submission 89576) | Marine microbial communities from western Arctic Ocean - ArcticOcean_MG_CB11_86 | ecosystem: Environmental > Aquatic > Marine > Oceanic | place: Arctic Ocean: Canada Basin | collected... | reverse complement strand
GGCTAGGACCGCGTGCCGAGCGGCGTCCCCGCCGCCCGCACCCGCCACTCGACTACCGCCACCTCCGAGGTGACGTCGCCCGGGCCGTCGTCTGGCCCGTCGCACCCCCGGGTTACGTGCAGCAGCGGATCATCGCGGACGACCGAGCGCTTGTTCCAGTTGGCGTAGGCATGGAGCACCGAACGGTCGAGGCCCAGCTCGTCATCGAGAAACGGCGGCTCGTGGCGCAGCGGATGCCCCGTCGGCGGTTCTGCCAACACAACATCGACGCCGTAGTCACCGAACAGGCGCGTGGCGAATGCCCCGGACAGCCGATCCGAGAGATCGACCACGCGCACACCGTCGAACGATCGAGTCATGGAGTTCTCTCGTCTTGCGGGAATGCCCCACTCCGCTGAGGCGAATCGGTACTCAGGCTGCTCGGACGATATCGCCGCGGTGGCCAGTAGTCGGCACGGGTGCGGACACGTCCGATCGTTGAGCCGCGCTCGGGTAGTCTGGCCGCGGCGCGCGCCCGCGCGCCGAAGCTGAGGAGTTGAGATGGCACTGCCGTTGCGATTCGGAATGCTGGCACCGCAGGTCGTTCCGTATCCGGTCCAGCAAGAACGATGGCGCGAGCTCGATGACTACGGGTTCGACAGCCTCTGGCTCGCGGACCACTTCGTGAATCCCAACCGACCGGCGGGACGCTGGTTCGAGTCGCACACGCTGATGGCCGCAGCCGCGGCCCAGACCGAACGCATCCGGATCGGCGCACTCGTCACCTCAATCACGTTCCGCCATCCTGCGCACCTCGCGAAAGAGGTGCTGACGCTCGACCACATCTCGAACGGCCGGATCGAGATGGGCATCGGCGCGGCTGGTGCACCGAACGACTACGGCATGACCGGCCTCCCGGCGTGGGAGCCGCTCGAACGCGCCCGTCGCTTCCGCGACTTCGTGAAAATGCTCGACGCGCTCCTCCGCAGCGACGCGACCGACGGCGGCGGCACCTCGTACGCCGGGAAGTACTACCAGGCGACCGAGGCGGAGCTGGATCCCGGCCCGGTCCAGCTCCCACGTCCGCCGTTCACCCTCGCAGCTGCTCGCCCGGTCAACATGAAGTTCACCGCTCGACACGCCGACTCGTGGAACACGATTCCCAGCGACCAGTTCGACGACCGAGGCCCGCTCAGCTCCGAGGAGTGCGTCGACCAGACGCGCGCTCGCAACGAACAGATGGACGAGTTCTGCACCGCGGTCGGTCGCGACCCCTCGACGCTCCGTCGCTCCATCCTCGCGGGTGGTGGAGTGACGCCAGACAACGTGTGGGGCTCCCTCGAACAATTCCGCGACTTCGTCGGTCGGTACATCGAGGTCGGCGTCGACGAGTTCCTCTTTTACTACCCCTCAAGGGTGGAGCAGGGAGACCGGGCCTACGAACGCATCGCGCGCGAGGTAATTCCGGAGCTGAAGGCCGAGTTCGCGGCCCAGTAGAGCGCGCTACCAGGTATCGATGTACGGCCGCTTCTTCCCGTCGCGCGGGGCCGGTGGTCGTACCGCACGGAGCAGGCCTGCGACCCACATCCGTGACTCCGCCGGGTCGATCACCTGGTCGATCCCGAAGGTGGTCGCCGTGTTGATCGCGTTGCCGCGCTCGTAAGCCTCGGCGACGAGGCGCTCGTAGGTTTCGAGGCGCTCCTGGGGATCCTCGATCGCTTCGAGTTCCTTGCGGAAGCCGAGTTTGACCTGACCCGCGAGGACCATCCCACCGAACTCGCCGGTCGGCCAAGCGACCATGAACAGCAGCTCTTTGTAGTAGCCGCCACCCATCGTGATCGCGCCGATGCCGTAGCCCTTGCGCAGGACGATCGTGAAGAAGGCGCGTGCCTCCTTGAGGTTCGTCACCTCCGAGGTACCGGGCAGCGTCGGCACGTCATGGTCGGCGGCGATGGCGCGCGCCCGGACCTTGTCGCCGAACGACTCGAGGGTCTCGACCTCGGGACCGACGAACACGAGGCCAGCTTCGAGGCAGCAGCGCGCGAACTCGGCGTTCTCGGCGAGGAAGCCGTAGCCGGGGTGAACCGAATCCGCTCCGGCCTGAACAGCGGCAGCGACGACCTGGTTGATGTCGAGGTACGGGACCGCGCCCGCGCCGGTCAGTGCTACGGCCTCGTCCGCGTGGCGAGTATGCAGGGCGCGCGAATCGTCTTCGGAATAGATCGCGACTGTGCGGATACCCAGATCGGCGGCAGCTCCAATGATCCGCACTGCGATCTCGCCGCGATTCGCGACCAACAAACTAGACAATGCCATGAGCGCCCTCTCTGGTTGGCCAACCCAACTGGGTCTCACACATCACAAGGATGCTACGGACCGTTACGTGCACTAGACTCCTCACATCCGGTCAGCCCGCTAAGCGACCACTGTCGTATGGCAAGAGGAAAACGACCGGTACCCGAGAGGGAGTGCTGGGTGCCAATATCCACCCGTGCCGCTAGTTTGGAAGCAATCGAGACCCGGGGCCGATCGGGCCAGCCGCACCGCGTCTCGGCGAAGCTTGTCGCGCTCGCTAAGGTCGCCTCTGCCAACGTCGTACTCGCGTCACTGCCGCGCTCCCTGCGGGAAGAGATTGTCGCGCACGCGACCTTCCTCGAGCTGAAGCGCGGCGATATCGTCGAGCATGAGCTCAGCGGGAAGCGCGTGTTCTTCCCGCTGAGCGGCATGCTGACCGCCGTCCGTACCCGCAACGATGGCAGCCACTTTGCCTACCTCCACCGCGGCCGCGAAGCCGCTGTCAATGCGATCGGGTTCGATCCTCTGCAGATCACCGTCGGGGCATCCAACCTGGTCGCCGACGTGCCCGGAAAAGTGCTCGCTCTGGAGATGCAGTACTACCGCACGCTGCTCGAGGATTCACCAGCGTTGATGCATGCGATGCTGTTGCACGCATCGCACGTGATCATCTCGACTGAGCAGTCAACCGATTGCGCGGGTCACCATCCGGTCAGAGCACGAACCGCCTACTTCCTCCTGCTACTGCGGGTTCACCAGTCGACCGACATGCTGGACGTCACGCACTCCCGCATCGGCGAGGTGCTGGGCGTCCGTCGCCAATCGATCAGCGAAGCGCTGAGCACACTTAAGAATCGGCGCGTTATCACCCTCGATCGAGGTCGAATCAACGTCGCGGACCGACGAGAGCTCTGGCAGCAGGCCTGCGACTGCCGCTGCAACGTGGACAGAGTGGAGCAACTGCAGATCGCCGGCGAGTTCGCCTACACGGGTTAGTGCTTTCAGTCTGTTCACAGCGAGCAGCACGTACTCCGGAACGATCGCAGTCTTTCTGGGCTAGCCAGTCACCAATCACAAATATCGCGTTGCGCTACACAGCAACGCACGTCGCCTACCAACTTATGCATGGTTGGCGGCTCGGAGGGATTTCGAGAAACCATGAACAACTGCTGCTCGACGGCAGCCGATTCATGCGCGACTCGCCGCACTACGTGCTCGAGCCGGTGTGCTGACTGGCACCGAGCTGGCAGTCGACCTCGCTGCTGGCGGTCCGATTGTGGCCACCGGCCAGGGAAACGCGAGCTTCCGTGTTCGCTCCGAGACCACTGACAACGTGACGGTCGGATTCTCCGACCTGCGCGCGTCGGCGCTTGGTGGCACCGGTACGACGCTGAGCGTCACCGAGGCGACCGACTGGTTGTCGGTCGCCTCGGTGACGCTGACGGACGGCCTGTTGGGCTCGCTCGACACGGCGATCAGCCAGGTCAGCACTCAGTGCGCGAAGCTCGGTGCGACGCAGAACCAGATGGAGTCGGCGATCAACTCGGTCGGGATCTCAATCGAGAACCTGAGCGCGTCTGAGAGCCGGATTCGCGACGCGTCAGATCATGCAGCAGGCAGGTGTCTCGGTCCTCGCGCAGGCGAACCAGGCTCCGCAGTCGGTACTCTCCCTCCTCGAGTAGCACTCGACTCGCTCGAAACTACCGTTGGCCCATCCTGTACCGGCGTAGGAAACGCTCCCGCAATTGCGGGGGCATTTCTAGTTTCGAGGTACGGCACGTGTGCCCGGCCTCGCGCGCTATGCCTCGCCTAGACGAGCCCCGAGGCCGACGCCCTCCGTCGGCAACACCAGCGCTCCTGCCTCGATCCGCTCCGGTGGCGTCAGCACCTCGGGCCGCCACGGCGCCTCGCCCCACGCGAACTCCAGTGGTCCCGCATGCGGCACGCCAGCCAGCACCGAGGCGCTCGCGAGCGTGCTCACCGGCCCGCTCGGATTGTGCGGTGTGATCTGCACGCCGCGACCGGCGCTTGCCAACGCGAGCGCATGGAGTTCTCCGATTCCACCGACGTGCTTCACGTCCGGCAGATAGTAGTCGGCCGCCCCAGAATCGAGGAACGGCGTAAAGGCTGCCGCGCCGATCAGGCGCTCCCCAGTCGCGATCGGCATTGGTGCGCCCAGGCGCACCGCGACTGTTTCGTCCGGCCCGTGCTCGTACGGCACCGGGTCCTCCAGCCAACCGAGGTCAAGCGGCTCCAGCGCTTGCGACATCGCGAGGGCGTTTGCGACGTCGAACCGCCAGTGACAGTCCACCATCACGCGCACATCTCTACCAACGGCCGCACGCACCGCGGCGACGCGCTCGATACCCGGTTCGGCGAGTCCTCGTTGTTCACTCGTAGGCGAGCCTCGCTCGACCTCGTCGAATGGAGCGAGCTTGATCGCCTCGAACCCGTCGCGCACCGCCTGAGCCGCGTTCGCCGCAAAGCCGGCGGGCGACCTGTCGACCGTCGCGCGGTTGATGTTCGCGTACAGCGGTACCACGGGCACATCGCTCGGCGCGCCCAGCATCGAGGCCAGCGTCACGCCGGCCCGCTGTGCCGCCAGGTCCCAGAGTGCCTGCTCGATCGCGCTCGCAGCGGTCGAGGGGACGCGGCCGCTCTGCTCGAATCCAAGACCGCCGAGGGACCGCCAGGCGCCGCCTGGATCGGTCCACAGCGTCGCCCGGACCTGTTGCCCCATCCCACCTTCCAGGAGCCGAATCACGGCAGCGTCGTCGCCGCTGTGGGACGCCTCTCCGATGCCGACGCGACTGTCTGCATCGGTCAGCGACACGAAGATCCAGTCACCTCGATGGTTGACCGGTCGCCGGGTCACCGAGAGACCGATGACCTGTATCGGCGCCAAATCGGGCATCGAGCGGCCTCGAAAGTGTAGGGTGAACCTCGACTAGTTCGGGGTCGGTGCATCCATTCCGATGTCAGTCAGCGACAGGCCGAAGGCTTCCATCACCTCGGCGCTGTACCGGATGCCACCGGTCACCTCGGAGGGATCGCCGGAGACCAGCGCGAAGGCCGTCTCCGCCATCTGCTCGACCGGCTCCGAGGCATCCAGCATCTCCTGCGTGTACTGCGTGCCGTACATCTGGCCCGGCGTGGGGACCACGAGGCTGGGCGAGAGCGCGTTGACGGAGATCTTGTGCTCGAACATCTCCGAGGCGAGGCCGGTGCTAAATCGCTCGATTGCAGCCTTCGTCATCCCGTAAACCGCGCCGTCAGCGGATCGTCCACCGGGCTTGGGGTGAATCGCAGCGCCCGAGGAGATATTGAGAATCGAACCCCCCTCGCGCTCGATCATGCCCGGTAACGTCAGTTGGCTGAGATGGAATGGTGCCTTCACGAGGATTTCGAACATCCGGTCGTAGTACCGCTCCGAGAATTCAATGGTCCCGCCCGGCACGAGGATCGCAGCATTGTTCACCAGGATGTCGACCTGTCCGTAGGCCTCGAGCGCCTGAGCGACGAGTCGCTCTCGGTCTTCGGCCTTCTGCAGGTTGGCTGAGATGGCCGTCGCTTCTCCGCCCGCTGCTTTGATCGCGTCGGCGACCGTGTTCACAGTGCCCTGCAGCCGCTCATCGCGAACCTCGACGGTGCGCGCGGAGACGACGACCTTCGCGCCCGCTATCGCGAATCGTCGGGCAATCGCCTCGCCGATCCCTCGTGACGAGCCGGTCACGATCGCTATTTTCCCATTCAGGTCAGTCATGGGGATCCCCTCTCGCAGCCGTGTCTGAAATGAACCTAGCAGGCGATGATCCCTCGGAGCACCCCCTGACCGGTGATCCCGCAGACCGCGCCCATGACCAGGATCCTTTCCCATCCGGCTTATGCAGTTATGTCGCTTCGATCGCCCCCCCGCTTTGAGTTACGTCCGTTCCGAACGGCCACTCGGTTCGACAACAGGCAGCGATCGAATGTCACCATCAACTAGCGTCGAATCGTGCGATGGCTCGCCACACGACAGCCACCCACCGAGCGAGGTGCGTGCAAATGACCGAGCAAATCACAGTACTGGCCGGTTATAGGCTGAACCCGGGCAACATCAGCTGGGAGCCCTTCGCCGCCCTCGGCGAACAGATGACCTACAACAGAACGGCGAACGATCAGGTGCTTGAACGGGCCGCAGGCAAGGCAGACCTCCTCACCAACAAGACCGCGCTGACCGGCGACATCTTCCGCCAATTTGATGTTATGCGTTATGTCCACAGTCTCGCTGCAGCATACAAGACAGTCGACCTCGAGGTCGCTCGGGAACGTGGCATCGTCGCCACCAACATCCCCATTTATGGCACCGACTCTGTCGCGCAACACACCACCGCCCTGATGCTTGATTTCACACGAGGCGTCGGCATCCACGAGACCGAGCGTCTTTCCGATCAGCTCGACCATTGGCTGCTTCGTGAAGCAGCCAATGGTCGAGCTGATCGGAAAGACGCTCGGTCTGATCGGCCTTGGCCGGATCGGCGTCGCATTCGCATGGATCGCCTCGGCGATGGGCATGCACGTGGTGGCGCACGACCTCTACTGGCCGGACGCGGAGAAGCTTGAGGGCCTAGCGATCGAGCAGATGACGATGGATGAGGTGTTCGAGCGAGCGGACGTGATCTCGCTCCACTGTCCGTTGACGCCGGAGGTGCAGTGGTCCGACTTCGAGGACGGTGTCCTGGAATCAGGACACCGTGGACCAGACCGTCGACCTCCATCGAAGAGCTGTGCTAGATTTCGCCCGCATCGGACCACGGTGTGTTCCGTGCCCGATCAGGCCAGCGCGTACTCGGTCGCGCCGTGATCGTCGATCCACCAATCGTTGAACTGAGCGTCGAAAGCGGGAGTCGTATGAGCATCAAAGACATGCTGAAGTCGGGACAGACCGTCGTCGGGACAACCGCCTCGCCGAGCCATGACATGAACTTCCTCGGTGACTCGGGGTATGACTTCCTGCTCTTCGACACGCAGCACTCTCCCGTTGAGGTCAAGGAAATGGGGCCGGCGGTCCAGGGGCTCCGCGGCAAGAAAGCTGCGCCGATCATCCGCGTGAGCGACAACCGGCCCGACCTGATCTGCTTCGCCCTGGATGCTGGCGCGCGCGGGATCATCGTTCCGATGATCAACAACCGCCAAGAGGCCGAGGAGATGGTCCAGTACTGCCGATACCACCCGCTGGGTGTCCGGAGTAACGCTGGCGTGCGCGGCGAGTGGGGTGAGCAGGCGACGTACCGCGACTACCTGGACACGGTGAACGACGAGCTGCTGATCATCCCGATGATCGAGACGATCGAGGCGATGGACGACATCGATGGCATCTTAAGCGTGCCCGGGATCGACGTGTTACTCGTCGGTCCGTCCGACCTATCGATCGCCCTCGAGGTGCCGCTCGACTACGAATCAGACACTTACCAGCGGGGGCTCGACAAGATCGCCGCGGCCTGCAAGGAGCACGGCGTCGTGCCCGGCATGTACTTCATCCCACCCGGAATGGACCCGAACTTCTATATCGAGAAGGGCTTCAAGTTCTTCACGCTGCCCTGGAACAACTGGGCCGTCAGCGGCGTCGAGAACGGCCTGTCGGGCGTTCAGCGATAGCCCTCACCAGTCGGGCAGATCGAGGCACGATCGGAATCAACTGCTGTCAGCGAACGAGCGCGTCAGCACGAGGCCGATCGTGACCATCCGGCAGATCGCGGTGTCGCGGAAATAGCGGATCGCCTTTCGGGCGAACTCGATGTCCTCGGAATCGATCGTGCTTGGTGCCGCACCTCGATGAGATGCGATGCGCCCTGCTTCAGCCTCACCGGCTGAGCGCACGTCATCGATCGCCGCCGCCAGTCGCCCCGAGGCGTCGAGCGGGCCCAGCTGCGCCCACGCGAGCGCGAGGTACGAGGGCCAATACCCGAGGTGTCGGTAGAGGCTCGCGACGATCGGGGCGGCGGATCCCGCGGTGCCCATCGCGTTCAGCTCGAGGATCAGCGTTCCTACGTGCGGGGGCAGTTCATCGAGCGACAAGAGCGCCGGCAGCTCGGAGGCGGCCTCGTGGGTGGGGACGGCCTCGAGTGATAACGCGAACGCTGCGGCGGGGTCGCCCGAGTCGAGGACCGCGGATAGCGCGATCAGATTCAGGCCGTTCCCACGGTTGTAGGTCGCGAAGATCGCGGCGATCGTCGCGTCTTCGTCCGCACTCAGGCCGAGCCCGTTCCTGACCGCCGGTGGCACAACCGGCAGCTCCGGAAGCGCGACCTCCGAGGTGAGACGGGCGGCCCCCTGTGCGGCCGATCCCGTCGCGTACAGCGGTTTGGCGATCGACCAGGCCCACTCGAGCGAGTCCGGTCGTGTCGCGAGGTGGCGCCAGATCAGGTTCAGCGATTGGGAGCTGCTCGCGGATGTCTCCGTAGATAGCGGCTACGCGACCAGTCGCGTCTCGCTCTGGGACCTCCGCCGCCAGGCTTTGGTCACTCATGACGCTCGATCCATCCTTATGTCGTGATTGGAGAGGACGCTACGCGGGCGGTTCTGTCGCGACTACGCCGCTGGCGATCAACTTGTCAACTTCCTCAGTGGTCAGACCGGCGACAGTGGTCAGTACCTCGACGCTGTGCTCGCCGAAGAGTGCGCCGTGGCCGAGCGGCATTCGGTCACCGAGGCAGGGCGCGTATGTATCGCTCCGCAGCGACCGCAGCCGTGGCACCATCACCCGCACAGCTCGCGAGCAGGCGCACCGAATTCGCCCGCAGGTCGCCCGCCACGAACAACCCAGGCTGCGACGTGGCCATCATAGCGTCCACCTCGACATGTCCCGCGCCGTCGAGCGGGATCAGCCCATCCAGCAACGAGGTGTTCGCGTCCAGACCCACGTAGACGAACAGCCCGGATACCTGGAGGCGTTCCGGTGCGCCGCCGTCGGTCGAGGTGACAGAGACGCCCTCGAGGCCGTCCCCAGCGTGGAGCTCAGTGACCTCGGAGCCGCTGCGAATCTGCACGTTTTCGAGGGAACGCACCCGCTCGGCGGTCGACGTGGCTCCGCTCACCTCGCCGTGCGTCACCAGCGTGACCGACCGTGCGACCGGCGCGAGCACTAGCGTCTCGTCGAGCGCTGAGTCGCCGCCCCCGGCGACGACCACGTCCTGATCGCGGAAGAACTCAGCGTCGCACGTAGCGCAGTAGGACACGCCGCGGCCATGCAGCTCCTCCTCGCCCGGTAGGCCCAGCTTCGCGAGTTCCGAGCCGGTGGCGACCACCACTGCCTTGACACCCACGGGACCCCCGTCGGTGTCAAGGGTCCATCGCGCACCATCGAGAGTCAGCGATCGCACCTCTGCATACTCGATTTTCATTCCGGCGGCGGTCGCCTGTTCGAGCGCCGCGGGGCCGAGCTCGTACCCAGCCACGCCCACCGGGAATCCGGGGTAGTTCTCCACCCGGTCGACGTTCAGCAGCTGGCCGCCGGGCCCCATCCGGTCGAACAGCGTCACATCAAGGCCAGCGCGCGCGGCGATGAGACCCGCCGTCAGTCCGGCAAAACCACCGCCAACGATCGCGAGATCAACCTCGGAAGTGGGAGCGTCAGGCACGGGGCGACCGAGACACTAGCCCGCGGCCTCAACGGCTGCGAATCCGAGGAGGATTGGCAGGCCCTGTCGGTACGCATCCTCGGCGCGTTCGGGAATCTCCTCAAGCCTGCGGCTCCCAATCGGGTGCACGACGAACGCGACCGAGTAGTCGCGGATGCCGAGCGTCGATACGGTCGCGCGACTCGTCGGAGTGAAAGGACGGGTACAGATCACGAGCGCTGGCTTGCCAAGCTGCTCGAAGGAGATGCCGTCGTGCACACTGCACGTCGAGCAGCTCCCTCAGTCACCGACCGCCGTCACCATGAAGTCCACATCCACCGCCGCGGAATGCGCGGAGCACTGGCGTCCGGTCGTCGGGTGGCTTGCGAGGATCGCCTCGGGATTTTCGCCGCTGGCGGCCAACATCGCCTCGACGTGGTCCACCGATGGCGGGATCACCGGAAGTCCGTCGGCCCAGCCCTGCTCGTAGCGGTACTTGATCGCCGAGGCGTCGTCCGCCAACTCGATCGGTTGGGCGCGCCCCTCAGTCGTCGTCGTCATGCGCGCCTCCCCGGCAGCCAGCCTTCGCCAGCAGCTAAATCATAGGCCCGAGGTCCGCGGTCGGGTAGCCGAAAGCACCAACCACCGGCTCTGCGGCCACCTGAGTTCACCCCCAAGCGACCGAGGTGATACAAAGGCTGCGCAACACCAGTAGTCGTTCGTTCGCGGCGCGCTTGCGCCGCTCCCCAGGTTCGAATCAGCGGTCACCGGAGCTTCCCGACGAAGCAAGTCTTCGCGCGGGCTTGAACGGGGTGTTCGTGGTGCAGGATCCAACCGGACCCTTTCCGCAGCCGGGCGCTCACGCCCTTGCGTGGATTCCGCGGGCCATGATCGTGATCAGCCTGTTGTACCTGTTCCTCGTGGGCGTGTCTTCGCTCGAAGCGGGAATCAAGGCACTGGGCGCGGACTTCCAGACCGGCCTCCTCGAGCGGGTCGATCACCCCCTGGCGGGCCTGTTCGCCGGGATCCTCGCGACGGTCCTAGTCCAGTCCTCGTCCGTCTCGACCTCGACAATCGTGGGACTTGTCGGCGCGGGGACACTGACCATCGATGCTGCCGTTCCGATGATTATGGGCGCCAACATCGGCACCACGGTCACCAGCACGGTCGCGTCGCTCGGGCACGTGCGGCGCGGCGACGAGTTCCGCCGCGCCTTCGCCGCCGCAACGGTGCACGACATTTTCAACGTAATCGCGGTCGCGATCTTCTTGCCAATCCAGCTCGGTACCAGCTTCCTGTCAGACACCGCCGAGAAACTGGCTGACGCCCTCGGCGCGAGCGGCATCGAGGGCGGGAAGACCGACAGTCCGATCAAAGCGTTCGTGAAAGAGCCGGTCTCCTGGACGAAGGATGCCTTCGGATCGTTGACCGACTCCGACGAAGTGCTCGGCAGCCTGCTGATCGTCTTCGGACTGGTGCTCATCTTCTCCACGCTCGCATTCATCACGAAGAGCATGCGGTTGCTTATTGCCGAGCGTGTCGAGCGGGCGATGAATTCGCTCATCTCCCGCAGCGGCGGTGTTCCGGGGCTAGCGATGGGCCTCGTCATGACCATCGCCGTGCAGTCCTCGAGCATCACGACGTCGATCCTCGTGCCGATGGTGGGGTCTGGAGTACTCACGCTCCGCAACGCGTTCCCGGTGACGCTGGGTGCCAACCTCGGAACGACGATTACCGCGCTGTTAGCGTCGCTAGCCGTCGATCTCCGAGCGGGGCTCGTGGTTGCGCTGACTCACTCGATCTTCAACCTCTTCGGCATCCTCACGATCTATCCGGTACCAGCCGTTCGAGCGATTCCGGTGCGGCTCGCCGAACGGCTCGCGGAAACAGCCTCGAAGAACTACCTGCTCGTTGGCGCTTATGTCGTGGGGATATTCCTTGTCGTGCCGATGATCGGCCTAGTATTGTTCGGATAAGCGATGTAACCGCGTCGGCAGGGAGCTCACTCGTGGTCTTTGAATTGTTCCGCCGCGGCGACGCCGCAGGGCTCGAGGCCGCTGAGGCGAAGCTCATCCAGATGCTCGCCGACGACCGCCACAGCTTCGATGTCGCGACTTCTGCGCTGCTCACCGGAGCTGACACCTCGCTCGTGGGACCCGACCTGCGGGAGACCGACGCGCGAGTCAACCTCGCGGAGCGCGAACTCCGCCAGGCGCTCGTCGTGCATGCCAGCGTCCACGGCACCTCGCGTGTCGCGGCGATTCTTGTGTACATGAGCGTCGTGAAAGACGTGGAGCGAATCGGCGACTACGCGAAGAACATCTTTGACGTCGCTGCGCAGGGCATCAATCTCTCAGATGCGGAAGACCGCGACGTCCTGATTCGCTATCGCGACCGAATTTCCTCGATGATCTCCGAAGCTTCCTCGGTCTTCGCCGACGACGATCGGGACGGGGCCGCGGACTTCATTCGCGAGGCCGACATTCTCCTCGATGAGTTCGACCAGCACGTCAGCGAGTTGGTCGTGACCGAGCGTGAAGGCAAGGAAGCGGTGCCACGGGCGCTACTCTACCGCTACTACAAGCGGATCGTGGCGCACCTGATGAACCTGCTCTCGGCAGTGGTCATGCCGCTCGACCGGCTCGACTACTTCGACGAGGAGCGCGTCCGGCCGTAGCGCCCGAGGGTATGCACCCCAAGGGGCTCAGCCGCCCCGGTTGAACTCCGGCTCACGCTTCGCGAGGAAGGCCGTGATCGCCTCGGTGTGATCGGGTAAGCGGCGGGCGATTTGGTCGCGCAGCCCCTCGCGCTCCATCACAGCCTCGAGGTCTCGATCGAGCGGGTTCTTGGCGAGCAGTTCTTTGACCATCATCACAGCCTGAGTCGGGTTGTTCGCGATCTCCTCGGCGCGCTCCATCGCCTTGTCGAATAGCTCATCTGGCTCGGTCACGCCAGACACGAGGCCCATCCGGAGCGCTTCTTCTGCCCCCACAATGCGGCCGCTGAGGCACATGTCAGTCGCATGACCGAGACCAACCAGTTCCGAGAGGATGCGTGTAGAACCGAGTTCCGGCATCAGACCCATCTTGATGAAGCGGATGCTCATCTGCGCTTCAGTTGAAGCGATCCTGATATCGACGGGAAGAATCATCGTGAGGCCGATGCCCATCGCGTAGCCATTGATCGCAGCGACCGATGGCTTCGACACACGGAGCAACTCGGTGACGTTGTACCCGCCCCGGCTCAGCTGCTCGCCAGATCCGTCGCTGTTCGTCGCCGCGCGATCGGCGAACCCGCCGACATCCGCACCCGCGCAGAACGCGCGGCCCTCGCCGGTGAAGAGAATCGCCCCCACGCCGAGGTCATCGTTCCACTTGGTGATCTGATCGCGGATCTCCCTTGACATCTGATCGGTCCAGGCGTTGAGCTTCTCTGGCCGGTTGAGGCGGATGATGCCGACGCGGTTACGGGTCTCGGTCAGGATCTGGTCATAGGCCACGATGGTGCTCCCCACTGTCAGCCGTCTGTCGGGACGGTGCCGTGTCGCACGGTACGACACTCGGCCCACCTCGTCTGTCCGGTTGCGGTTTGCGTCAGTCCACTAGAGCGTCAGCGCCTTCGAGAAATCCGGAACCCCGGCCCAGCGACCGCCCCCGCTAGCGCGCTGGACGGCGATCGTCTTGATCTCCTCGGGATTCGCGAGGCCGTGCGGCGCCCGCCCGGTCAGCGCGAGGATGATGTTGTCCGCCTGCCAGATCGGGCACTCCTCGAGAAACACGGGCAAGAATCCCGCGAGGTGAACACCTCGCGAGGCGCCGTTGTCGAAGCCGAGCAGCGGGTCCTCGAAACTGACCGGCTCGACCTCGGTGACATCGAGGCCAGCCGCCTCGCCATCGACAACGGCGCCTCGCGAGGTGTTCACCAGGAACGCGGTCGGCTTCATCTGGCGCAGCGCAGCCGCATCGATGATGTGTCGCGTCTCGTCCGTCGATGAGGTGTGGACGCTGATGTAGTCCGCGCTCGCGAGGAACTTGTCGAACTCGACCATGCGCACGCCATAGAGGTCGGCGGTGTGCTGAGGCACATAGAGGTCATGGGCGACGATCTCTGCCGGCCCGAAGCCTCGGTTGCGGGGGCGAACGCGCGCCCGATGTTGCCGAAGCCCAGCACCCCGACGGTGTGCCCACCGATCCGTCGAACCGTCTGTTGGTACTCGCCGGTGAGCTCCCGCCGCTGGCTCCAGGCGCCGTCGCGAGTGGTGCTCACCGCGTCCGGGATCCGGCGAGTCAACGCCAGTAGCATCGCCATCGCATGGTCGGCGACCTCGGCGGTGTTGACGCCGGGCACGTTGCAAGCGAGCACACCGAGGCCGGTCGCCGCATCGAGGTCAATCGAGTCGATGACGACGCCCATTCGGCTCACGACCTTCAGCTTCGGGCACGCCTCCATCACCTCGCGCGTCGTCAGCGGAATCGTGCCAACCTGTGCGCCGTCCGCGTCCTTCAGTGGGTCGATCAAGTCTTCGGTGCTCGCGACCGGTCCTTCGACTACCTCGAAACCGGCCGCTTCGAAGAGATCGACTCGGTTGTACGGGCTGATGGGCAGGGCGATCTTCACGGTCGGTTCCACCCTTGGTGGTCAGCGGCGCGGTCGAGTGATGCATAGGAGTTATCATCCCCTGCACTTCGCGGCTCTGAATCTAGCGACCAGCACGCGATGAAGGCGAGCCGACCGTGAGCGCCGACGCCGTCCCGCACGTGCGCTTTCCCGCGCTCCAGCATCGCGACTTCCGGACGCTGTGGACGGGCATGTTGCTGGCGAGCGGGACGCTGGCGTTCCAGTACTACGCGCAGATCTGGCTGGTATTCAGCCTCACCGAGTCCGCGTTCATCCTCGGGTTACTAGGCGCCACACGCGGTGTCGCGATGGTGGTGTTCGGCGTGTACGGCGGCGTGCTCTCCGACCGCATCGATCGCCGCACGCTACTGATCGCCACGAGTAGTGTGGCGATGGTCGTGAATGTCGCACTGGCAGCAACCGCTATCGCGGGCGTGATCGAGCTGTGGCTCGCCCTCATCCTCATCTTCATCGCAGCCGCGACCGCCTCGATCGACGCCCCCGTGCGTCTGGCATTGATCCCGGACCTCGTGCCTACCGAGCACGTCCCGAACGCGGTCGCCCTCACGATGGCGGCGCAGATGGGGACGTTCGCGCTCACGCCCGTGCTCGCCGGGTTTGTGATCGACGCGTTCGGTCCCGGCGGCGCCTATACCGTCAGCGTCGGCGGCAACGTGATCGTAATCGTCGCGCTGATGTTGCTGCACTACCGAGGCGTCCCCAGCGGCTCACGAGACCGGAGCATGCTGAGCAACGTTATCGAGGGAATGCGCTACGTCCGCAGCGACCCGACCGTGCTACGCGTGATCCTGATGATGTTGACGATGGGTGCGTTCGGCGTCGCGATCTTCAACGGCCTGATCGCGAAATGGGCCACCGACATCCTCGAACTACAGCCCGGCCAGTACGGCCTCCTCGCCTCGACCTGGGGTATCGGCTCGCTGGTTGCGTCTTACACGCTCGCCTCGACCAACCTGCTCGACCACAAGGGGCGGATCTTCATCGTCAGCTCGCTCCTCTTCAGCCTGTCGCTGATGCTCTTCGGCTTTACGCGCTCACTACCGATCGCCGCCCTGGCCTACGTGCTGAACGGCATGGCGATGGCTAGCTCGGGCATCAGCTCGATCGCCATCGTGCAGAGCATCGTCCCCAACGAGGTGCGCGGACGGGTGATGTCGCTCTACGGGCTGAACCAGTCAACTGCACAGCTCAACGGCATCACGCTCGGCGCCGTCGCGCAGGTAATGGGGATGGCGTTCCTGCTCCCCGCAACCGCAGCCGTCTGCACGGCCATCGTCGCGGGCCTCGTCCTCACATCCGCCAGTCTCCGGCGCGTCGACAGCACGCTCGACGCTGACCGTCGCGAAGCCGCGCCGTCAACGACTCGCTAGCCACTCGGAGCGCCCAGCGATCGAGAGGCCTGCGAGGTCACGCCGCGAACGATCGGCTCATGGGCGCGCGGCCCTCGATCCGATGCTGCTAGGTTGACGGCGGTCGCATCGAGCGGACGGTGAACGTTCGCCCACCCCGCCAAGGAGGCTTTCGTGATCACGCGCTTTTCTTCGCTCTACGCCGGACATGTCGATTTCGAGGACATGGGCCAGGACGCCACGCCAGTCAACGAGCGCCATCTCAGTAACGAGCAGCTCGTCACGGTCTTCGACAAGGCCGAGGCGATGGCACGGACGATGGACGCCCACGGTTACGACACCCTCTGGATGGCGGAACATCACTTCCAGCGTGAGGGCTATGAAGTGATCCCGAACCTGCTGATGGTGGGCGTGCACCTGGCCCACCTGACCGAGCGGCTGAAGATCGGCTGTGGGTTCAATGTGGCGCCGATGTGGCATCCACTCCGGCTCGCGGAGGACTACGCCGTCGCAGACATCCTCACGGGCGGTCGCGTCGTATTCGGCCTCGGGCGTGGATACCACACCCGGGAGGTCGAGACGCTGGGCGGGCCGATGCTCGACCAGGACGAGAACCGCGACTACTTCGAGGAACAGACCGAGATCATTTTCAAGGCCTTTGAGAACGAATCGTTCTCGCACCACGGGAAGCACTTCGATCTCCCACCAAAGGTGCCGTACCGCGGCTACGAGTTGGAAGAGCTGACGCTGGTCCCTCGGCCGGTCAATCCCGTCGAATGCTGGCAACCGATCGTCAGCGCCGGGACGCGGGGCCTCGACTTCATGGTCAAACACGGCATCAAGGGTGTCGTCGGTGGTGGCTCCGCGCTGATGACCGAGGGCCCGATGGTCGCGTATCACGAGGCGCTCACCCGCGCGGGGATCGAAGCACAGATGGGCGATGGACTAGCCGTCGGCATCAACTTCCACCTCGCCGACAGCAAGGAGCAGGCGATCAAGGAGGCGACGCCGTTCTACGAGGAGCACATCAAGATGTTCGCGCCGCTCGGCTTCTTCCGCGGCCTCAGCGACGAGCAACTCGGCGCGGTGGCACAGCGCGGCGGCTGGGCTGACGCGGGCATTCCAACGCTCGAGGAGGCCTGCGAAGGCCGCAGTTGGTACTGCGGGCCACCCGAGGGCTTCGTCGAGTACCTCGAGGAACTACAGGACGGCGCGCCGGGGCTCGAGATGGTGAACGTGCAGGCCAGCATGGGCACGCCGCAGCAGGTCATCATCGAACAGCTCGAGGCGTTCGCGACCTCGGTGATGCCGAGCTTCACGACCGGCGGCTAAGCCGGCCATCGGCAGTCAGTCGTTCGACGAGGTCGCGCTGACGTGCGAGTGTTCCTGCAGGAGCGTCCCCGGTGGCGAACACGCCAGTCATCGAAGTCTCGAATGTCGGACTGGTCTTCACGAACCCCCACTGATCGAGGTCGACCGCCCCATCGAGGAACTGCGTGTTCGGATCGAACCCGACGTAGACGAAGACCGCGGCCGGGGTCCAGGTTTCGGTCTCGGCTGACTCGACGTCGCGCACCACTACCTCCTGGAACTTGCCGTCGCCGTTCAACTCGACCACCTCGGTGTTCGGGTGGAACGAGATCTGATCCTTCTCCTCAACCTTCGCCTGCAGGAGGAGCGATGCCTTCGGCGACGGATTGCGATCAATCAACCAGATGCGATCGACGAACTGCGACAGGAACAGGCTCTCCTCGAATCCCGAGTTTCCGCCACCGACAACGAGCAATTCCTTCTCACCGCGGTAGAACGGTCCATCGCAGGTGGCGCAGAAGTACACGCCGCTACCGATCAGGTCGTCCTCGCCCGGGACGCCGAGGCGGCGGTACGAGGTACCGGGCGCGGGGATCGCCGCAGCGCGCGCCGACGAGGGAACTCGTGCTCAGCTTGAGGCCCACCTCGACGCCGTCACGCATCAGCGCGTCGACCGAGACGGCCGAGAGCATCTCCACGTCGTACTGTCGCACCTGGTCAACGAAGCGCTCCGCGAGGTCAGCGCTGCCGATGCCCTCAGGGAACCCCGGGTAGTTGTCGATTCGCTCGGTCAGCCCACCCTGCCCACCGAGGGCGCTGCGATCGATCACGATCGTCGCGATGCTCTCGCGAGCTGCGTACAACACGGCGGCCAGCCTCGCCGGTCCGCCACCGACGATCGCGAGGTCGTAGAAGTCGCACTCCGGCTCCGACTGGAGGCCTAGCTTCTGAGTCAGCTCCTCGTTGGTCGGCTCGACCACGAAGCTGCCGTCGTCGAAGACGACGGTTGGGATCGACCGCCCGCCCCCTGGAGCGCCATCATCCGTTCGAGGGCTTCCGGCTGCTGGTCGACGTCGATCCAGTCGTAGGCGACCCGGTACTCGCCGAGGAATGTCTTGGTGCGCCGACAATCCGGGCACCACGGGGCGTCGTACACGGTGAGTTCAGCCATCGGGATCTCCTTCGCGCGGGCGCTTATGGTTCGCTGAACCGGTCGCACCCGCCGATGACGGTTATAGCACTGGACGGCGTTCAGCTCTGCGAGGCGCAACCGTCACTGCGACTAGATGCGGACCTTGAGCAGGTACAGCAGGAACGGCGCGCCGATCGCAGCGGTCAGGATCCCCATCGGCAGCTCCGAGGGCTGCAACACCACCCGCGCCGCGAGGTCCGCGGTCGCCACGAGCAGCGCACCGATCAACATCGACGCGGGCAGCATCCGACGTTGGTCAGAGCCCACCGCGTACCGCGCGAGGTGCGGGCTGACCAGCCCGACGAACGAGACCAGCCCCGCCACGGAGACAGCAGTGCCGGTCAGCACTCCGACGAGGGCGAGTGTCATCACCCTCGTACGGTCGGTCAGCACCCCGAGGCTGGCCGCGATGTCGTCACCGAGCGCCAGTACGTTCAGTCGTCCGCTCAGGAGTTGCGCGCCGACCAGCGCCGGGAGGATCCACGGCGCGATCGCGCGGACCTCGCGCCATTCAGAACCGTAGAGGCCGCCAACGAGGAACCCGAGGTTGATCTCCAGGAACGTGCGGGACGAGGCCAGCAGCGCGACGATCGCGGCACTGAAGAAGGCGGCCAGCGCGACGCCAGCGAGGGTGAGTCGCAGCGGCGAAACCACACCACCCCAGGCGATATAGAGAATCGTCGCGGCGCCAACCAGCCCACCGCCGATACCGGCGAGGGCGAGCTGCGTATCGGATGGATTCCCCGACAACACGAGCACGATCGCGATCACCAGGCCAGACGAGGCGCTGATCCCGAGGATCGTCGGATCGGCGAGCGGGTTCCGCGTGACTGATTGCAATAGCGCTCCCGCCGTCGACAGCGCCGCTCCGACGAGCATCGCGTCGAAGAACCGCGGGGTGCGAATCTGCCAGACGACGAGGCGATCGAAGTCCTCGCCGCCTGGAGCTAGGCCTCGAATCGCATCGAACGGCTGGATATAGACCGCCCCCAGCATCAGCGACCCGACGCCGGATAGTGCAAGCAGCGCCCCGACCACGAACAAAGTGATGGTTAAGCGCCGCTCGCGGCAGATGAAGCTGTCAGCCGCCGGCATTAGCAGCTTCGACTGAACTGCGCCCGACGCTACTCAGCGACGATTTCACGCAGTGCGTTCAGCGCGTCGAGCACGCGCGGCCCCGGGGCCTGGAGGAACACCTCGAGGTCGAGTTCGATCACACGCTCGCTCGTGACAGCACTGAGGCCGCGAAACGGCGGGATCTGCGGGATCAACGTGTTCAGTCTCGGAGCGGGTTCGGGAGCCGGCGTAATCGTAAAGATCAGCGTCGGGTCATACTGGAGCAGCAACTCCGGTGCCAGCAGCGTGTAGCCGGGGAACGGGCCAGCATCCGGCTGATACGCAGCCGGATTGAGGATCCCGACACGCTCCATCAAGCCGCCGACGAAGGAACTCGACTTCGCGCCGTAGAGGCTCTGGTCGCGATCAGCGATCAGCGCCACCGCGGAGACCTCGGTGCCTTCGAGGGCCGCGCGGGCAGCTACGAGCGCCGCCTCGATTTCCTTGATCAGCGCAGCGGCTACGTCGGCGGCGTCGTAGACCTCGCCGAGGAGGGTGATCCCCACGAGGACATCGTCGTAGCTCTCAGCGCCAGCGAAAATCACCGGGACCGGGAGCCCCTCGATCGTCGCGCGGAGCTGCGGCTGCGAACCGTGAATCACCGAGTCGGCCACGATGAGGTCCGGCTCAAGCGCCAGGATACTCTCGATGCTCGGCTGGTAGGCGGACCCGACATCCTCGGCCTGGGCGGCGGCGGCTGGGTAGGCAACCGACGCGCTGCGTCCAACGATCTCGCCGCCAACGGCGTAGACGTACTCGACGGCGCTCGGGCTAATCGCCACCACCTTCAGCGGCACGGACTCAATCACGACCTCACGGCCCAGCATGTCTGTGACGGTGCGCGGGAATGCTGGCACCTCGGTCGTCTCGGCCGTGGGTGCTGGAGTGTCAGTGGCCGCGGCGGTCGCCTCTGAGGTCGCCGTAGCCGCAGCGGGGGCATCGATGGGGGCGGCGGTTGCGTCCACACCGTCGTCGTCGCTCGTGCACGCGCCCACCAAAACCGCGCCAGCGACGAGCAGCATCAGTATCGGAAGTCGTCGAGGGATGTATCTTATCAAATCTAACTAATCCTCATTTAATCGAGATCGTTACCGACCAGATATCTATGGGTTATCAGGCCAAGAACCATACTCTGTGGAGAGTCGATCACGATCCATCGTTGACTTGCGTGGGAATCAGTAGGTTTCGGAAGCTTTGGTGACCTAGATGGCTGAATTAGTGACTCACATCTCGATCTTGACGACCGTGTTGTCACTCCCATTCGCCGCGATCGTGTTCGCCCGCTACCTCGAAAAGCGCCGTGGGGGTAACGAACATCGCCTGCACCTGCTCTGGTGGGCGATCGGAATCGCGCTGTTCGGCGTGGGGACCTTCGCCGAGGGCTCACCACCCTGTTCGGCTGGCACGAACCGTATCTTCCGCTCCTGGCACATCACGGGCGCTCTGCTGGGCGGCGCGCCGCCCAGCAGAGCACTGTCTACCTGCTGGTGCCGCGCCGTTGGGCGCACGCGATGGCCGTCGTAGCGTTTGGGTACGTCACACTGGCCTCGATATTCGTGCTCATCGCTCCGATCGACACGACGATCGCAGGTGACTCTGTGCTGAGCGGTGACGTCTTCGAGTGGCAGTGGGTGCGGCTGTTTTCGCCGCTCATCAACACGTACGCCTTCATCTTCCTCGTCGGCGGTGCAGTGTACTCAGCGATGTACGCCCGCCAGTCCGACCAGGAACAGCAGAGGCTCGGCAACATCTTGATCGCCGTCGGGGCGTTGCTGCCCGGCATCGGCGGCAGCTTCTCGCGCGCCGGCGCCACCGAGGTGCTCTACATGACGGAGTTCATCGGCATCATCCTGATCTACCTCGGCTACCGCCTGAACATCAGCGAACCGGGCCCCTCCACATCGACCGAGCAGCCAGCGTCCACTGCGACACCCGCGGGCTAACGTGCAGCGACGAGACCCCGGCCGCAGCTCCATCGACCGACAGAGTTCTGGCAGTAGCCGTAGTGAGATCGTGATGGCCGTGTGCTTTAGCAGCGTGATCAGGCAGCCTGAAGACAGTCACCAACTCCAACATCAGCGCATACTTACCTGAACCGAGGCCATCACGACCTCGCGGGTGAGGAACGTCAATGCCACGGCGCACTGAAGACGGCGACCCACTGGGCCCCTGCTCCCAGGAGAACTGTCGCTACAACGGCTGGCGCAAAGACGACGACAACAAGTGGTGGTGCCGACGTCACGACCCGATGCTCGCTGCTGGCCGTGACGCGGTCCGCAACCGGCGCCGTGCCGCAAGCGGTCAGAGCACCACAGGCGAGAGCTCTCCGGACCGTTCAATCCCGCAGGGCGAGGCGTCGACCGCCCGCAGGGCGCTTGGCGCTGCGGTCACTCTCGCGACGCTTAGTACCACTTCGCCTTCTCGACGACGTTCATGAACTCCCGACCATCGAGAAATCGCTGCATGTTCTCGGCGACGATATCGTAGCGGCGCTCCGAAAGATCAGCAGCGTCGGCGACAGCAATGTGCGGCGTAATCAGCACGTTCTCCATCGCCCAGAGCGGGTGCCCCTCGGGGAGCGGCTCCACCTCAAACACATCGAGGCCCGCACCCGCGATCTCCTCTGTCTCAAGCGCAGTCACGAGCTCATCGAGCCGGGTGGTCATGCCACGCCCGATATTGATGAAGTAGGCACTCGGCTTCATCAGGCGGAATCGCTCGGCGTTCCACATGCCCTCAGTCTCCGGCGTGTGCGGCACGGTGGTCACGACGAAGTCGGCCTCGGGCAACAACCGGTCGAGCTCGCTCGGGTCGTACAGTTCCGCCGGCGAGTCGTGCTCCGATCGCGGCTCAATGCCGAGTACGCGCGCTCCGAGGGCCGCGCACAGCCGAGCGGCCTCGGCCCCGATACCACCAACGCCGTTGATTAGCACAGTCGACCCCGCAACGTTCACGTAGCCGTGCTTCCGGGCGTCCTTGTCCCAGCGACCGGCTCGCTGCGCGTCGACCCAGTACGGGAGGCCACGTGACAGGGCGAGGACGAACATCAGGATGTGATGGGCGATGTGGTCGGAGTAGATCCCGCGCGGGTTGGAGATCGTGATCGAATGCTCGATCAGCTCCGGATAGTAGTAGCCCTCGAAGGGACCGGCGAAGGGGTTCTGTAGCCACTTCAGCTTCTCGGCCGCTGGCAGAAGGTCCGGCGCGATCCAGCCGTAGGCGCCGTCGGCATCGACCAGCGCTTCAGCGACAGCCTCCTCGTTCGGTGTCCGCACCTCGAACTCCGGGAGTGCGGCCCGCAGTCGGTCGACCCAGGCCAGTTCCTCTTCGTTGAGCGGTGGCAGCATCACGTAGGTCGGCATCGATCGGCTCCTCTTGCATCCCGCGTCCCAGGTCGAGAACGTCAGTCTACGGAGCCGACGCCCGAGGACCGACTGACACCACAAGTCGCCCGCGGATCGTTAACTCGTCGCGCTGCCCCCCCCGTTATGTTCTGCAGCACCGAACGTCCCGATCTCAATCCACCCGTACCGGTGCGCGCCCACTACAGTGGAGAGCGAACAACTCCGCTCGGGAACGTTCCGCTAGACGCGTCGCAGACGCTGACCGGTCGATCAGGCGAGCCAGCGACGGGTAACAGAGGAGCGGCGTATCGCGACGGCAGTACAGGATGAGGTCGAACGACCGCCGTCCGTTTCGGACTACAGCGACCTCAAGCGGATCTTGACCGCGGCAGGGCTCCGAGCCCCGCAACCCCGCTTCTTCATCGGAAAAGCGATCTTTAACGGCCTCGGGCTGATCAGCGTGATCGCCCTTGCCCTGTGGTCGCCGCACCCGGCCATCCTCGTCGCCAGCGCCGTGCTCTTCGGCTTCATGCTCACACAGATCGGCATGCTCGGGCACGACATCGCCCATCGCCAGATGTGGAAGCGCGGACGCTGGATCGCGATCTCAGGTTGGATCCTCGGCAACCTCTCGATGGGCATTAGCTACTCGTGGTGGACGCGCAAGCACAACGCACACCACACCAACCCGAACCACATCACCGACGATCCGGACGCCGACTACCCGATCTTCGCGCTGTTCCCCGAACAGAAGGCGTCGCGTCCGAAGTGGGTGCGACCGATCATCGCGATGCAGGCGTACCTGTACCCCATCGTTGGCGCGTTCGCTTTCGCGACCTTGCGGTCGCCCAGCCTCGAACTGATCGTCAGCGGCAAGATGCCTAACCGCATCCGGCAGACGATCGGGCTGGCGCTGCACTGGGCACTGTTCGCACTGCTGCTGACGCAACTGGGCGGCTGGCCGCAGGCACTGACGTTCGCCATCGTCAGTCAGGTCACCTTCGGTTGGTACAACGTCTCCGTCTTCGCCCCAAACCACAAGGGCATGGCGATGATGTCGGACGACGAGCCGCTCGACTTCCTGCGGACCCAGGTGCTCACCGCGCGCAACGTCCGAGGCAGCCACTTCGTCGACTTCTGGTACGGCGGCCTCAACTACCAGATCGAGCACCACCTGTTCCCGACGATGCCGCGCAACCAGCTCCGGCAAGCGCAGCCGATCGTCGAGAAGTTCTGCGCCGAACGAGGCATCTCATACCACGAGACCTCGCTCGCCGGTTCGTACGCCGAGATCTTCCAGTCGCTCAGAGCGAGCGCAGCCGCCTAACTCCCCCGCTCCGACGGAGGGGCTGCGCTGACCGACGCTTGCTATAGCGCCTCAGCGACGGCCGCTCCGAGATCGGCCGTCGAGGCCGTGCCACCGATGTCGGGCGTGCGCGGAGCGCCGTTCGCGGGATCGAGCACCGTCTCGATCGCGCCGAGAATCGCGTCGTGCGCCTGCCGATGACCGAGGAAATCGAGCATCATCGCGCCGCACCAGATCTGACCGATCGGATTGGCGACGCCCTGTCCCGCGATATCCGGCGCTGAACCATGCACCGGCTCGAAGAGCGAGGGAAACGCCCCGGGCGGGTTGAGGTTGGCGCTCGGTGCGATCCCGATCGTGCCCGTACAGGCGGGACCGAGGTCGCTGAGAATGTCGCCGAACAGATTGCTCGCTACCACCACGTCGAAGAAGTCCGGGCGCTGCACAAAGTGTGCCGTCAGGATGTCGATGTGGAACTTATCCACCTCGACGTCGGGGTAACCCGTCGCCATCTCCTCCACTCGCTCGTCCCAGAACGGCATCGTGATCGCGATCCCGTTCGACTTCGTCGCGCTGGTCAGGTGCTGCTTCGGCCGCAACTGGGCGAGGTCGAAGGCGTACTTGAGCACGCGGTCGACGCCAATGCGGGTCATCACCGTCTCCTGCATCACCATCTCGCGCTCGGTACCGGAGAAGATGCGCCCCCCAATGCTCGAGTACTCGCCCTCGGTGTTCTCGCGAACGACATACATGTCGATCTCACCGGGCTCGCGCGGGCTCCCGTCACGCCGCACGACGGGGGCGATGATGCCCGGCATCAGACGTGCCGGGCGCAGGTTGATGTACTGGTCGAACTCGCGCCGGAACTGGAGCAAAGAGCCCCAGAGCGAGACGTGGTCCGGGATCTTCTCGGGCCAGCCGACTGCGCCGAAGAACACCGCGTCGTGTCCGCCGATCTGGTCCTTCCAGTCGTCGGGCAGCATCTGCTCGTGCTGCTCGTAGTAGTCCCAGGAAGCGAAATCGAAGTAGTCGAACTCCAAATCGATCTCGAACTTGGTCGCGGCCTCCTCAAGCACCCGAATGCCCTCGGGGGCGACTTCTTTGCCGATGCCATCCCCGGGAATGACAGCGATTCGCTTCGCACTCATTGTGATCGACCCTTCACTCACCTCGCAGAACCACCAGCAAGCTAACGTGATCTGGGCGTGAGCGACGTCAGCTACCGGTCTGGAAGGCGCCCCGCGCCGCTAGACTCAGGCAAGCCGTCACGAGGCTGGAGCGGGTGCATGATGACCTCGAAGAAAAATGAGCCACCCGAGGGGCCCCACACCGAGTCTCCCGAGGAGTCGGGGCCGGACGATACCCTCGCGAGGTGGCCTGACCGTAGCCACTTCAGTGAGTTCGACCAGGCGATCGCAGAGGGCCTGCGACAGCACGAGCTCAGCGACGAACAGACCGAGGGCGAGACTCCTCGGTCCTAAACGACCACGAAAACGGACCGATCACGGAAGGCGTGAACCATGCGCGGAGTTGGCGTAACCGAATTTGGCGACCCGAGTGTTCTGCACATCGTCGATCTGACCGAGGCACACGCGGGGCCGGGTGAGGTGCGGATCCGCGTGCACGCGGCGACAGTGAATCCCACGGACACTGGTATCCGCGATGGCTCGCGTGCCGAGGCGCTGAGCAAGATCGAGCCTCCCTACATCCCGGGCATGGACGCGGCCGGAGTGATCGACGAGGTCGGCCCAGACACCGAGACCGATCTCGTGGTCGGTGACGCCGTGATGGCGATGGTGATCCCGCGCGGTCAGCACGGCGCCTACCGCGACAGCCTCGTCCTCACTGCCGACTCGGTGGTGCGCGCGCCTGCCGGCGTCTCCCACGCCGAGGCATCGACGTTGCCGATGAATGCGCTGACCGCTCGCCAGTCGCTCGACCAGCTCGCGCTGTCGCCGGGCCAAACGCTTGCCGTGACCGGCGCCGCCGGGAGCTACGGCGGTTACGTCATCCAACTCGCGAAGCTCGACGGCCTGCGAGTGATTGCCGACGCGTCCGAGGCCGATCAGCAGCTCGTACGCGACCTCGGTGCTGACGAGGTCGTGCCTCGGGGCGATGACATCGCGGACCAGATCCGGAAGGTCGTACCCGAGGCTGTCGACGGCCTCGCGGATGGTGCCGTGCAGAACGAGCTTGCGACCGGCGCAATACGCGACGGGGGCTCGTTCGTCTCGGTGCGCGGCTGGCAGGGCGACGACCGTGGCATCACCTTCCACCGCACGATGGTCACCAGCTACGACCACCGCGCGGATTTGCTCGACCAGCTACGAGCGCACGTCGAAGCGGGCGCGGTGACGCTGCGGGTCGCGGCAACCTACCCCGCCGAACAAGCGGCCGAGGCACATGCACGCCTCGAGGCTGGCGGCACACGCGGACGCTGCGTCGTCACCTTCGATTGAGTCGACGCGACCGAGGAGCACATATGCCGACTACCGACCTACAAGCGCTTGCTCCCGAGGTTGAGGCGGACCTCCAGCGATACAATGCCGCGTTCGTGCAGGCGAACCGCGACGACGATCCGTCGCTGATGCTGCCGTGGCTCCGGGTACCCGTGATGCGAACCGGGACCGGGACGGTACTGACGATGTCTACAGCCGCCAAAGTCGAGGCGATGTACCGCTCGATGGTCGACCGCCTGAAGGGCACGGGCTACTCGCGCTCGGTACTCAGCAACTTCGAGACCGACGTATTCAACGCCACGACCACGGTGGTGAAATGCCATGCCGTCCGTTAACAGACCGGCGGTGGCGTCGTCGAGCAGTTCGATGCCGGGTACCTGATGGTGCGCGGCGACGAGCACTGGCAGGTGTCTACCCTGATCAGCCGTCGCTAGCTCGCCTATCATTCGCCCCAGCCTTCAGCGAGGAGCGAACGATGACACAGCCCACCCCGACCACGAGCAACGTCCACGAACGCGTCACTTCGGAGATCGACGCGAAGCGCGACGAACTGATCGCCGTTAGTCGCGACATTCACTCCCACCCTGAGCTGAACTACGAGGAGCACCACTGCGCAGCGGCGGTGGCAGACAACCTCGAGGCAAACGGGTTCGCCGTCGAGCGTGGTGTCGGCGGCGTCGAGACGGCGTTTTCCGCAACAATCACTGGCAACGGCGCCGGGCCGACCGTGGCCCTCCTCGCGGAGTACGACGCACTGCCGGGGATCGGCCACGGCTGCGGACACAACCTGATCGCGATCTCCAACCTCGGAGCTGGCCTGGGCGCGAAGATCGCGATGGGTGAGCTGCCCGGCAAGCTGGTCGTGCTCGGCACACCGGCCGAGGAGGGCG
>Ga0115002_10001941_pt1 | contig 27530 bp, 27 predicted proteins | sample ArcticOcean_MG_C_8_FD_89576 | JGI IMG/M metagenome (GOLD analysis project Ga0115002, IMG submission 89576) | Marine microbial communities from western Arctic Ocean - ArcticOcean_MG_CB11_86 | ecosystem: Environmental > Aquatic > Marine > Oceanic | place: Arctic Ocean: Canada Basin | collected... | reverse complement strand
TGAAGTGCAGGCAGCCGCCAGCACTATCGTCAATTCCCTCTTGGTAAGCACCAATATCTGCGAGCCGGATTGCGATATTTCTTCTGAAATCGATGCTGCCATCGACGCAAAGGTCAATCCGTAAAACTGTTTGACGCTTCTATCTTATGCAAGAAAGCACGGAGTCTACGGATTCCGTGCTTTCTTTTTTTGGGGGGGGGGCGCACCGTTTCTGTGCCCCCACCGTCCTAATGATGTTGTTGGCGTCTAACTGCAAGGGCCGTCCTACAAAACGTTCCCGTAAATCCATTCCCTTGGAAAGCGCGCGAGTATGAGTTTGGCATGACGGTTGTTTTCCTCTTTTTTGCAACGAAGCTCGAACTACATTGACCCGTAGCACGACCACCGCACCGATGCACCGACTGCGGGCCGGCGCCAAACACCGCGCGTCTCGGTGTTCGTCCCCAAAAAGCACGTAGATGATTGGATCCAAAATGGCACACGGCAATGAACAAACACTCATCCCGGATCCAAACTTTCCACTTATTCAGCTTCCGGGCGAGTACGACTCTCACCGCAGCACAAACTGTCTCCAGCTCAGCGAAGGGGAGGCGTACAACCTGATCGATGCCGAGGGCCCCGGCTGCGTTCGTCATTTCTGGATCACCACGTCTGGAACGTCTGCGCTCGAAATAGAAATCATCTGCGATGGCGTTCAGCAGATTCAGATGATGATGCCCCAATTCTTCGGCGTCCTACTGGGAAAGGAATTCTATCGCATTGAATCAGCCGCGATCAATCTGCTGCCGCAAAACGGGTATAATTCATACTTTCCCATTCCCTTTCAGTCCTCCTGCAGGATAAGCCTGCGCAACACAGATCCGAACACGGCATCGATCTGGTCGATGGTCAATTGGCAGAAGTATGACAGCAAGGCCTCACTGACGCCATACCGGCTGCATGCCCTTTTCAGCGAAGAAAAACCCGCGGCACCGCTGGGAACTACTCTGCTTGGTGCAATTGACGGCAAAGGATTCGTCGCGGGGATGTTCCACGCCATCGTGCGTCATGATCACAGCGATATGATCTGGCATACCGGAGGGGATACATGGCTGATCGATGGAGAAACCAATCCACATGTCCTCAGGGGGATTGGCAGCGAGGACGTCTTTGGCCATGCCGGCGGTGTGTATAAAGACTTGAGCCAATGGATGGGCGGTGTTCATGTACTTGGCGAGGGTGATGATTGCTCGGAAATGGTGGCTTATCGATTCTTCGGTATGGACAGCGTTGTCTTCAGGTCGTCCATGGTTCTTCGTTTCGGGACGCGAGCCAACGACGTCGAGAACGTCTTGTACTACTACAAGGCAATCGGCACGGACGTGGTCGAGGTCGAATCCCCTGGGACATGGACGCTTTCCGGCCCGTTTGACGTTTCAGACTACAAGTGTTTCGAGCAAACGAAACTTCCGTCGGAAGTGGCGAAGGGCACGCCTGGGGAGTGGGACTGGGGAAACCGAAAGTTGTCCACCGTACAAATGGAACCCGAACACACCTGGGTTGATTTCGCGCGCTGGTTTCGCAGAAACAAGATAGGCAACACAGGCACCCAGCCCGACAACTGTGCCGCCTATGCAAGCACTGTGATCTCGTCCCAAGAAAAAAGAAACGTGATACTTCATCTTGGCTTCGACGACTGGCTGAAGGTGTGGCTGAACGGAGAACCGGTCTCAACGTTACAGCACGATAACGGTTTCAAGGTGACCGAGGTGCCGATCATCCTCAAAAAAGGGGACAACAACCTTGTCGTCAGGCTGAGTAATTTCAACAACATCGAATGGCGCTGCTGGGCATTCAGTTGCGTCATCAGAAATGCCTAGTCCTGACGCCTGGCACCCTATTTTTTCAGCGGAATCCTGAAAGCAGTCCAAGTCATAAGCCGCCAGCTTGGTGGGCCGACCTTTACTCATTTGGACGTCTTGGCATCAGCGCGTGGACTGCGCTGAATTGGCGATATCCCGGGCGAGTTTTTCCGGCATAAGCTCCCGAATCACACTCAGCTGTGGTCCAATTCCCAGATGGGAAAATAGAACGGGAACAGGTTCAGTATGTCTGGCACGTCCACCGGTCGCTCTGAATGCGCCCCGAACACGATCGATGTGAATTCCCGCCGGGACATCTCTACGTGCGGATCCAACCGATCACTCCCGAGCTTCAGGCCTCGCCCTGTGAACTCGAAGCCAACCAAGCCTGCAGTATCCGTGATGCCTACGGAAAACTTTCTGGCAGTGTCCGGGTTTGTTTGTTCTAACCAGGGTGCGATTTTTCCAATGAAGCGGCAAACGTCATTGATGCGGATCATCATGCCGCCGTCCGTGACAGGAGTCCTGCTCTCGGGCATTCTCTCTTCAAACAGCTCTCCCAACACTGTTGGTGTCAGGTTCCCATGGACCTTGAGCGCCGTTTTGTCGTCAAGCTCGTCCAGCACGTTCTTGACAAGAGTTTCGACCGCCGCCTTTTCGCCACCCGCCTCCAGCAGCCCGGGCTTGTTGGTCGCGCGCGAGACCAGCAGGTATCCGATCGGCTCGTTGTTCTGCAGCGCAATGAGTGTCTTCATCTCCGGCAGACTGAACAAAGACGGATAGTCCTCCGCCGACCTGAGAACGCCGAAGACCGCCTTCTCATGCATCTCTCGAATGTCTGTGATATATCGCTTTGATTTGGGGTCATATTCGACAATCGAATGACCATTGTTTTCGAAAAGTCCGGCATCTGTTTTTCTGCACGAATAAAACCACTTCTGGCTGCGAACAGCCTGATATTGCGCATGTTCATAGAAACGAAAAGTCGGAATCTCTGTCCACAGGACGGAAAGATCGATTCCGTCCGTTGTCATCTTCTCGATGCAGGCATTGAGACAGTTAAGGCCATAACCTTTTTTGCGATGATCAGGTGATGTGGCTGTCGGTGAGATAATGCCGATTGTAAAGCGGCAACCATCGATGGTCACTTTTCTGGGGAAGTACGGCACGACGGAAACTATTTCTCCGTTCACCTTGCTAATGAAAATATTCTGCAGGTTGCTGTCGCGATAGACGAGCGGGTAGTCAGTAAGAAATGTCTGATCACTTCCTGCTCTCATTACTGCGTCCACAAGGGCGATCATTTCATGCCGTTCATCGTTCCTGCAGGCCCGTGGTCCGTCAATTGCCAGCGTGTGCATTTATATGCCTCCTGTCTTCTGAAATTAACATAGCTTGATCTGAAAAGATCCCATAGGGAAAAATAAAGGCTGCGCACCCGCTCAACGATTTCGACAGGCGGTCCAGGCACCGGCAGTGTTGCACGGGTATCGATCCGAACATGCCCCGACTCGACCCGGCCTTGTATCCGGTAAGCCAGCCAACGGCGAGGGCGGCGACAATGGCGAAAATCACGGCGTTAATGGAAAATGGCTTTCATGAGTACAGGACGCACCTGTGTCCAGGTAACATGTTTTCCGGGGATACACTATCCTATCCTAACGCATAATTGACAGCAGACGAGCAGCCGCGTATTCCGCTGCCGCTTCTTTACCCTTTCGCATTGTCGCGGAACAGAATACGGATGTCCGCCCTCCCCTCCCAGGCCGCTTTTTTACACTGTGCTTGACTATGACAGAACCTCAACACAATATTGAGGCAGTCACTCAGATGGACACACGGTACATCAACAAGCGCGGCCGCGTCTCCCACATTCTGCTCAGCAAAAACCTGTGCGGAGAGCGGAGGTTTTTGCCAGTCAATATTTAAGGTCCAACCTAACCCTGGAGACACCCCGAAAATGAAGTATTTGCACACCATGGTCCGCGTCCTGGATCTGGATAAGTCACTGAATTTCTACGTCGACCTGCTGGGTCTGAAGGAAATCCGGCGCCGCGAGAGCGAGGGTGGTCGTTACACCCTTGTGTTTCTGGCCACCGCCGAGGGCGAACCGCCACTCGAACTGACTTACAACTGGGATCAGGCTGAACCGTATCCGGTGGGGCGCAATTTCGGTCACCTGGCATACTCGGTGGAGAATATCTACGACCTATGCACGAAGTTGCAGGACGCTGGAGTGACTATTCTGCGACCGCCGCGCGATGGTCGCATGGCTTTCGTCCGCTGCCCCGACAATGTGTCGATCGAGCTGCTCCAGGCTGGCGGAGCAGTGCCGCAGCAGGAGCCGTGGGCCTCGATGCCGTCGCAGGGCGAGTGGTAAAGGCGTGCGGATCTACCGTTTGGGCGCATCTGCTGCAGCGCTTTTTCGGGAGATCTTACATCTTGAGATCATGAATCAGAACATCCTCTCGACCATCACGATTGGACTTCGCAAGGACATCACCACAAGCCGAGTAGACCACGCTGCCTCCCATGCAGTTGTGCATCCAAGACAGACCGGTGCGGTTTGTTACAAGCATGGGAGCTCCGATAGTAGTCGCCAGGTCGCCAAAGACCTCGAAATCGGGAAGCCCACATCGATTGTTAGGATAGAACACAACCGCCGGTGCCAGGGCCTTCGCACGCTGAATGCATCGGGGTGCCTCACCGTCGGCACAAATGAAGCATGTTGCCTTGACGCCATCAAAATCAAAGGACTCCGGGCCGCTGCCGGGATCATACCTTGCCCACTCATTTCTGTATCCTTCGTCGTCAGGCTCAAGCCAGAGCCATGATTTGCGGTAGCGGTATATGAATCCCCGCGGCCCGACAAAGACTTGGGATATGAAGTACCGCTCGCCATCGACTTCAGAAAGGCCAAAACTGATAAAACAGTCGTGCTCTTGCGCCAGCCGGGTCATCAACTGCGTCGATGGACCGCCGGGAACCGATTCAGCCAAGTCAGCCAAACGCGGCGTATAGTCACAGGTGGTCCCCTCATGAAAGATGATCCAGCGGGCTCCCTCACGCAAGGCTGCGCGAAGGAGGGAAGTCATCTTGGTCAGGTTCTGCTCCACCGCCTCTGGCTGGGCATCAAATTGAATCAAGGCAACACGTCTTGCACTCATGTCAGTTATGTCCCCGGTCATCCCAACATCCGGGATAGCCTAAATCGAGTGAAACAAGAATTTCAGGTTCATCCCATAGTTGGACTTCTTCAATTTGTTTGTTTGACAACGTCCAATTGCCCAGCATAACGGCTTGAGTTTTGTTTGTCCATATTTCTTTTTAATTTTCCCCAACGACTACTCAGGGCCTACCGCGCCTGACGGGTGGGCTAAAACAAGTCGATGACTCGGGCAGCTGTAATTGCTGGTATAAATATCCACCCCAAGGCTGCCATGAGCTGGCTTTTCGGGTGGCGAGTTAGCAGTAGGCGTTGCCGCACTTAATAGCCCCAATCCTCATAACTGACGGGCATTCGATCCAACTGATCCCGGTGGAGCGGCCACCCGCTTCCTTGTGCGCATGGACTCCCAGGCGTGCTTCACAGGATTCTGTCGGGCAAAGAAATACCCAGAAAAAGGTTGCAATTCGACAAAAAAAATTATATACCGCAACTGTGGCAGGGGAAAAGGCACCAACACACCACTGCCCCAAAAAGCGAGATTGGATAGTTTTGTGAAGTTTCTTAAACTACGCTGGGTGGTTGCGAGACAATACCAATCGCTCAACTAATGTGCGGGATTTTCTGCACCAAAAACATCGAGGAAAACTTATGAAAGCGTTACTCACAGCAATCGTCACCGTCGCTATGCTCGGTGTCGTTGGACAAACATCCGCCTTCCAGATCGCGATCGAGATTATTCAGATGGAAGCGACCGTCGCGGGCGGCAGCGGCGAAGACATTCACCGGGAAGCTGGATATCCGTATGACTGGGCTTCCGCCAACAGTGACGAGTGCATGCAACTCAATATTAACGGTGGCCCGGGGCTGACACAGTTGTATCCCAGCTTGGATCCGGTGCAGACACAACACTACGTAATCAATCGGGATCCGGGATTTCATCTATTTGCTGGACGCTGTCACGGCGGCACAAACTTCACAGTCCTTGCCGACGGCACCGTTCTCATCGGGGTGCCGCAAGTTGCCACCACCGGCCCTTCTGAGGCATTGATCGACGTCTCGGATGACCCGCTCAATGAGTATTTTGTACTGGTGAAAGCGACTACCCTTGATGGATCAGGCGGCGGCGGCAGCGCTGGTCCCGCTGGTCCCCAGGGCCCGCAAGGCAAGCAGGGCGACGCTGGTGCTGCTGGCGACACGGGCGACGCAGGTGCTGCTGGCGACACGGGCGACGCTGGTGCTGCCGGTGCTCAGGGCGATGCCGCCCCGTGCACATCATGTGCCGACGTGGTCAACGCAGCAGTCACCTTGGCCTGCACGGCGCTGGGTATCAGCCCGACGACCAATTTGCAGCAGCTTCAGGATACTGCGCAGTCCATTGTTGATACGTTGCTGATCAGCGCCAATATCTGCGAGCCGACGAACTGCGATATCGGAACTGGAATCCAAGACGCCATCGACGCCAAACTCAATCCGTAAGGACGAGACTATTTAGAGAAAGCACGGAGTCTTCGGACTCCGTGCTTTTTTTTTATTCACGCGGTGCCGGCAGTATTGTGCGGACGGCTCCCCATCCGTCCCCCGCCAAGCCGTTGTGGGATCGAATCCCACCCTCGGCACCGGACTTAAATGGCGCTATAGAAATTTTTAGCGCCATTTTTTGTGGTTCAATTCGCCGAGCGTTGAGGCAATCTGCTGACGAGGACTTACGACTTACCAGCGGGGAAAGTACCCTAAACCGACTATGCATCACACGCCGAAACCGCGTTTCACGCTGATTGAACTACTGCTAGTCATGGTGGTCGCCGCCGTCCTGGCGTCGATGCTGATGCCGGCGATGCAGGGAGCGAAGAGCACGGCGAGGCTCGCGCACTGTATCAGTAACATCAGACAACTGGCGACCGCGGCGGGCGGCATTTACGCAAACGACAATGACAGGATCGTTGTCCTGCCTGCCCGGCCTTCGCCAGGATTCTCAATCCCCTGAATGAAAGTGGATGCGGCGCGGCGATGAAAAGTGCTTGCCGCGGCACAGAATTCCACCGGCGATGCCACCGCAGCGGCCTACCGCGTTTCGCCTGTCCGGACGCCCGGATCGCTTCTCGTCCGCGCCGTGCCCCCTCCAGCCTGCCTAAGCAAGCACCCCCGCTGTATGCCCCGGACAATTCCGAAAAGGTTATCTGACGATCGACTCTTTTTCCTTAGTCTTATACCCATGAACTTTTTCGGATCAACCATCGGCCGACATCAGTTGTTCAATTTCCGGCACCTTTCCACAGCCAGGCCTGGCTTGACGAATCCGCAATAGTAATGCAACGGAAATACAAACAGGCCGGTGCACCGAATCCGGAATGTCGTCGCCCCGCGTTCGCATCTCAGCCCCTCTCGCGCTATCGTTCACGAGTTCCGAAAGCAATCCCCGATCAGTTTTTTTTGGCGAATCGAAAATGATCAAGACAGGCTACAATCGACAGGCAGCCAAGCAGAGTTTTGACCGGGACGGATACACCGTCATCCGCGCCTTTTTCTCTGCCGAGGAAATCGACGAGATCCACGACGAGATCGCCCGCTATGTCCGCGACATCGTGCCGGGACTTCCGACAAAGAGCGTCTTCTATGAGAGTTGCGACGATCTTTCCACGCTGAAGCAACTCGAACACATGAGCAGCTACGACGCTTTCTTCAAGCGTTACTTCGAGGATCCGCGATTCTTTGAGCTGGGCGAATTGCTTCTGGATGGTCCCGTCACTGCGGAGAACCTGCAGTGGTTCGACAAACCGCCGGCCCAAAGCTCACCCACGCCTGCACACCAGGACGGTTTCTACTTCTGCCTCAAGCCCAACGAGGCCTTGAATATGTGGCTGTCCCTCGATGAGATTGACGAGAGCAACGGGTGCATCCGCTATGTAGCCGGCTCACACCGCCGGGGGCTGCGCCCGCACTTGAACACGAACACGCTCGGTTTTTCACAGGGCCTTTCCAACTGGGGTCCCGAGGACAGCGCCAACGAAGTGGCAGTCACCACCTCACCGGGCGACCTGATCGTCCACCACAGCCTGACGATCCACCGAGCCGACGCCAATCAAAGCACACGCCGGCGCCAGGCGATGGGCGGTATCTATTATTCGCATCGGGCCAAGCTCGATCATGAAGCGCGCTCGTCGTACCTGCGCAACCTCGACGAATTGGTGAATCAGTAGCGAGCGTCACAGGGGCTGCCAAGAAGCCTTGACACAGCCGTGTTCGATGATGCGGCGTTATACGAGAGTGATCTGGATGCTTAGCCTGTAACCGATGAATAAGGCAATCCTTACAGAAGTCAATCATGCAACTTAGAATCCGCGCCACTTTCTGCCTGCCGAAGAGACCGGGAGCACCATCGCGTTTCACTCTCATTGAGTTACTCGTGGTCATCGCCATCATCGCCATCCTGGCGTCGATTTTTCTGCCGGTCCTGGGAAATGCCAAGCGGTCGGCCAAGATCCTGCTGTGCCTTGCGAACATGAAACAGCTGGGAGAGAGCGTCACCATGTACGCATTGAATGCGAATCTCGCCTTCCGCCCACATCCTGTCGGTATCCCGTCCGCCCAGCCAAACTCAATCTGGGATGGTAGCGATCCAAACGGTACGAGTTTAGCCGATGCAGTCGATGCCGCTCTCGAGGAAGTGAACGGGACCTGGGAGATCCTCTGGTGTCCGTTTATGTTGGGTGGACACGGCTACGGCCCCAACGACGGACCTGGACACCCGTTGCCGAACAAGCTGCTCGTCGGCACTGGCAGCGGCGGCTGGGCTGAGGCCGGGTACATGAGGTTTGCCGGCTGGGGCGCTAGTGCTCCGTTGGCTGACTTTAGCAACAGCGGCAATTCCAACGATGAAAAGATCTTTACCATGCAAAAGCGCGGCAGCGGGGATGCGATCATCAGCGATTTCTTGTGGCACCTTGGGCCGTCCAATCCGGGCGTCATCTGGGGGCATGCACCGTCTAATTTCTGGAAATGGATCGCCCCCCCCGGGAGCGTCTCGGAAAACAACGTCCTGTTCGCGGACGGGCATGGCGAGCGGCACCGGCACCAAAACACGTTGATGGAAGGCGTCGGCTGGTCGAATTCATCCTCATGGAGTGGCAGTTGGGTCAGCCATCCGAACAACAGCCAGACCTTTCCCTATTGACGCACTACTGGACCGACGTCGACAGGTGAATCCGGATTGAATCACTGGATATGGGCCGAACGCCGTGGCTTCTCTGCACCAGAACTGGTGCCCCCCCCCCCGTCCCAGGCGCCTTTGAATCTCTCCCGCCCGGGCGTAAAACGGGTTCTTGCTACACTTCCGGGCGGGGCATATAAAGGCCAAGGCGTCGGCGAAACGGCAATGACACGGCATCAATCGGCAGCAGCATCGTCTGTTTACCAACCTCGATCCCGGTCTGTGAACTGTGGTTCACCATTGATGACTCCGATTAATTTTATTTTGCGGCATGGACATTTTTCCGATCGACATGTCAGTCCACCGTCAACCGACTCCAGCAGACTTGCATCCTGTTGGCATCGCCTTCGTAGTGCAACACCAGCACATCGCCGTCCGGCAGGACGTCCGCAAACGGCAGGCCGTAATTCCAGATACTCATCTCGGCGAGCAATTCTCCCGTGTCACCCTCAGCGGTCGCGCTCCCTGCAGGTTCCGTTTCGAGTTTATAAAGCTCGACTTCGGTTTCCGGGAGAAATGGTGCCTCCGGTGTCACCGACATCCGTGCCTTGATCGACTGCGACTGGAATCGATCGACCCAGGCGAGGACAACCCGGCCGTCGGGCAGGATCGCGGGATGCGACGCTTGATCGGTAACCCCAATATCTTCGGGCTCTGTCCAGGTGGTGCCCTCGTCGCTGCCAAAGCTCCGGTGGATGTTCAGATACTTTTTTATTTCGCTGTCGTACGTCCAGCTGTAGCTCACGAACCGGCCGTCGGGACAAATACCGGCGCGCTGATCCCAGTAAAAAATGCGACCGCTCGGGTCCTCACAGACGGTTTGGCGGTCATTCCAGGTCTGCCCGTTGTCGTCGGAGAAGAAGTAATCGACGCGCTGATACCATTTACTGCTGTCCTCATAGTGCTTGTTGGTCTCGAGGCTCATCGCCAGCCGCCCACTGGGCAGCAGCATGACAGGATTCGTCAGGCTCGGCGGGCCGACATCGTCGGGGACCGGCATGATGCGCCAGTCCGTCCAGGTTTTGCCATTGTCGTGCGAATCTTTCAGGGCGATCGTTAGTGGCAAAGCGCCCTCAGTTTCCTCGTTGAACAGGCCCTTGCCTGGGTACGTTTCTCGATCGACAATCAATGCAGCAGCCAGCAGATGGGTGCCACCGAGCGGCGTGATGTGGACTGCCTTCACAGAACTGCCCATGGCATGGGGCGCCGAAAATGGTCTTTCGGGTTCGCTCCAGGTGCGTCCGCCGTCGTTTGATCGCCGCACCTCGACCATCTCGTCTGCCGAGTCCTTGGTAGTGCCGACGCGATAGGTTGCGAACAATGATTTGTCGGTGAGTACTGCAAAACTTGGAAATGTCGAGATCGCGCGAGGCGTGCCGGCTTCGCCGCAGTTCAGGATCCCATGATCAACGCGTTTCATGATTTCACCAATTTAATGACTGAGTTAAACAACATAGATCCATGCCAGTGAACGCAAGCATCGGGAACCTCTTCTTCCCGATGTCGCTTCTGTCTTGGCAAAAATAAAGCGTTATATCAGCGCCATACAATATCCGATCAGGTCACGGAGGAATCTTTCGGCGGTGGCGGTGGCATGCTTGCTCTGCTGCACCGCTCGGACTTGGCGAGCACGGTCACGGTCAATGGTGCGACCGACATGGGCGAGAATGAGGCAGGAATCCCGACAATCATTGGCGAAGGGCAGCATAATTAATTTTCGAAAAATCTTGAATTTTGATCAAAAATCAGTATGTACATCGAGCGCTAACATAAGAAAGAAAAAGAAAAAGTTCATTACCTGCGCGCAGTTTTCTGAATTTGGACACAGTTGCGTCAGGACTCCATTCACAATATATAGGAGAACTCCCTATGCGTTACCCCCAAGGCATCCTGGTCTCATGTGAGATCCCGTGGGACGAAAACGAACGTTTCATGGCGGACATCTTCCGCGAAGAGGTCCGAGCGATGATAGCCAAGAACTATCGCCAGATCTACATCTTTGGCACCTGTGGAGAAGGGTACGCTGTGGATACGACCATGTTCCGGGACATTGTTACTGTCTTCCGCGAAGAGACTTCGGCTGAAGACGTGCTGGCACAGGTTGGTGTGATAACACTTTCCACCGCAAACGCTGTCGAGCGAATCGGCAGCGCCCATGACCTGGGATTTCGAGTTTTTCAGATCGCCCTGCCCTCTTGGGGGGTCGTGGACGATGACGAGATGATGGCTTTCTTCAAAGATGTCTGCGGCACGTTTCCGGACTCGCAGTTCCTGCATTACAACCTTCCTCGAGCCAAGCGCATCCTAAACGGCCGCGACTATCGCCGTGTCGCCGACGCAGTGCCCAACCTCGTGGGCACCAAGAACACCACAGTTTCGATCCGTAGTATCGGCGATCTCATGCGGCATGCACCGGACATGCAGCATTTTCTCTCTGAAGGAGGCTTTCCGTATGGTTGCCTGTACGGCGAGTGTTCCATTTTGGGCTCCTTCGCCGGCGTATCTCCGGCAAAAATGTGGCAGCTTTTTGACGCTGGAAAGACCGGAAAAATCGAGGAGGCCTTTCGAATTTCGCGCGCCTTTGACGATGTATGGAGCGACGTGTTTTCACCCACGGAGTACCGCCAGGAATCGATCGACGGAACGTACGACAAGATGCTGGTCAAATTCAGCGGTGTGGACATACCGCTTCGCCTCCTCTCGCCCTACAAGTGTTTTCCGGAGAAGGTCTATGAGCAGTGCCGGGAAATCCTCGTAGAGAAGTACCCCGAGTGGCTTACTTAAAACGACCGCGCGGCACAAGGCCTTTGCCTAACAAGACAATTTCTAAAAAGAAGAACTGAGATGAATAAAACGAAGAAAAAAAGCCTGTTGGATGTGGGAACAAATAAATATCTCATGTTCGACGACGCGCTGACCGAGGAGAAGAAAGGATTCGTGCTCACGATGAATCCGGCCGAACGCTCGCAGAAGCCCGTCCTGTTGCCCGACCAGCGGTGGGAAAGAGGCAGCATCAGTGGCGACAGCTTCACCGGCGACTCCCGCCACTCCCGGTCCGAGCACATCGAAGCAGAGAACCTTGTCATCGACGTCACGTGGGCGAAGCTGGACCGGCCCTACATGTACGAGGCGCCGGCCGGACTCGTCAGCGACAAGTTCGATCTGTTCTGCCTGCTCATTTCGGCCTGGCAGGTCGAGATAACGGTCAACGGCCGCAAAGCAGCGGGCCAGACATTCCCGATGGCGTTCCAAGGTCAAAATATCAGCGAATCCTGTCTATCCCTATCCGAGACCTGGGCAGTACCGGAGGAATGATCGCCGCAGTTGACCTATTCTGCAAGATTGCGCCGACTGTAACCGATTTCGCCGAACTGCAGCGATGCAAAATGCATCCGAATTGATATCGGGATCACGATCGTGATCTGCTACACGCAGTATATTGAGCCATGCGTCACAGCACAAAATACATACACAAGTTTACCCTTATCGAATTACTCGTAGTCATTGCCATCATTGCGATCCTTGCCTCGATGCTGCTGCCCGCCCTGAACCGGGCAAAGGCGATGGCGCACAAAACGTTCTGCATGAACACCCAGAAGCAGCTTTACTTATCTTTTGCGCTGTACGCCGACGACAGCGATGATCATTTTCCCGCCCATGGTCACAACGGAGGTTCGATGGAGGGTGGGGGCGCCGATGAAAACTATCCATGGGGTCACTGGGCCAGGCGCCTAGCCAAACTCGGCTACATTGGCGAAGGATCCCACCCCTACGGTCCGGTCCTCCAGGGATATACCTTCCGATTCGAGCGATGGAATATACCGAGCTGCCCGGCAGAGACCGCGGGCATCCCCCCCGGCACACCCGGCAGCCCGGACTGGAAAGGTGTCGAGGTCACGAATCATGACAATGATTTCATGACCCTCAGTTACACGATGAGTCTGGGCGCGGCGCACTACTGGAACGGCGTCGACGGTGGATCCGGATTGAATCACTGGATATGGGCCGAACGCCGTGGCTTCTCTGCACCAGAACTGGTGACCCCGTCCCAGGCGCCTTTGATCATGGACGCACCCAGGTTCCACTGGGGTTGGCAAACGCCTTACTTCGACAGCATTATTGACACTGCGGCAACTGCGGGCGTATTCGAAGCCTTTCGACATCTTGACACGGCAAACCTCGTCTACCTCGATGGGCATGCGTCATCTTCGCGTGCGAAATGGCATACCGGAGAAGCTGTCTACGTGGATATGTGGACAGATAAGTGAGGCCGTTCGGTGACGCGGGGCCGAAGCACTCCTGTAGCCGCGGAAAAATACTTTCTGCAGGGCATCTGCCGTATCAGGAAAAAATGAACAGCGAGCGAGTTGCCGCGCCTACCGCACCGACTTTACCAGCATTCCGCCGTCCCCTTGGGCATGGCTATGCTTGCCCATAAATAGCCTATGGTTCCAGTCCAGCAACAAATGTTGTTTCAACAGACGCCAGGAGCTCTTTTAATGCTGGGATTTTTTTTAAGTACATGGAAGGGAATGCCGTTGAAATTTTGCTATGATAACAACCATCCGTATGAGTCAGATTTAGAACCGGGGATTTACACTTCAACATGGTTCTCCCTGGATTTGGAAGGATGTTTGCAATATCCGGCAGCATATTTATTTTACCCGGCGTTTTCAGGGTGACATAAGATCATTTTAACTATGGACGTACGGTAGCCGGACCTCGTGCCCTCGCGGGCAACGCCGGTCGTTCGCTGTCTAAATTGACAACTCGGCAATGTCTTGCACCGAGATTTTTTGAACTTCGCGAATCTTAGCACGAAATAGTCCAACACCGCGGAACGAACAACTTCGCAAACGCAGGCAATGCGCAGCTGACGCCTTTCACCCAACCAGAGAGAATTTGTGGATGCCCTCCAGCCATGGGCCAGAAGTTTGTCTCGAAAAAATGATAGTGGCATTTTTTCTTGCAATTTGAATTTTATTTTCGTATACCACGGATTGACGATGACTTGGGGACTTCTTTCCTGATGGCTTTGGCAAATCATGCGATGGTACGCATGATGGCCGGGAGTCAGGACGGAATGTGTCGGATTCCAAGCGCGTTTACAATCTTGAAGAACAGATGAAGCGTAACACGCGCAATCAAAAGTCGCGTTTAATTCAACCCAAGGCAGCTGCGCATGCGGCTACACAAACAAACATTGTAGGGGATTCGAGAATGGGAAAGGGGCACATCAGACTGCACCGGCAAAAAAAGATAATCGGGCGCTCGACACGGATGATCACAGTGATGTTCAGCATTGTCGCACTGCTTGCGATCACCACCGGAAAAATTGGCGCGCAGACTTTGACCATAAGCCAGGACCGTACAGAGCGGGACGTCAACGGAAATGGCGTCATCTACAAACGCGCGCTGGAGGCGATGGAATCAGATCCAACTGGGGTGTTTTCGGGTGTGCCGGTCATAAATGAGCGAATGAATGTGGGCGTTTTCGTCAAGCTCGACCTGGTGTCGACTGGTGGTCCGGTGACCAACATTCAGTGGACGGTGCCCGGCGACGCAATCAAGGATACGACGATCATATCGAATACCACGACGGGGGCGGGATACCGTACCCAGTGTGAGGAAGTCATATTGTTGCCGGGCGACCTGCAGCAGTCTTCGATACAATTCCTGTGGAAAGATACCGGATCGCGTACGGTTACATTGAACGCCACTGTCGGCGGCACCCCACTTGTGGCAACGAAGGATTTCGAGGTGCGCCGAAACCCGAAAGCCGAAATCTTCTGGGTGACGGGATTTGGGAACAATCCGGGCTCGGACCCGGGTCAGGTTCGGGACAATACGATGTCCGAACATCGTTGGTGGCACACGATTGAGTCCTCCTTGCCGGCTGGAGAGTTTTTTCGTTTTCATCATGGTTTCATTCAGAAGGGCAATTGCTTCCGTGCCATCTTCGGCTATGGGCCGGTGAAAGTGTACGCGACTGCCCCAGGTTATCTGCCGGAGAACACAGCCACCTACACATCGGACCACGTGGGCACTGTGGGTGGGGGAAGCGGGGTCGTCATCCAATCTCGTCCTAACATTCCGGGCGCTATTTATACGTTGCCGGACCGATTCACGCTGACTGGCGACGGCACCATGAAGCTCGAGGATTTCGCCAATGAGAATGCATTGTCAGCCAGTGTCAAAATATATCACAATGAACACCACAGCCTGTTGTGTCACGTCGGCGATTTTTGGCGGATAGACACGACGCCGGCAGATCCGATTTTTCATCGATTTCACTGGATGCTGACGAAATTGCATGAATTATGGCAGCTGACTCAATTGGGAAAACCGGGTGGCGCCATCACCGTCCCGGCTGACACCCCCCTGGGTGCGACGGTCTACTATCCGGAGACCGCCATGGAAATCCCCGCGACGCCAGCGGAAGGAACCGTGCAATTCTGCACGCCGGCATCGGGTTCATTCTTTTTGACCGGAACAACGTATGTCAACTGTACGTTGAAAGACGTCGAGCTGCTCAATCCGGATCCAAATGCGCCGTTCCTTGGCGGCATCACGCAATCGATCACGTTCCCGGTCACGGTCACACCACAAGGCTCCTTAAACTCCGGTCCGGTTGACGTTTACTTCCTGGTAGACTTGTCGGGAAGTTTTTACGACGATCTGCCGCTTTTTAAGAGCGAAGTTGCCGGCACGGGCGGTATCATTGACGACTTGTTGGCGATCAACCCGGATTTCAAGTTTGGTGTGGGTTCCTATGAGGATTATCCCATCTCGCCTTTCGGCTGGGCCGGTTCCGGTGACGTTGCCTATCGCCGGAACATCGATCTGACTCTCAATGCGAGCAACGTGAAGGCGACCATCAATGGTCTCAGCCTCCGTTCCGGCGGGGACCTGCCGGAAGGTCAACTGCCGGCCCTCTACCAGGCTGCCAGCGGCGTTGGCCAGGTCATACCAGGCCACCCGCAGGCCGACATTCCGGCGAACCAGAATGCCAATTTCGACGATTTCAGAAATGGTCAGCCTGTGAAAAAGATTTTCCTGTTGTGGACCGATGCCGACTTTCACAACCCCGGGGATGCCGGCACTATCCCGTATCCCGGGCCGACGTTTCAGCAGACGGTGAATGCCGTTCTGGCACTCGATCCGCCGAAGGTCCTGGGGTTGTCATCCGGCGGCGGCGGACTGGAAGATTTACGAAGGATGGCCCGGATGACCGGCGCATTGGCGACTTCGATTGGCTGCGATTGCAACGACGACGGGAGAATCGACATCAAGCCCGGGGAACCGCTGGTCTGCGTTATTCCCGATTCAGGAGAAGGCGTGGGCGCGGCAATCAAAGGCCTGCTGCTGGCCGCGACCGGGGCGCGCACGTGTGACGAGATTGCGATCGACGTATTTGATGCATTCTGCCTGTCCACCAACAAGCTAACGACGTCTGTGCTGGAACTTAAGGGAAACTACGAGGCGATCGCACGGTCGATCGTGGCCGCTACGCCCATCATCAATGACGGCACTGGAGCCTCTCGCAACACCAATGAGAACGAGGAATGTTTGGTTCGGATAGCAGCGGTGCTTGACGACGTCCTCGGATATGAAGATGAACAGGGAAGCTCGGAGCCCGAGCCGGAACCAGAACCGGAACCGGAATGGGCCGACACAGGCCATATGACTCTGGATGGGCGCCTGGTCACAGGCGGCCATGATCAATTATATGCCCTCGAGGTAGACTATCTCGATATCGATGCGAACAGCAACTACGTCTACGCCCTGATGACCCTGGTGTCACATCTGCAAAACGGTGAAATATCTACCGGCCAGACGCGCTGGCTTTACGAGCGCGCCATAATGTCGGCTGTGCCGATCGACATTATTGCTGAATACATGGCCTTCGACCACCGCAAGGCAAATCTAGAGGATCATATGATAGGAAGCGGCGGGGACTCGATCGCGCGCGTCCTCCTTTATGACGTCACACAGATGATCATTAACGGTCACCTCTACGACGAAAGTCCAAAGTCACACAGGGCATACGACGCACTTGTTGACCAGGCAGCCCAGCAACTGGGTATATCCGGAGAGGTGTCCGCACAAATACGGGACATCGTCGATGAGGAACTTGCTGTGCTTGGCAACAAGAAAGAAATCTTCTGGGCAGAGACGCCGTATGCGCCACCCATCGTCATCGACACGACGCCCGATGAGGAATGGACCACCGGAGGCGGCCATATGACTGTGGATGGTCGCCTGGTGGTAGGCGGTCATACTCAATTATATGCTCTCGACGTCGACTATCTTGCTATCGATGCGAACAGCAATTACGTCTATGCCTTGATGGCCATGGTGTCACATCTGCAAAACGGTGAAATACCTCCCGGCCAGATGGGCTGGCTGAAGGAGCGTGCCTATATGTCGGCTGTGCCGCGCGACATTATTGAAGAATACATCGCCTTCGAGCACCGCACGGCAAATTTAGAGGATCATATGATAGGAAGCGGCGGGGACTCGATCGCACGCGTCCTCCTGTATGACGTCATACAGATGATCACTCACGGTGATCTGTATGATAAAAATCAAAGGGCCCGCAGTGCATACCACGGTCTTTTGAGCAAGGCAGCCGAACAACTGGGCGTACCTGAAGATGTGTCCAGAAAAATACAGCGCGTCATCGATCAGGAAGTTTATTTGTTTCACAAAAAGAAAGCTGTCTTCTGGTCAGAAACGCCGTATATACCACCTGGCACCGTCGTTGTGCCACCTGACGACGTCGATGAGCCAGCTGACACTGTCGTTGTGCCTCCTGACACTGTCGTTGTACCACCTGACACTGTCGTTGTGCCTCCTGACGACGTCGTTGCCGAACCGGGAAACAGCCAGCCGGTCATCGACACTTTAATATTAACTCCAAGTGACCCGTGTGACACCCCAATTGTAGCATCAGTTACTGTGAGTGATGCAGATGGGGATGATGTCACGGTTTTATATCAGTGGTTTCTGAATGGGTTCATGGTTACTGGGGTTACCGGATCAGTACTTGCTCCATCGGATTTTGTTGATAGAGATATTGTTAAATGTGTTGGTATCCCGTATGACGGGACTGATTACGGTTTTGTTGTATCAGAATCAGTACGCGTATGGTGCCCGAAACCCGATCACCACGGTCGGCTATTCGGGCCCGACGACCCGCACCCACCATCTGACGACCACGACCACGACCACGACCACGACCACGACGGTGACGACGGTGACGACGTCGTTGTGCCACCTAACGACGTCGTTGTGCCACCTAACGACGTCGTTGTGCCGCCTAACGACGGCGTTGAGCCGCCTGACGCCGAAGTTGTCCCGCCTGATAACGACATCGGCGACATCGACGTCGGCGACCTGGGCGACATCGACATCGGCGACCTGGGCGACCTGGGCGACCTGGGCGACATCGACATCGGCGACATCGGCGACCTGGGCGACCTGGGCGACCTGGGCGACCTGGGCGACCTGGGCGACATCGACATCGGCGACCTGGGCGACATCGACATCGGCGACCTGGGCGACATCCTCGACATCCTCGACATCCTCGACGACCTCGACGACCTCATCGACCTCGACGCCCCCATCAACATCACCGATCCTACCGACAGTGACAATGACGATCCTAACAACACCACCATCGACGATCCTATCATCATCATTGATCCTATCGACCTCGGCGACATCGACATCGACGACCTCGACCTCTTCTAAGGCGGGGCCCCTCGGCTTCGACGAAACAGACCTCTTCCAAGGCGCCCCCCCCCGGCTTCGACGACATCGGCCCCTTCCCCATCTTCGATCCCGACCCCCCGACTGAAACCCGGTACGTTGCGTGTAATTGTCTTTTTTGGGCGATCCCTTTTACGCCCGTCTGCGCCGATATTTTGCTACCAATAACTCTATTGCAATCACCAGTATAAGCAGGGCACCCGTGGCCAGGCTTTCCGCGTAATAGGGCATCGCCTTAAAATTGATATAGCTGCTTACAAAACGAATAGTAATCACGCCCAGGGCGATCCCCAGGACCGTGCCCCTTCCCCCTGCAAGGACGTACCGCCAATCAGTGCCGAAGCAGCGGCAAGCAGCAAGAGCCCCTCCAGCTCCCAAATGACTATTGGGCATTGGTCTCTTTTTAGGAAGTCTTTGCATTTTTTTTGAAATTTGTTGCCTGTTTTACGCAGACCTGTCATTAATAGATATTGCTATTTGGGGGGGCATTGGAATTCTGATTATTTACGGTTCTGTCAAGAGATTATTGAAGTCGGGAATTGATGATGTTTGAGGTGTAGGAACCGCCTGCTGTCGCAGGCAGGTCAGTCGGTGACGGCAACCCCGGGTTCATGCTCGCCCCCTGTTGTGCGGCAACAGCCTTCGCGTCAGGGGTAATTCAAACGGATTGTGTAATCCTTGCCATCCGTTTTCAAGGTTGCGCCATTCGCGAAATGCTCCTTTTCCTTGTCTAGTTTTCCATCACGATCGAGATCTATCCAAATACCGCTTTCCCGGTAAAGGGCGTCATGATTAAACATCTCATACACGATCGCCGTATATTTTTTATCGGTCCACGTACGCGTGATCACTTCTCCTACCTCCACATGGCCCGTGTAGTGGCACCGTGAATAGAACTTGGCACCATCGTTGTTGATAGAAAACCAAAGGTTGTACGGCCTGTTGACCGGCTTGCGTTTCCGCGGAAAAACGACCGGAACCTCAAGTGCCAGCATCGTCGCGAACTTTCCTGAGCCTTGATTCTTCAAAGGTGGTCCGTCATCCGTCAAGTCCTCATTGTTGTTCTTGTCGAAATAGCCAATCCACGTGTCGCTTTCCAAATCGTCTATGACGAAGGTGTACTTGTTGTCCTTGGCGTTGCCAAGCTTCAAGAATCCGTACTGAACCTTCTGAGACTTGTATTGAGGTTCCCTTGAGAGGCGTTCGTAGGGGGTCTTTTTCAATGCGGATGCAGCTGTCTGCCGAAAGGGGAGCCCGAGCGGCGATTCTTTGGGCACATATTTGAAATCCCTGTCAACATTGACGAAGATTGCGCCAGGCCCTGCCAGCCCTCCGAACCTGACATGCTCGACCAACGCAATCTTCCCTTTTTTGATCTTACCGTCTGCCATCCGGATTTTCAGAGTGCCGTCGGCGTATTCGACCACTTCCCCTCTGAGTGTCTGCCCGGACTTCAGGGTAATCACGTCCTCGGCCAACGTTGCCCATGCAATCAAAGCAACGACCAATATCACTGCCAGTTTCATGCGTCTCCTCCCCCTTGGTTTGCCGAATGCCGAGGTCACCGGCGCGGCGGCTAATAGGTACCGGCACAATCTGCGGCTGTCAAATGCCCCGTTGGCATAGTCCCGATATGTAATGCTCAAGGCTCTTCCCGTTTTCCTGCAACCGCTCCCACAGCGCAATCAGTGCAATCGGCAAACGAGTCAAGGCCGGGACGGCTGGGCTTAGTCACCCGGCGCCTTGACACGCCCTACGGCCACGCTATCTTGCATTGTCCTATTGGTCGCGCCGGCGACCTCGGAATTCGGCAAACGTCATGCGCGTGCAATTGACTGAATGAGCAGCCAAAAGGACGACACCAAGCCAAGCGGTAACAGCCATAATCCCTATTAGCCAATGTCTTATAAAGATCTTAAAGGCGAAGCGATTTTAATCACCGGAGGTGCCAATGGCATCGGCCAAGCCACGGTGGAGGCCTTTGTCAATCTTGGCGCCCATGTTTATTTCTGTGATGTGGACGTCAAGAAAGGCCAAAAGCTTGAAAAAGAACTGGGGGAAAAGTGTTTCTTTACGAAAGTAAATTTACAGAGAGAAGGGGAAATCAAAAAATGGATCAAGGACTCTGTGAAAAAGGGCGGAAAGTTCCGGGCCCTTGTCAATAATGCTGCCATTGACCCTCGCATCCCCATTGAAAAAACTACAACCAAAGATTGGGACAAGATTTTTTCCACGAATCTGAAACCTTATTTCCTGACAAGCCGAGAAATCCTTCCCCATCTTCAACCGAATAAAGGTTCCATTATCAACCTTGGATCGGTCACTTACCACATAGGTTGGTCAGAACTTTCGGCCTACGTATCCTCGAAGGGGGCCATATCTGGATTTACCAGGGCTTTGGCCAGGGAAGTGGGGCCTCGTGGTATTAGGGTCAATACGGTGTCCCCCGGTTGGGTTATGACCGAAAGGCAATTGAGGGAGCACGTGACCCCAAAGGCGAAAAAGTGGGTCAAAGAGGTCCAGTGCGACCCACGCTTACTGATGCCCGAAGACATCGCGGAGGTCATTCTCTTTTTGGCCAGCGTATCCAGCCGGGCCATCACCGGTCAAACGCTGCTGGCGGATAAGGGCTGGGCACATACCTGAGAGGGGTTTTACCTCAACTGCAGCGTCCCGGGCTGACTGCAGAAGGTACTGGCCTTGTCGTGTGGTATCGGCGATCCACTGCAGAATCGCCTGCTTTGCCCTCCGCCTCAGGCTTGCTTGCGCCGGCGCTCAAAACACTACACCCGAAGTAAAAACGCTCCAGAACTCCCGTTTAGAAACGCATCGTCCGGGTGCGGTTCCCCGCACGCGTTCAGCAAATCCGAGTTGCCGGCCCATAGACCGAGCGTGTTGAGGGCAGGTCGTCGAGTACGCCGGCAACGGCAGCAGGGACCGTGGACAGATAGTTGGTGACGGGCTTGATCATTAGCCCTGTTTCCCTTCTATCCCGCACAGCAAGACTGCAGCTGCAATTCCAAGCCTCCTGTCAAGCAAGCCCGCTTTGTCCATTGAAAAATCAAGATTTATCTTCATCACAAAAGGGTTGAAGTTCTGTTTGAACAGGCAGACTTGTTGCCCATTCAATTCTCCGTAATAGTTCTGGGGAATCAGATTTGTCATGAAACGACGGATCAAGGCTAAGAAGGCGTTATCTTCTTTGATGTAACCTATCTCCCTGTCTTCCGCATCCATTACGATCCACTCATCCTTCAATATAGATTTCAGGCCCTTTCGTTTCAGCGCCCCCACTTTTGTATTGGTGTCAGGATCAAAAACTTCATAAGTTGCCGCAAAATCCAATATTTCCCGAGCCTGAATTGTCAATACCTCTGTATGCATATCTTCATCGGAGTAAAGCCGTATATCCTCCTTCAATTTGAATGCCTTCATTTTGGAATAGAAAGCAACCCGGCCGCTCGGGTCGTAGATATGAAATGCCGCGCCAAATAGTTTGAATATCTTTCTGCGGACAAGATAACTCTCATGGGTGAATACTTCTGAAATGTTCGACTGCATGTCCTGTGGGGTGTCGTAGGTCATTATTCTGTCCTCCAGTTTCCTTTGTTCCCGTGATAACAACAACATTGAGAAAATGACTATAGACAAGAGCGAAAACGGTCACGCCGCTTGTGGCTGCGCTGCAGTATTCGATTTTTCGGTCTGTTTAGAATTTAGGATTCCGTGCTTCGGATTTTACCTACTTAATCGTCTTAACAACGGCGCCCGTCTCTTCAATGGTATGGCCCTTGAAGCCTTTCACATCCCCGTCGACATACAACACATTGATCCAGTTGTCATGGTTGTCACAGTAGGCGACGACCGTCTGCGTGGGTGTCTTATCCATATCCGTGAGACCTGAACCAAGATAGGTGTAGTCTGAACCGGCTGCAGTCATTGCCGTGACGGCCGCTGACGGGCACCCATACACCGTGCCGTCGACGAGGTAGAACTTGTCGTTCAACGTCTGCAGCGACGGTGGGAATTTGCCTTCCTCAATGTCGTCACCGGCGCACATGATCAGGCCGAGCCCGATCTGCTTGAGATTGTTGGTGCAGTTCATTCTCTGGCCCTTTTCACGCGCCTGATTGAGTGCAGGTAGTATCATGACGGCCATTATCAGCATCGCCGAAATGAGAAGAACCACTCCTACGTAACCCCGTTACCAAACCGGCAATCGCGACTCCGGAACCGCCGAGCTGCCCGTTCGACTTCTTGATGTTGGAATGGGACATATGCCCGAGGACGATCGCCAACAATGAGCCGATGACAGGCAGCAGGCAGACTAGTCCCAATATTCCGGAAATCAGGCTAGATATAGCCATTCCAGGCGTTCTGGGTGATTGTTGATGATCCATGATTTACCTCTGTTGGATAATATTATTCTTCTGTTAATTAACGTTCAGGCATCTTGACGATGGCGCCTGTCTCTTCAATGGTATGGCCCTTGAAGCCTTTCACATCCCCGTCGACATACATCATACTGATCCAGTTGCGATGATTGTCCCAGTAGGCGACCGCTGTCTGCGTCGGGGTTTCATCAGTATCCTTTAACCCCGCGCCGACATAGGTGTAGTCCGAACCCGCCGCGATTTGTACCGGGCCGGGCGTTGACGGACATCCGTATACCGAGCTGTCGACGAGGTATTGGGTGGTTGGGAAACTTGCGTTGCATATAGCCACCGAGTTCCTGGAACTGCGCATCGGTGTAACGGAGTTCCTTATCGAGAATGGCACGCTCCCTCCTTGTCAGTATCAATCGGCGCGAGGATGCCGGGGCAATGCCCAACTGTTGCCGACACCGGCTACGAGTATACTAAGATCCGTGATGGCGTGTTCCTTCTCAGTACTCGAGCTTGTCTCGGCGCTCATCCATTGATTTTGCCTTGTCGAGATACCATTGCTTGCGTCCCTTCGGCAGACGGTCGTCCAGCGCCTTGATTACCGCCTCGCATGAATCGAACGGACCCTGCAGCGATTCAACCTGGCCGTCGACAAAAAGGACCCGAGTGTTGCCGGGTACGCCGGGCTTGTCGAAGGCTAAAGGTGAGTCGGACGGATATTTGTTGGTATCGCGCAGACCGCCGAAGTAGATGTACGAGCAGGTTTTCTCCGTCAGCGGTTCCTTGTCCTTGCCGGAGGTGTAGCGTTTTGAGCTCGGGTTGACATAGGCACCGTTCCAGAGGTAGTCGTTGGCAATCAGTTCGTTGAGCCCCTCGGCATTGTCTTTTTCCGGAAAATTGCCCCACTCGATGTCGTCACCGGCATACATGATCAGGCCGAGGGCGATCTTCTTGAGTTGCTTTGTAGAACCCATTCCAGGGGCCTTCTCCCGCCCCCTGTCCTGCGACTTGGCAATCAGTTCGTCAACTGAACCATGTCGGTCCTGCCATGGGCGCCCCGTGTCTTCATCCTTAATTTCTTCACCTTTATGATGGGAACTGGATTCATTAGAATCCTGTAAATAAATGATAAAATATTTTACATCAGGAAAATTTATAGCATACTCAATAATGATTATCGGCTTGCCGTTTAGTTGCCCGTATCCACTTCCCTTTTTCACAACTCTGTCGGTACATTCACCTTGAAATCTTCTGGTTATTTCAATCATCTCCTCCGCATCATCATCAAACAAGTCGTTACTCCACGATTCCTGCTCGAATGCGAAATATAACAATTCATTTGGCTTCTCGATTTTCTTCAAATTTGCTGCCAAACTGTATACGCTATCGCTATCTGCCACACAAGTATCTATCGACACTAAAAGATCTTTATATTTCTCATATACCACTTTCCTTTTCGCATGTTCCGGAAAATTTGTGAACATCGTTAAAAAAGTCTGAGTGAACAAAGTAAACACGCACAAAGCACCTATGCCAAAAATGTAACCGGCGATTGCGCCTGTCAAGGCCATGCCACGGCCATCACCATGTCCTTTCTTGATCCTGCCGAGGGCAAGATGCCCACAAATAATTGCCGGAATTGCAGTCAGTCCGCAGGTAGGCAAACCTCCCAGTCCGAGAACGAGGCTAACCACCGAGAGCGTTGAACTTTTCTTTCCCTCAGGGGCGTCACTCACAGGCGCGTCAGGCGACACTGGGTTGCTTGTGGGCTCTGTCGTTGCCGATATTTGGGGCGCATCATGCACTTGAATAGAAAACGACGCGCCGCAATCAGAGCATTCGACCTGCGTTCCACTGGCAAGGCCTTCAACAGCGTACCGGACGTCGCAGCCTGGGCAGGACACAGCACCAGACTCTTCAACCACGACCACGTCTTCCTTGTCACTTGATTCAGACGGTGCCGAGGACGTGGGAACCGTAAAACTCACGCCGCAGTCAGAGCAATCGAGAGGTTGACCGGCTAATGCCGGATGCACATCGTAATCCAAGCCACATGTCGGACAATTTAATTTGATACCCATCGTGCGTTGAACCTCTACTTTTCCCTTTGAATTCGAGTCGGAATTTACTGCAGCCACGGGCTTTACCACGTAAACCGCGACAGGCAAAACCATGTGTGAGCAGCTTCTTGCGCCCCAAGGCCATACGCAAAGGCTTGCCCAGCAACGCTATCATCCCAACTCTCCGCTGTTATTGTCGCTGCTCATTCTGCTTTCGCTGCTTTCTGCTCCCGTATCTGCTTGAGGATTTCGGTTGCCATTGCCTGGCTGTTTTCAAGCTGGGGCGGAGTGAGCGTTTCCTTTTTACCATCAATAAACAAAAATTGAGCCAACGCATTACCGGACGCTACCGCCACGCTGTACCAAGCGAAGGCCGCCACGTCGTCCTCAAGCACCCCCTCGCCGGTGTCGTACATTGTGCCGAGACGGCACTGCGCGATGGCATTTCCCTGCATAGCGGCCTTGCGGAACCACTTGACCGCCTCGGCATCGTCCTCGGGTACACCCCAGCCGTTTCTGTACATCCTGGCGAGGTTGAACTGCGCGGGAATATGCCCCTGCTCAGCCGCTTTGCGGTACCAATTCACCGCCTCGGCGTCATCCTCGGGCGCACTGGTGCCGGCATCGTATATCAGCGCAAGGTTGAACTGCGCTTGAACATGCCCCTGCTCAGCCGCTTTGCGGTACCAATTCACCGCCTCGGCATCGTCCGCAGGCACGCCCCAGCCGTTGTTGTACATCAGGCCGAGCCTGAACTGCGCTGAGCTGAATCCCTGCTCAGCCGCTTTACGGAACCACTTTGCCGCCTCGGCGTCATCCTCAGGCACACCGGTGCCCGCATCGTATATCACGCCCAGGTTGAACTGCGCTCGAACATGCCCCTGCTCAGCCGCTTTGCGGTACCACTTGACCGCCTCGGCATCGTCCTCGGGAACGCCCCAGCCCTCCTCGTACAGCAGGCCTACTTTGAACTGCGATGAGGCATCTCCCGCCGCGGCCGTCTCAAGGAGTGTTTGCACATCTTGTGCAGTGACGGCACACACCGCGAGCCACAGCACGATCAGTAGTGTTCGGCCGAATAACATTACAGGCAAATTTTTGCGCCACAAAAAAATCACAGCCCCCGCTCCATTGCCAGCACCCCAACCTTGATATTGTTCTCCCCGCACAGATCCGATACGTATTCGAGCGCCTGCTGTCGACGCCGAAAATCTCGTCGTGTTCACGGGTCGGCGGGTTGTTTAAGCTAATCCCAAAATTGGGAAGGACAACACTGTGAAATTTCATAGAGGCAAAGCGTTGAGGTCGGGGCGTCAATTCCCCTCATATCGACTCATCCCCGACTTTCCACTATCTCAACGACCGGCCCGCCACTGCCGCTTTGTCCTTAGCTGAGTCTCATTGACGGCTTCATCATCGGCGGCCTGTCCCTTAGAATTCCTCCGTTCAAATTACAGAATATTCATGTTTCCTGTGCTCTCATCTTGCAGTTTTATCGGTAGAAAGTTATGATAAGGGCGTTGGTTTTATTTCAACATTTCCAAAACTCCTGCGCTGTGGCGCCACGCCCTCCCCCTCACAATGAAGCATCGCCGATTCCGCTTTACCTTGATAGAGGTGTTGGTTGTAGTCGCCGTCATCGGCATCCTCATCGCGATGCTGTTGCCGGGCCTGCGATCGGCGAAAGAAAAGGCAAAAGAGATCGTGTGCCTGTCAAATCTGCGGCAGAACGGCATTGCCCTTTTCTCGTACCAAATCGACCATGATGCCTATTATGTCGGCAGTTCCTGGGGCAGTCTGTCACATTTTTACATCGGTGAAGTCCCAGGCTCCGTGAGCAAGCCACTCTATGACTCCTACGGGTTCGTGGCGCCCAGTGTTGGGGGCAACCAGTATATCCCCGACAACGGGGGAGGAACGCTCGATTGCCCGAGCAACTCCGACTGGACAGCATTTTATTGGAACGGCTCCAGCCAAGGCTCCTACCTATCTCTCAACTATGTCTATGTCGGCGGACACGGAAACTGGTTCTCCAACACTCCCGCGCCTTATACAGATTGCGACGGCTACAGATATTCGGATCACCCTTTCATC
>Ga0115002_10001940_pt1 | contig 27554 bp, 29 predicted proteins | sample ArcticOcean_MG_C_8_FD_89576 | JGI IMG/M metagenome (GOLD analysis project Ga0115002, IMG submission 89576) | Marine microbial communities from western Arctic Ocean - ArcticOcean_MG_CB11_86 | ecosystem: Environmental > Aquatic > Marine > Oceanic | place: Arctic Ocean: Canada Basin | collected... | reverse complement strand
CGTCCAATAACCACGAGAGATTGAATCGTGCCATTTGTCCGCCGCCTTGCCGTTCTTCAAACTGCAAATAGATCCAGCCTTCACTCGGCGTTCCTGGCCGACCTACGTTGAGGGACGAGTAGGCGCTGGGTCCTTCATAGACGAGTCGTTTGACCGGCCAGGTTTGGCCAGCGTCGAAACTTGCCCAAACGGTCATATGGTCCCTTTGGTGCTCGACCTCGTCTGCATTGCTGTAGATCAGTATGTCTCTGTCTACTACCGGTAGACGAACCAGCCCGGCGGCCATTCCGAAGTGTCCGTTGTAGCAGGATTCTCGCCGTTCGTCGCCCCGATACTGAGGTCCATCTGGAATCCCATCATTGAATTTGAGTTGCGACCAGGTGTTTCCGCCGTCATCACTCCAGCCGCTGAGTCGCTCGTATCGATAAGGTTCGTCTTCTTCGAACCAGTGTTTGCGTGAGCTGTAGTAAATGCGTCCATCTTGCATTTGGGCAACGCAGCCTTCCCCGGTTCCATCCAGCGGGAAGGGTTCACTGGTTTGCCAGGTCTTCCCGTGGTCATCGCTGAAAATTGCCGTGTTATACCCGCCTTGAGGAATGTAGACACGGGCAGGTCTTAGGAGTCTGCCTGCGTGGGGTCCGCGCCGCAATGTGATACCGTGCTCGTGGAAGTGCAGCGATGGTATGTTGCCTCGTGCATCTTCTGTGAAATGCGCTTCTTCCTTCTGCCACGTTTTTCCATCGTCTGTGCTTCGAAACATCGTCCTGGCTGCATAGAGGCCCTCTTTTGGGGGATGTTCCGGATGCATGAAGACCAGGATGTCGCCAGAACCCTCGTCGACGGTAACGCCCCCGCCATGCATACCCGGTCCCACAGCGATCTCAGGTCCCCAAGTTGTACCCCCATCTTCGCTTCGTCGAACGATGTAGTTTTCCGTTCCCCACGTTGCGATGACTGTTCCCTTTAGGGTGACCACGACGTTTGGGAATCGTTCCTGTGCGAAAATGCGCTGTAGGTCCATTTTTGGTTGGCCGAGGTGTGCGTCTATGTTGCTTTCAAGCGCGTTAGAATTCATGGGACGTTCCTTTTCTTTCACGACGAAGCCCTTTACAGGGTTGAAGTACGCGGTAAGGTGTTGGCAGGAGGGCGAAGACGTCTTTCATCTCATCCAATCGTGCTATCAGTTGGTTCTTCGCCGGCGGACGTGGAATGGGGTCTTGGTGCGTGTGGTTCTTGTTGTGCATTGGGGGTTCACCGCACCATGCAGGGGCGCTTGTTGTCAAATGTCCAGTCCGGCATCAGAAACTGCATGGCCACCGAGTCGTCGCGCGCGCCCAGCCCATGCTGGTTGTACAGCTCGTTTGCCAGCGCCAGTTGCTCTTCGTCGATGTCGATGCCGAGCCCCGGTTTCTTTGGCACCTGCACCAAGCCGCCCTCGATTTGAAGCGGCTCACGGGTCAGGTGTTGACCATCCTGCCAAATCCAGTGCGTGTCGATTGCAGTGATGTCGCCGGGTGCCGCTGCCGCGACATGCGTGAACATGGCGAGCGAGATATCGAAGTGATTGTTCGAATGCGAGCCCCAGGTCAGCCCCCATTCGTTGCACATTTGAGCGACGCGCACGGAGCCTTGCATCGTCCAAAAATGCGGATCGGCGAGTGGAATGTCGACTGACTGCGATTGAATCGTGTGCCCCATTTGTCGCCAGTCGGTGGCGATCATATTGGTCGCCGTCGGCAGGCCTGTGGCGCGCCGAAACTCGGCCATAATCTCGCGGCCAGAAAACCCGTCCTCGGCACCGCAGGGGTCTTCCGCGTAGGCCAGCACGTCGCGCAGACTGCGGCCGATGCGGATTGCGTCTTGAAGCGGCCAGGCCCCGTTGGGGTCCAGGGTGACCCGAGCTTGGGGAAACCGTTCGGCCAGCGCGATGATCGCTTCGGCTTCCTCTTCGCCTCGCAGGACGCCGCCCTTGAGTTTGAAATCGTTAAATCCGTAACGTGCGTGGGTCACCTCGGCAAGTTTGACGAGGCTTTCTGGCGTCAACGCTTCCTCGTTGCGCAGGCGAAACCAGTCGTTGTTTGCGTCGGCTTCGCTGCGATAGGTCAGATCGGTTTTGTTGCGATCACCCACATAGAACAGGTATCCCAGTATCTCCACCGCTTCGCGTTGCTGGCCTTCGCCAAGCAGCGCCGCCACCGGCACATCGAGGAACTGACCGAGCAGGTCGAGTAAGGAGGCTTCCAGCGCGGTTACCGCGTGGATGGTCGTGCGCATGTCGAAGGTCTGGTTGCCACGCCCTCCGGCATCGCGGTCGGCGAAGCGGTGGCGTACCAGGTTTAGTATATTATTGAATGCGCCGATCTGTTGCCCAACGACCAGCTCGCGGGCGTCCTCAAGCGTTTGGCGGATCCTTTCGCCCCCGGGCACTTCGCCCAGGCCGGTGTGGCCTGCGCTGTCTTCGAGAATGACGATGTTGCGCGTGAAAAAGGGGCCATGCGCGCCGCTGAGGTTCAGCAACATGCTGTCGTGTCCGGCAACGGGTACGACCCGCATTGCCGTGACGACTGGCGCTGAGTTATTGGCGGCTGTATCGGCCCCGACTTTAGATTCTGTCATGCAAAATTCTCCTGAGTGCAATTCTAGTGGATTGCAGATTGGTCCTGTTCCATGCTATTGGGAGCAGAAGATGGTATATGTCTGGAAGATAGGGTTTCAGTTGAGATGGGACAAGTACAGAAAACCCCCCGGTTATTCGAATGAATACCAGGGGGTTTTTAGGATGAATGCGTTCCTGGATTCCCTCGCTTCGAAGCACGAGCGTCTACTCACCCACCGGCCAGTGGCGCCGGATGAACGCCACCGTCCTGTCGACATACGCGTTCCTGAATTCACGATTGCTGGCGTCGGCGTAATCCTCTCGGCGAACCACCTCCACATTCACCCCGTACGGGGCGCACGCCTCGGTCTGCTGGTTGGCGGGTACCCGGTAGAGCATCAGGAAGGCGCGCTGCTGGTAGGCACTGGCCGGCAGGAACTGCTTGATCCAGTTCGGGTCGTAGGAGGACTGCGTGTCAAAGCCGCTGATCAGGTTCGGTCGGCTGGAGTAGTGCTCGACCAGATCGGTGCTCTCACGGTCGATCCGGTCCTCGGTGGCGGCCAGCCACAAGCTGATTCCGCCGCCCGCCGATGAACCGGCAAGGCAGATATTGTCACGGTCGATGTTCCACCTGCCGGCGTCGAAACGCAGATATTGCACCGCCCGTGCGGCGTCGTGGAATGCGGCCGGGAACGGCGCCTGCTGCGCCAGCCGGTAGTTGATGGATGCGACCGAGATGCCGTTGGCCAGACACGCTTGAACGAGACGGGACGAGACCCCTTCTTTGGAGCCGTGTAAAAACGCGCCACCGTGAATCCAGACCAGAAGTGGCGTGCGTTTACCCGGATTTGGTACGAGGTACAGGTCGAAGTCGTTGCCGAAATGAGAACCGTACCGAAAGTCACGCACGTCCGGCTCGGGTTTGGAGGGACGCGCCCGTTCGCCCGCCTGGTTTCCATTGGCTTCAGGTGCAGCGGTATTGTTCTGTGCGGTAGCGACGTGCGGCATGGTCAGCACGGCCACCAGACTCCCCAGTATCATCCATTTCTTCACGATCATTATTCACCCTTCCTTTCAGGTTACAGCCCCCGGGAGATCGCCCTGGAGGCACTATCCTGACATGACGGCAAGAGGTTTCCGAATGTGAACATCTCCTTCTTTTTATCTGTTGTTCCCCAAAATGAGATCGCTGTTGCAGAGAATCCCCGCCAGATAATTTATCTCACGGGGATTCGATTGCGGAACATGCTTGATATAGTCTTGTATTATTAAACAGACGCCATCGCTTCGTAGATTTTTCCTTTTTTAGTTAACGTCGAAGAAATGGACGGTTACTAACTTGGCGACACCACTTAGTTTTTGGGAAAACGCTGCTGTGTACAACCATTCAGCATTTTTATATCCGCTTAAGAAGCTGGTCGTACTCGTGATGTGGACCAATCCAGAACCACACAATGTCATCCCCATCCATAACGCCAAGGGCACGATAGTCAATGCTCACACGCACCGAGTACACCGGGCGTCGTTGACTCACACGCTTGAACTCAAGACTTGGATGGCGGGGGTTTGAGAGGAAAAATTGATAAGATTGGCGTGCTTGTCGTTGAATTTGTTCCGGGAGGTGTCGATATGCATCCCAGAAACTGGGTTGTGTAAATGACTGCACGCCTACAAATCTTTTACATTGAGAGGATGAGTCTTTCCTGCGCGGTGTGCTGCCAAAGCCTCATCGGCCAGTCGCTCTAACAAATCCTCCGATTCGGGACGGTTAAACAACTCGGCCCATCGCTGCTCCGATTCAAGCTCAGTCAGAAGGAAACGGGCAAACCTATCCTGTTCCTCTTGCGGTAGTTGAGTGGCCTTCTCGAAAGCTTTCTGAAGTAGTTGGGTCATCTGTTTTTACTCCTTGTTAAGTGAACCATCTTTCAAACAAAAAGTAACCCAGTATAGGTATAATAGTCAAACAGATTCTCTAAGTCCAGATTGGCAAGAAATATCATTTGTCTATGAATCGGGCTTGTTAGGTATGTCTTTTTGGAAGATGTAATTGCTACCCCACAATGACATAGGAAGCTTGCTCTCCACTGTTATTAACCTCCATCCCTCGTTCTTTTTGCGGGATAGAGCTCGGGCGATTACTTGATTTCCCTTTTTCTGAGAGTAATAGCGAAGGCGGAATCGGCCTTCTTCAATTATTAGTTGCTCGTCAAATAGCTCTTTCCAAGTGATTATTGTGAATGTATTGGATGCGTCCTTGTCCATTGAAGTCCTCGGAAGATGTGTCTGATTGGGTTTCGGATTGCTTTTGCTCCCTTATACTTTTTTATCTCACAAAAAACAACATGTGCGCTTAACCTTTCGATGTCCGTAAAAAAGGTTCGGACATCGAGGGTATTATTCTTTAGAGTGCGAACCTTTTCAAAAAAGGTTCAGGTTTCTGTTGCTGGATTCAGAGCATTTGTGTGTCTTCTATATTGTCCAATGGTGACTGTACACTGCGTGCATTGGTTTTTGAAACATGTGTATATCGCATGGTCGTTTCGGGGCGGTGATGGCCCCATAGTTTTTGAATATAGCGTCTTTTTTTCTTCTTTAGGTCGTGGTATTTCAGATACGGTACACGGGTTCTTAAGAACATACTGATATGCAAGTTTAATGATTTTGATAATCTGATTAATATAATTGCGAGAAACATCTTTGTCATCTACTAAATAAAGTAAGCTCTGGCCGCTCAATAACTGAGCGGCTTTTTGCTGACTGTTATGATTGAGTACTTCACCATTTTTAGGATACACGGGATCTTAAAACAGTTCTGGAATGTGGTCTGGCGTGACAAAAGTTTTGAGTTCGCCAGAGAGGTGATGTATTTCATCTGCGCCAATCCAACGGTATTGAAAGATGTCATCGGCATCGCCGCCTTGGCCGGTGACGGTGTGGGCCCACTGGTTGGGGAGGTTGCGCGGGGCGAGTAGGAGATAATCGTGGCGTTCGGCGTTGGCGGTGATGTGGTATTTATAGTAGCGATGGACACCGAGTTTTCGGAGGATTTGTAAACGGTCGAGGCCGGCTTCTTCATTGAGCTCGCGATACATGGCTTCTTCGGGTGTTTCGTCTTCATCCACACCTCCGCCGGGAATGTGGAACGGCCAATTGGGGTGGCCATCAAATTGCATGACAAGGAGTTTGTATCGGTTGTCGTCGCCTCGCCGGATGACGAGCCCATGTGCTTTTTGTTTCCAGGGTGCTTCTGGTTTGGGGGTGAGATCGACTGCAGCCTCAAAGGCGGCGTAATAGAGTGAGAGATTGTTTTTGACGAAGTCGAGTTGGCGTGCATTTTCGGGATCAAATGTTTGGCGGTCGCGGGACTCATCGTTTTCGGTAAAGGGTTCGAGTGTGTCTATGTGCGCCCAGTAGAAGACCATGTAAGAATCTGGGTATGGATATTTATAATCAGTGGGTTTGGGGGCGTTGAGGTGTATGTGCGCATGTGCGAAGCAAGTGATTTGATTTAAACGTGCGCCCGTTTCTTCATAGACTTCGCGACGTGCCGTTTGCTCGGGTGTTTCACCGGGTTCGGTGTGGCCACCAGGCAAATCCCATCCGCGTGCTTTGAGATGGGTCATGAGCAGGCGGTCGCCATCAAAAGCAAATACAAAGGCCGCTGTGATGAGGTCCGTTGGTGGGAGATCGTTTGAGAGAACGGTGCGGCCCCAGTTGGGTTTGGGCAGAAAAGATAGGTTGTGTTCGGTTTGGATGATGTTCATGGTGTGTATCCTTCTGTAGATCCGAGGTGTTGTAACCATAGGTATATGATGACTTGCTTTACCAAGGCTATTCCTCCTAAATCAGTGTCTCAAGAATGAGCGCAATACCATCTTCATCGTTGGTGGCTGTTTCGCGATCTGCAATTGCTTTGACTTCGGGGGCTGCATTTCCCATTGCTACACCGATACCGCAAGTTGTGAGCATGTCGATGTCATTTACGAGGTTACCTGAATGAGTTGATCGTAAACCAATTCTAACCACTCGCTTTGAGGTGAGATGAGTTGTGGTTTGGGCGATAGAGGTGTCCAGAAGGATTCGTATATATGATCGCCATCCGCTTTGAGTGACCAGCGCTCGGGTGTTTCTTCGGGTGTGGTGAGATGGTAAAAGTGACGCGGTTTGTCATGGCTGATGGCTTCATCGGGCACCCATCCGTCAATTCTCCAGAGGATGGATTGTGGGTTGGGGCGTTGGTTGTATTCATTATAAGAAACATGGGACCAGCCGTGGGTTGATTCATGGAATTGGATGGTGGGGCCCCTGCCAAAGGCGCGTTCATAGGGCATAGATTTTTCATTGGGTTCGAGGCGTGCCTGGATAGTTTTTGTGATGATGCATTCTCCATCGTTGAGTTCGTTTTCGATGCCTCCAAGATGTGATTGCAAGTGAAAGGTTTGAATGCCCGTTTCTTCTTGGGCTTCTCGTATGACAGCGGCTTCAATGTCTTCGCCTAATTCAACAGTTCCGGCAGTCAATTGGATGCCTGCTGTGGTCAGTATATTTAGTCTTGGTGTGGTAATATCTATAGACAGGTAGCTTAGGACTTATGATTCACAATAGACGACGTTTTTTTTAGGGGGTGCTATGGCAACTGCATTGTTGGTGATAGACGCACAAGTAAATATGTTTGCAAAGCCCCATGCCATTTTGTGTGAGGAATTATGAACGAACCCAAACAATTTAAAGATTATTTTGACAAGAAGTTGGTTACAAAGTTGGCGGGTTTGATTAAGGACGTCTATCCTGCATTCAAATCTAAGGTCTTTGTCCAACGTGCGTCCGATCAGATGGTGCCTTTGGAATTGAAAGAACGTGTGGCGCTTATAGCAGAAATGTTGCGCGAGTTTTTGCCGGCGGATTATGATAAGGCGTTAGATGTATTGATGCAGACTTTGGGGCCTGAAGAACCCAACAGAGATAAGAAGTTTATCTACGGACTTCAATTGATGCCTGTTGAGCATTTTGTAGGGGCTTCTGGTTTGGATCATTTTGAGCCGTCGATGCAGGCCTTGTATGAAATCACCAAGCGATCTTCGTCGGAGTTTGCGATTCGACCCTTTTTGATTCGGTACGAAAAAGAGGCGTTGAATGTGTTGTCAAAGTGGGTGGTCGATCCCAATGAAGATGTTCGGCGTTTGGTGAGTGAGGGTACGCGACCTCGGTTGCCATGGGCAATGCGGTTGCCGTCGTTTGTTGATGATCCCAAACCCACGTTGAAGCTTTTGGAGAAGTTGAAGGATGATCCGTCGGAATATGTGCGCAGGTCTGTGGCGAATCATTTCAATGACATTACGAAGGACAATGCTGATTTGGCTGTGGATGTGTTGACGCGATGGGCGGAGGGGGCGAGCAAGGAACGGATGTGGATCATTCGTCATGCCTTGCGCTCTTTGGTGAAACAGGGCCATACACAGGCGTTGGCGATTTTGGGGTTTGGCATACCAAAAGTAAAGTTGGTGAATTTTGAGGTACAAACGTCGGTTGTAGAATTTGGTGGTGCATTGGAATTTGTATTTGAACTGGAGAGCGAAGCCAAAAAGTCACAGGAGTTGGTGATTGATTATATCATTCACTTTGTGAAGGCAAATGGTTCAACCAGCCCGAAGGTGTTTAAGCTGAGCACGCGCACGTTGGGCGGAAATGAAAATTTGGTGATGAATCGCAAGCATGGGATCAAACCGATTACCACGCGGAAGTATTATAGTGGGATGCATCGTGTGGAGGTTCAGGTGAATGGGCAGGTTTTGGGGGGCGGTTATTTTGAGTTGAAAATGACGTAAATTTCTTTATCATGAACGTGCGATCACGAAATATTTCGCATGTTGCGATCCATACAGTTTACATACAAAAAGCGATTCTCCTATTTTATTGGGAAATTTGTGGGATTTGTCAGCGGTTATTTGTTTTGAATTGTCGCTGATATGTCCCGCTTTTTGTTTTTATATTCTTTAGTCATACTCAAAAAGTGAGGCAGGTGACAATGAATGTTCCTGAGCGTAATGATTCAGATGTTCAGATTGTAGATCAAAAGACGACCATTTTGGCTCCCGCAACCGATGAATTTCCGCGCAATATGGGCGGCGATATCATTCGGTTGAAAGATGGGCGTCTTTTACTGGCCTATTCGCAGTGGTTTGGTGGTACACATGACCGAGATGCTTCGCGTGTGGTTGGAAATATTTCGCAAGATGGTGGTGAGACGTGGGGGCATTTTTTTACAATTGTAGAACCCGATGAAACGGGAGACGCGGTGCGAATGCCGAGTTTTGTGCGATTGGGTGATGGGCGTCTTGCGGTGTTTGTGCGATGCCATCAAACGATGATTAAGAAGTGGGTTGCGATGATGGTATGTACAGATGAATCGGGTGATGTGCTGGATGCATCTGTGTGGACAGCACCCAAGTATGTTACGCCTGAAGGATCGGGCGGCCACATCATTATTGCACAGCGCGTTGTGCGCACTGAGGCTGGGCGAATTATTGTGCCTGTTGCTGCACCGTGGCCGTGGGATCGTGAGGATGATAAAACAGATGATATTCGAACTTGTTGTATGCTTTCTGATGACGATGGGGAGACCTGGCGTGTATCTCAAAGTGTGTTGGATGGCCCAGGCCGTGGATTGATGGAACCTTGTGTGCTGGCATTGGATGGCGGGCGATTGATGATGCTTTTGCGTACACAAATGCACCAGCAGTATATCTCTTACTCGGAGGATGGGGGAGATGTTTGGACACCTGCGGTAGAAGTTGCCGATTTGGTTTCACCCGAATCACCAGCGGCCTTGGCACGGGTGCCCAATAGCGATTTGACGATGGTGGTGTGGAACCACAATCGGAATGAAGATACTATGCCTGTTAATCGATCGCCTCTTACGGTTGGTTTTTCTAAAGACGAGGGTAAAACGTGGTTTGGATTTCATGACCTTGAAGATGAACCAGAAAAAACGTGGTCGTATCCCAGTATTCGGTTTGTGGATGGCAAAGCTTGGGTGATTTATTATGATCGCATTATGTTGCCTTCGGGCGATACGCGCATTTCATTGAAGATGAATCGATTTGGTATTTTGTGTGGTTTTTAGAATAGTTTGAGATTTTTTTGTGGAAGAATTATAAAAAACACGGTATTATCTGATGGCAGACTCTGAATTTGAGTGGGACGAAAATAAAAATCGGTGGAATATCCAAGAACGTGGTTTTGGATTTGATCGTGCCAACGTCGTATTTAGCCGGACTTTATTGGTTAAGCGAGAATTACGTATGGACTATGGTGAGCCGCGTTATATGGGCATTGGAGAAATGGAAGACGGTGTTGTTATTGCTGTTGTGTATACCATACGAGGTTTGAAAACACGCATTATTTCTGCACGTGTGGCGAGTAAAAAAGAACGAGGTGCTTATTATGAATACACGAGAAAAGACATCTGAGGAATTGCTGGCAACATCAGATGAAGAGATAAGGCAACAGATTCGGAATGACCCAGATGTTGCACCGGAATTGGACGCAGATTTCTTTGAAAATGCAACCATACTGGAGCCGGAAGTTACGGCTTGGTTTAAGGAGCGATATGGCAAACGTTATCAGGTGTATATGATGGCCGCATTGCGAGAGTATATGGAAAGTCAGGCCATTTAGAAATGGTAGGTGTTTCTGGGCTTGATAGTTATAGCATAGGGTAATACTCTATGCTATTTTTTTGGGAGGTCAAGATGGCAGATCGAGAAACGACGGTTGGTGATTTACGTGAGGCCGTGCAGAAGTTTGTGTCGGCACGCAAGTGGGAAGGGTTTCACAACCCCAAGAATTTGGCGATGAGCATTGCCATTGAAGCAGCTGAGATTATGGAACATTTTCAGTGGATTACGATTGATGAGGGACGGGAATTGATGAAAGGCGATGAGGCACGTGCCGAAGTGGCTGATGAACTGGCCGATGTAATGATCTATTGCTTGAGCTTTGCCAATGCGACGGGCATTGATGTGAGTGAGGCGATTTTGAAGAAGCTTGCGAGGAATGAGGGGCGTTTCCCGATCCCTGAAGGGCGCTGAACCTCTCACATTCGCCCATCCACACGAAAAATCACGGAACCCAATCAAATTCCCTTTTCTCCAAAACTACAAAACCCCATCCATTACGTTTTGTGAGGAAATATGGGTGGGGTTTTTTGTTTGGGTAAGGTGGAAAGTATGACTCGCGTGTAGCCCTTTTTTGCTTGGTGGGTGGTGATTTTTGTTATACACTTTGAATCAGATATGGGTTGTTGTTGACAGATTGATTGAGATATGAGGAAGGGCAGAATATGATGGATACTGTTATTGCACGTTTGCAGACCCTATTGGGGGATCGGTTGTGTACAGAAGGGTCTGTTTTGGAAGCCCATGGGAAAGATGCATCTTATCACCCGTCTCAAATGCCAGATGCGGTGGTTTTTCCTGAATGTGTTGAGGAGGTTTCTGAGATTGTTCGGGTTTGTTCAGAGCAAGGTGTGCCTGTTATTCCATTTGGAACAGGGACGGCAGTAGAAGGGGGTGTGGTGGCTGTGCGGGGTGGCATTTGTATTGATATGAGTCATATGAACAAGATTCTTTCGGTTAATGAAGACGATATGGATGTGACGGTGCAGGCTGGGGTGACACGTTTGCAGTTGAATCGGCATTTGGCAGAAATGAATACGGGACTCTTTTTCCCGGTTGATCCTGGGGCCGATGCTTCGTTGGGTGGCATGGCGGCCACGCGGGCGTCTGGCAATGCGGCGGTTTGTTATGGCACGATGCGAGAGAATGTGCTGGGGCTTTTGGTGGTGCTTGCGAGTGGGGAAGTGATTCAGGTGGGTGGGCGAGCGAGAAAGTCGTCGGCGGGTTATGATTTGGCGCATTTGTTTGTGGGTTCTGAAGGCACATTGGGTGTGATTGTGGCGGTGACATTGAAGTTGGCGCGGGTGCCTGAGGCGGTGTCGGCGGCGGTGTGTGGGTTTTCGGATGTTGCACCTGCTGTTGAAACCGTGATTCGGGTGATGAAAGCAGGAATACCGTTGGCACGGATTGAATTGCTCGACGAAGTATTGATGCAAGCGATTAATGCTTATTCCGGTTTGGACTATCCGGTTACACCAACCTTGTTTTTTGAATTTCAAGGATCGGCGGTGGCTGTTGAAGAACAGGCGCAACGGGTAGGTGAAATTGTTCAGGCACATGGTGGGTCAGACTTTCAGTGGGCAGTGGGCATTGATGAACGCGATCGCTTGTTTCAGGCGCGTTATGATGCGTATTATGCGTGTTTGGCGCTGCGTGAGGGGGCAGTCGGTTATGTGACGGATGTGTGTGTGCCCATTTCGAAACTGGCAGATTGTATTTTGAAGGTGAAAGCAGATCTTGCGCAATCGACGCTGATTGCCCCTTTGTTTGGGCATGTGGGCGATGGCAATTTTCATGTGGTGTTTCCGTTGGACCCCAATCGGCCAGAAGAGCTAAAAGAAGCAAAGCGTTTGGGCGAACGCATGGTGGTTTATGCTCTGGAGATGGGCGGGACGTGTACGGGAGAGCACGGCATTGGATTGGGTAAAATGGATGCGCTCAGACAAGAACATGGCGCTGGGGTGGATGTGATGCGGGCGATAAAATATGCGCTGGATCCAAAAGGCATTATGAACCCGGGTAAGGTGGTTGGAGATATGGTATGACTGTCGTGGTTTTTAGAAGGCGAGCATAAGCTATTCATTTGGCGTAGTTTGAATGGTTTTGGAGAGGTGTTGCGTGGTGCCTCTCTTCGTGTTTTTCGTGATCCCGCTTGACAGGATGAGGTATTTTTGTATTATGAGTGCGCTATAGATGATATTCATTTTACCGTTTTGAAAGGAAGTCAGATCATGGCAGAAAAACAAGCCCCTGTGGGGTATGATGACACACCGATGTTGCCCGGACAGCCGTATCGGGTACACGATAGCAAGCGGTCTGCGCCACGTGTGGTGACGCCGGGTGCGGGCTATGGTGATGCACCGTCAGATGCAGTGGTACTGTTTGATGGATCAGATTTGTCCAGCTGGCAGGGGCGTGAGGGTGATGCACAGTGGAAAGTTGAAAATGGGTATATGGAAGTATCGCCAAAGACGGGTGATATCAGTACTAAAGAAGGCTTTGGCAGCATTCAGTTGCACCTTGAGTTTGCGTGTCCTGCAGAAGTGAAGGGCAACAGCCAAGGGCGTGGCAACAGTGGCGTGTTCTTGATGGGTGGGTATGAAGTGCAGGTGTTGGATGGTTATGACAATCCGACCTATGCCGATGGTATTACAGGGGCGATTTATGGCCAGTTTCCACCGTTGGTGAATGCCACACGTCCACCGAGTGAATGGCAATCTTACGATATTATTTTTGAAGCACCGATTTATGACGGCGATACATTAAAGTCTCCGGCTTATTTGACGGTGATTTTGAATGGTATTTTGTTGCACAATCGCAAAGAAGCGATGGGGCCTACAGGACACAAGAATTTGTCGTCTTATGACAAAGTGCACGGACCCAAAGGACCCTTGAAGTTGCAAGATCATGGCGACTTGGTGCGCTATCGCAATATTTGGATTCGGAATTTGACGGATTATGATGAAGTGTAAATCGTCTGAGAAATGATAGAAAAAAGAGTCGACTCGGGAGAGAGTCGGCTCTTTTTTTGGGTTGTCATTAGATTTTAATGTTGTGGTATAAGTGGGTGAATGCGGTTGAGATCATCACTGTATTGGTGTTCAGATTCCCATAAGTCTCTCGTTTGTTGTGCTGTTAACCAGAATTCAGGTGTGTTTCCAAATAAGCGTGCTAATCTCAAAGCCATCACGGGTGTGACTGTGCGTCTTTCTCTTAATAACTCATTGACTGTTTGACGAGATACTCCGAGGGCGGATGCCAATGAGGTTGCTGTCAGATTATAATCTGGCAGAAAATCTTCTTTAAGCATCTCACCCGGATGTGTGGGGGGAATTTCGCGTTTATGTATGTTGGCTATGGCCATTTTAAATTCTCCTAATGATAGTCTATGATTTCGACATCGAATGCGTCGCCATCAATGAATCGAAAGCAAATTCGCCATTGTGTGTTAATGGAAATAGAATGTTGTCCTTTTCGGTTTCCCTTTAGAGCATGAAGGCGATTGCTGGGTGGTGTTTTCAAGTCATCCAGACTATTGGCCAAATCAATGTACTCCAGGCGTCGAATCGCTCGTCTGATCAAGTTGGGAGGTAGCCGTTGTGACAGGCCTTTGGCGAAGAGTTGTTGTGTTTCTCTATTGGCAAAAGTGCGTATCATATTTAAATAAAGTAATGTGTCACGTGACAGTTGTCAAGATTCGATTCACATTCCTCTATGGTGCCTATACAGGTGCCATGCGGAATTATTGTGGTGTCGGTGCATCTTCTCGCAGGAGGTTTTCGGCTTTGAGTTCGGCCCAGAGATCTGTTGGTATGGGGTGCTGATAGTGTTGGATGTTGGATTGAATGAATTCGGGTTTGTGTGCACCGGGAATGATGGCGGAGACTTGGCGGTGTGCGAGAGGAAATTGTATGGCGGCGGCGGGCAGTGGCACGTTGAATTGTTGGCAGATGGTTTGTATGCGGCGGGTTTTTTCTAAGATGGCTTCGGGGGCTGGGGCGTAGGCATATCCCGCGCCTTCAATTGGGCCTGTGGCCAAAATGCCGGAGGCGAAGACGGAACCGATGACGACGGTGGCACCATGCTCGGCGCATTTGGGAAATTCGACATCGAGAGTGTCTTGGTCGAGCAAGGTATAGGGCATGGCAACAATGAAAAAGTCGAGGGGCATCATGTCTAAGAAACGGGGGATCATGCCGAGCATATTTAAACCTGCACCGACGCCTTTGATTTGACCTGAGGATTTGAGTTCCTCTAAGGCGCGCCATCCGCTGGTATAGAGTTGGGCGACGTGAGCTGCGACTTGTTCGTCATTAAAAAAGAAATTGTCTAAGTCGTGAATGAGCAAGAGATCAACCGCGTGGAGGCCGAGGCGTTGGAGGCTGTCTTCATGGGAGCGCATGATGCCGTCGTAGCTGTAGTCGAAATGGCATTCAAACGGCAGACCACCGATCCACCCGCCTTTGTCGAACGTATCGAGGTTGCGAGTGGCTTTGAGTACGCGCCCAACTTTGGTAGAAATGGCAAATTCGGATCGGGGTTGTTGGCGCAGGAAATGACCCAAGCGATGTTCGCTTTGGCCGTAGCCGTAAAAGGGGGCGGTGTCGAAATAGCGAATGCCCGCTTGCCAGGCATTGTGGAGTGTTTCTTGGGCCTGTTGTTCGGCAACGTTTTCGAAAAGATTGCCTAAGGGGGCACCACCAAAACCGATTTCGGTAACAGAGAGGTTGGTTTGGCCGATTTGGCGTGTGGGAATGGGCATGGGAACTCCAAAAGAAAAGTAAAAAGTAAATGCAAGATTGCTTCGTTTGGTCATGATAAGGAATAATTGGTTATGAACAATAGAAAAGGTAAATACCAAAAGAAAACACAGTTATGGTGCGTCATTTTTGGGAAACTTTATAGTATCAAAACATACTAAATACACCTACTGTGTTTGTGTAAATGATTGTTTTTTATGAATTTTCGCTTAAGCAATTTTTAGTTGTGCCGATCTTAATAGCATAACCATCGGGTAACAACAACCAAGAAAAGGTGTATATCGGGGCGACGTTATGAATTCAAGTGTGCGTATTAAAACTTTGCCACCGGGCGAAGTGGTGGAGGATCGCGTAGAAAAGTTGAAACGTATCCGCGATCAGGTCAATTCGGGATATTATTCTCGTGATGATGTTATGAAAGATGTGGCAGATGCTTTGCTTATGAATCCTGAGCCGTTTGAAAATTTGAACGAAAAGGGCGAGTAGGGATAAGGCGGGGAGAAGGAAGAAGATAGGGATACATCCGTCTTCGCACTTTTGCCTTCGTGATTTTATCTGCCTAAACACTCCGATTAAGAGGAGCCGATATGTCTATATATCGGCTCCTTTTTTGTTGACACGGGAACAGATCACTTACATGATTAGTCCTAATCATTGGGAGCCAAATGGTTGGTTCCTGTAGATATTGATGGTGTTTATTAGAGATTGATATGAGCGAACTCTTACAAGTTGAACATTTAAAAGCCGAACCGGGCCAGCGTGTAGACGGATATTTGACGGTGGCCGAGATGCAAGATGGGTCGCCCGTGCGGTTGCCCGTGTCTTTGGTCAATGGTGCCGAGCCGGGTCCCACGGTCTATTTGCAGGCGATTAGTGATGGGGATGAGTTGAATGGTATTGGGGTGATCCGGCAGGTGTTAAAGCGATTGGATCCTGCACGCCTTAAGGGGAAGATTATTGCAGTACTGATGGTAAATTTCCACGCTTTTCATGCGCACCAGGCGCTTAGCCCAACAGATGGCAAAAAGATGAATCGGTGTTTTCCGGGGCGAAAAGATGGTACGTCGAGTGAGCGCATTGCCTATCGGTTGTTTCACCACGCTGTGCGACAGGCCGATTATTGTATTGATTTACATCAAGGCGGTGTGCGCCCTATGATTGATGAAGTACGTGTGCGGGTGGATAGGCGCAAGCGAATTCATCGGGCGTGTATGGAATTGGCTCGGGTCTTTGGTATTGGATATATATTAGATTGTAAAGGCCCCGATGGGCAGTTGGCGCGCTCGGCCCCAGAAGAAGGAATTCCGACGATTGATCCTGAGTTGGGTGGATGTCATGGGTGGGATGAAAAGAGCATCCAAAAGGGAATTACGGGGGTGGAGAACGTGTTGAAGCACTACGGGTTGATTCAGGGTACGCCTCATATCCCTGAACGCCAGGTGGTGATAGATGGGTTTTTCTCGGTATTGGCCAATCGGGGTGGGTTTATTGAGTATCATGCCGAGTTGTATGATCATTTGCAAAAGGGTGATCCTGTGGCTGATATTACCGATCCTTTTGGCAATGTTTTGGAGACGTTGCGGGCTCCTGAAGAGTCGATTTTTTGGTCGCACAATTTGCGTCCGATGGTGGCCAGTGGTGAGTTGGTGGCTGTGTTGGGGAAGAATATTTGGTATGTGTAATGGATAATGGATCATGAGAAACGATATTTTTTAAGTTATGGATAAGCACCCGCGTGAGCGGGTTTTGTTTTTTGGGGATATGATCATGCGTTATTTGGGATTGGATATTGGGACGACAACGATTACGGCGGTGGTGTTGGATGTGGATAGGGGTGAGGTGGTGACGGTGCAGTCTGCGGTGAATGATGCGGAGGTGACGTCGGTTGAAGACAAACAGAAGGGGCGGAGTGAATGGGATGGGGAGCGGATGATACAGGTGGCGTTTGGGGTGATGAAACAGGCTGTGGACGTGAGTGGGGCTGTGGATGGTATTGGGGTGACGGGGCAGATGCATGGGATGTTGTTGGTTGGATCAGATGGTATGTCGGTCGGATCGTTTGTAGGGTGGCAGGATCGACGAGGGATGGATGTGGGGGTGGGAGAAGAGACATATGTTGGGCAGATGCGTCGGGTATCGGAGGAGATGGGTGCTTTTGCGCGGGGGTGTCGTCCACATCCGGGTTATTTGGGAACAACGTTGTTTTGGTTGGCTCAGCAGAATACGTTGTCTGATGGGGTTATGGCGTCTTTTGTGCCCGATTATGCGGTGGCGCGATTAACGGGAATGCGACCCGTGACGGATGCAACAAATGCGGCGGGGTCGGGGTTGTTTGATGGGGTGGATCGGGTGTGGCGAGTTGATTTAATAGAGGCATTGGGTTTGGCTGTAGACCGATTGCCTGAAGTTTGTGAGTCGGGTATGCGGGCGGGTGCAGTGACACAGGCTGTAGCGGATGTGACGGGATTGAAAGTGGGAACACCTGTTTGTGTGGCCTGTGGCGATAATCAGGCGAGTTTTTTGGGTAGTGTGGGTGATTTGGATAACAGTGTGTTGGTGAATGTGGGTACGGGCGGGCAAGTGTCTGTACATGTGAGCGATGCAAGACCCACAGATGAGTTGGAGGCGCGGCCTTTTGTGGATGGGGGATTTTTGTTGGTGGGTGCGGGTTTGGTGGGGGGGCGGTCTTATGCGTGGTTGCGCGATTTTTTGAGGGACGTTGGAAAGACGTTTTTTGGTGGGACGGGGGATGAAGATCTGTATGAGGTGATGAATCGGCTGGCGTCAGATGTGGTGCCGGGTTCGGATGGATTGTTTTGTGAACCGTTATTTACAGGCACACGACGGGAGCCAGATCGACGGGGTGTGTGGACAGGTGTGGGTACATCGAATTTTTCACCGGGGCATATGGGACGGGCGTTGTTGGAGGGGTTAACGGATCAGTTTTTTCAGCTGTACGGCGAGATGGATCGGATGGGTGTGGGCGGGCGCACGAAGCTGATTGGTGCGGGAAATGGGATTCGGAAGAATGCCTTGTTGCGTTCGATTTTGGAAGATCGGTTTGGGATGGTGATGCAGGTGCCTGTGCATAGGGAAGAGGCGGCATTTGGAGCGGCGTTAATGGGCGCAGTGAGTGGGGGTGAGGATATGACGGGGGTGGGGGAGATGATAAGGTATGTGTAGGAGGGGTTCTGTTTTATCGGGGTGTTGGTGTGTTATACTTGTGCTTCGTCGAAACCGTCGATGCGTTCGCGCACGGAAGGTTTTAGGAAGACGTCGTCGAGGGGGAGGCGGGAGAAGGCTTGGGCTAAAATGTCGACTTGAGTAGGTACGTCGAGGCGGTAGTCGAGAATGATGCGTTTTTCGCCTCGGATGGTACACAAACCGCCAGAGCCACCCATGAGATCTTCGCGGGAGATGGGAATCTCCAACCGGTGGGCGAGGGCTTCGAATTCTTGTAGGAGTTGAGAGTCGGTCATAGAAGACAATATAACAGAATGCGAGTGGATATACAATCGGGTCAATGACATTGATCCGATTTTTTTATGGGAGAATGTATTGGGTGATGTGATTGGATAGGGTCTTTAGGGTTTCTGTATCCCCAGGGAGAAGGGGGAGGCCGCCGATGCCGTGGGGGAGGCTTTTGTAGAATGGATGTGTTTGGTAGGCGGTGTGGGTGGGGGCAGGGAAGAGGACGATGGCGCTTTTGAGGGTGCGTTGGAAATCGTCGGGCATGACTTGGCCAACGGCATCGCGATAGGCGTGCATCTTGTCGATGTCTTCGCGTAAGGGGATCCAATAGGCTTGATGGGCTTCGCGGCGGTATTTGGCATCAAAGGCATGAACGGTTCGGGTGGTTGGGGTTTGAATTTCGATGACGATGTCTGGGCGCAGGTCGTGGGTGAGGGATCGCCCGGATGCTGTGGTGTAGGTGAGGTTGTAGAGGCAGCGGATGTGTGTTGTGTCTTTTTGAAGATGGATGGCGGAGGGTTCACCTTGGGTGGGGGATAGGGTGATGCTGCGTTGGGTGAGGTGAAAGAGATTTTTGTCTACTTGGGGTTTGAAACCGAGATTTTGGAATGTTTGGATAACGGTGAACCAGGCCCAATATTCGTAGAGAGTGGGTGTGTCGCGGTAAGATAGATCGAATGGGCCGCCCTCAAAAGGGGCAAGGGCACGGTTGAGATTTTGCATGAGGGTAAAGGCGGTTTGGTAGCGGTCATCGAGGTGGATGGGAATGGCGTCGTTGAATTGGGTAGGTGGGATATTGTGAAAGGTGCGGTGATGTCGTATTTGTTGGAGACTTTTGTGCATTTGGCGATAAGAGTCGGTGTTCGGATATTGGGTGATGGTGCGCAAGCGTCGTGTGAGTTGGTGCAAGTTTGATATGAGATGGCGATTGACGGCGGTGTTGGTGGTGGGATGGTGTTGGGTCTCTTGGAGGTGTGTGAGGTTTTGGATTGAGAAAGGTTTTTTGTGGGTTTTGGATGGGGTTGTCCAATGTGCGGTATTGTGTGCGATGTGTGTGAGTGCGTCTGGGTCGCGGCCTGTGGCGAGTGAAATGGGTCGTATTTCTGTGTGCGATGCGAGTTGACGATGGGGGCGTTTGAGAATGATGCGTAAGGTTTGAATGAGGCGCGTGCATTGTTGTTCGATGAGTTGGAGAAAGTCTAAAGGTGAACCTTGTTCGTTTGTGATTTGGGTGTGGATTTGGGCATGTTTGGGTAAGGCAAAAACAAGGGCACGGGCGATATGTTGGATATCGTCGCGCATGGTTTGATAGTCGTTTTCATAGTCGAGCTTGGTTGGGCGAATGGAGAGGTTTGCGCTTAGGATTGTTTGGCCATCTTTTTGGATGCGAAATTCGATATGGCCGGGTCGGTCTCCCGTGTTGATGCGCCCCCATTGTGTGTTGCCATCGGTGATGAAACCGAGATCTATGGTGGGTTGGCCATTGATATGGCATTGGATTTCACCATCGATGCGTGTGCGAATGAGTACGTTGCATTCGGTTTCTTCGGTCAATCCTTCGTTTGTAAATGGTACATTGGGATTGACGGGTGAGAGTTGTAGGCGCACGTGTTCATTTTCAGCGATAAGGCTGTTGGCATTTTGTACAAAATGCGTTTGCATTGTGTGATAGGGCTGTGTAGATTTCATCATGTTGTTTGATCTCGTTTGAAAATCGGAAAATCATGTAACTCTTAAAATATCCGTTATGAACTTTGCAACAAGCTAAAAGAATAGGAGTGTGTTGTGCTAAAAGCGATTTTGTGGGATAATGATGGTGTGCTTGTCGATACCGAGAAGTTGTACTTTCAAGCTGGGCGCGAGATTGTGGCCAAACAAGGTGTGGAATTGACGACCGAGAAGTTTATTGAGCAATCGCTTAAAAAAGGGTTGAGTGTATTTGATTTTTTGCCCAATCAAGATCCTGAATACATTGATCCGTTGCGCATCGAACGTGATGCGCGTTATAGTGACCTGCTGCACACCGAGTTAGAAATCGTAGATGGGGCGCGAGAGACATTGGTGGCTTTGCATGGGCGGGTTCGCATGGGGGTGGTGACGGGTTCGCATCGTGAGCATTTTGATATTATTCACAGCCAGACAGATATGTTGCCGTTTTTTGAGTTTGTGTTGGTTCGCGAAGATTACCAACTATCCAAGCCTGATCCCGATGCTTATTTGACAGCAATGCGATTGCACGGGCTTCAGGCAGATGACTGTATTGTGGTTGAAGATTCTGAACGGGGATGTAAAGCGGCAGCGGATGCGGGGTTGCGGGTTTTTGTGGTGCCTAATGAGTTGAGCCAACACGGAGATTTTTCACCGGCATATAAGGTGTTAAACAGTGTGCGGGAGGTTGTCGGTGAGGTGGAGAGGTTATAAAAAGATTCGAAGTGCAGAGCGCAAAGAGGGCGCGCTTGAATTGTTTTGCACCTTGCGCTTCGCGCTCAGTGTTCTATTTTTTGAGAATTGACATTCTGATTATATGGTGATAGGTTTTAGGCGTTGATTTTATAAGATTTTTTGATATCAAATAGGGAGAATTTCATGAGCGAATCGACTTTAGAAAACAATCCACTTTTGGTGACCGATGGGTTGCCGCGGTATGACGAGATTAAACCCGAGCATGTCGAACCGGGTGTTAAGAATTTGTTGATCCAAGTTGAAAAGCAAATTGAAGAGTTGGAAAAGGCGCTGACACCGACTTGGGATGGTTTGCTCAAACCCTTGGAAGATATGGACGTGCCATTTGAATATGCATGGAGTCCGGTGAGTCATTTGATGAGTGTGAAAAATTCGGACGATTTGCGCGCAGCACATGAAGCGGTGTTGCAAGATGTGGTGGCATTTGGTTTGCGAGTACAGCAAAGCCGACCGATTTATGAAGGGTTGGTGGCGATTCGGGATGGAAAAGAATGGAACAACTTGGATGAAGCACAACGTCGGTGTGTTGAATTAAAAATTCGGTCAGCAGAACACGCGGGCGTGGGACTTGATGGAGAGGCTAAGGAGCGGTTTAATGCGATAGCGAAGGAGATGTCGCAGATCGGTTCGGATTTTTCAAATCATGTGATGGATGCGACGAAGGCATTTGAACTGATTGTTGAAGACAAGGCCGATACAGAAGGTTGGCCAAATAGTTTGCGGCAGGGTGTGGCGCAGTCCTATGCTCAGGCCAATGAAGGTACGGAGCCAGATCCTGAAAATGGGCCGTGGCGCATTACATTGGATTTTCCGAGCTTTTTCCCGTTCATGCAACATCACCGGGTGCGTGCGCATCGCGAGCAGGTGTATCGGGCATTTGTGACACGGGCTTCTTCGGGCGAGTTGGACAACTCGGATTTGATTGCTAAGACGTTGCAATTGCGCAAAGAACAAGCGGGTTTGTTGGGTTTTGGATCGTATGCCGAATGGAGTTTGGCGGCGAAGATGGCGCCGGATGTGGCAGCGGTGGAACAAATGACAGATGAGCTGAGTACGGCATCGAAGGCACATATGCAGAAAGATTATGAAGCACTTGAGGCTTTGGCGCGAGAAAATGGCGAAACAGCGTCTTTGGCTCATTGGGATTTGGCATTTTGGTCGGAGCGTTTGCGGGAACAAAAGTTTGATTATACTGACGATCAGTTGCGGCCTTATTTTCCATTGCCAAAAGTATTGGATGGTTTGTTTGGGGTTGTGGCGCGTTTGTTTGGGGTTCAAATTGAAGAAGCGAAAAATGTGGATGCACATTTGTGGCATGAGGATGTGCAGTTTTTTAATGTGATGCGCGATGGGGAACAGATTGCGTCGTTTTATTTGGATCCTTATTCTCGTCCGGCAGAAAAACGGGGTGGGGCTTGGATGAATGATTGTTTGAATCGGCGGTGGATGAATGGCAAGTTGCATTTGCCTGTGGTGCATTTGGTTTGTAATGGCACGCCGCCTGTGGGAGAGACGCCTTCGTTGATGAGTTTTTCGGAGGTGGAGACGTTGTTTCATGAGTTTGGACATGGGTTGCAGGGGATGTTGACGACGGTGGATTATGCGGAGGTTGCGGGGATTAATGGGGTGGAGTGGGATGCGGTGGAGATTGCGAGTCAGTTTATGGAAAATTGGTGTTATCACAAACCGACACTGATTGGGATGACTGCTCATGTGGAGACGGGTGAGCCATTGCCTAATGATTTGTTTGAGAAGATTAAAGCGGCGCGTACGTTTCGGGCGGGTTCGTTGATGATGCGTCAGTTGTCGTTTGGTAAAATTGATATGTTGTTGCATCATGTGTATGATCCTGATGGAGATGAGACGGCGTTTGATGTGGAGCGTCGGGTGACGGAGGAGATGTCGGTTTTGTTGCCGTTGCCGGAAGATCGGTTTTTGTGTTCTTTCTCGCATATTTTTGCGGGGGGGTATGCAGCGGGGTATTATAGTTATAAGTGGTCGGAAGTGTTGAGTGCAGATGCGTTTGGGGCTTTTGAGGAGGTGGGGTTGGAGAATGATGCGGCTGTGGCTGAGACGGGCCGGCGGTTTCTGGATACGATTTTGTCGCTTGGGGGGGGGAGGCATCCGATGGATGTATATCGGGATTTTCGGGGGCGGGAGCCGAGTACGGAGGCATTGTTGCGGCATAATGATTTGTTGGGGTAGGTATAAAGGGGTTACCGAATGGAGGCGGTCCGGGTGCAGATTATGCGCGGAAAACCATTGTAGAATTGCGAGATGGAGCCAGTTAGACTGGTTCTTGAATATCATTTTTCACAACGAGGGAAAGCATGAGCAAGATTCGGTTTGGTGTGATTGGGGCAGGGCAGATTGGTCACAACAGTTGTAAGAGTATTTTGGGTCATGAGCAGGCAGAGATTTTGGCGGCAAGTGATGTGAATGAACCGCGGTTGAAGGAGTTGACAGATAAGTATGAAATTGGCAAGTCGTATACCGATTCGGCGGACATCATAAATGACCCCGATTTGGATGCCATTTATATTGGTGTGCCCAATAAGTTTCACGCGCCATTGGCCAAGGCGAGTTTGGAAGCGGGCAAACATGTGATTTTGGACAAGCCTTTTGCAATGAATATTGGTGAGGCGCAGGGTGTGGCTGATGCGGCGGCGAAGAGTGGTAAGTTGTTTATGGTGGGGATGAATCAGCGGTTTCGTGGGCCATCGCAGACGATCCAAAAATTGGCGGCGGATGGCAAATTGGGCGAGATTTATCATGCCAAGGCGTTTTGGTTTCGCCGCTCGGGCATTCCGCGTTTGGGTACTTGGTTTGGAAATAAGTCGATGGCGGGTGGGGGTGCGTTGTTGGATATTGGGGTGCATTTGTTGGATTTGGCTTTGTTTGTGTCGAATCAGTTTAAGCCTGTGGCGGTGAGTGGTGCGACGTATACTAAGTTTGGCAACCGAGGTTTGGGTGAGGGCGGTTGGGGCATGTCGGATCGTGAAGACATTACATTTGATGTGGATGACTTTGCAACGGCATTGATTAAGTTTGAAGGGGGTGTGACGGTGACCTTGGATGTGAGTTGGGCGATTCATCAGAAAGAGGCGAATCGTCACGATGTGCACGTGTTTGGCACTGAGGGTGGTGCGTCGCTGTTTCCGGGTGAGATCTATCACTACGGTGACAAACCTGGTAATGACGATTATCAGGTGGTGACACCAGAGCCTCAAATTGCATTGCCACACGAAGAACGGTTTTTTAATTTTATCAATTCGATTTTGGGCGATGAAGAGCCGTTGGTGAAGATTGAAGAATCGTTGGCGGTTCAGAAGATTTTGGATGGTATTTACGAATCGTGTGCAACGGGTAAGGAAGTGCGGATTTCTTAATTCGCAGTGCTCATAGTTTGCATTTTGTTTTGGTATCATCCCCTGTCAGATTTGTCTGATAGGGGATGATTTTTTGAAATTTTGATGGGTTCAAGGCTCGGCGCCCATTCTTGTTGTGTAGACGGCAAGCTTTGCCTATTTTCTTGTCGATGCTTAGCTGATGGTGTGAGACAAATTTAGGTCAACGGGTACCTCATTGGAGGCATGATGAAAAAGATCGATGCGCATTTGCACTATTATGGTGATCACGCCGATAACATTGCATTTTTGGAAGGGCTGAATCTCAAGCATTTGAATATTTGTGTGTCGCAAGATACAGCGGGGGCTTGGCGTAAGAATGCCGATATTTATCACAGTTTACAGACGCGTTTCCCCGAACGGTATGCATGGGTGACAAGTTTTGACTTGCCCGATTTTAGTGGCGATTATGCCGACCGGGTGATTGCCGGGTTGCAGAAAGATTTTGATGCAGGTGCGATTGCGTGCAAGGTGTGGAAGAACGTGGGGATGGAGGTGAAGAACTCGGCGGGTGAGTTTGTGATGGTGGATGATACGCTGTTTGATCCGATTTGGGAATTTTTGACAAAAGAAGACTGCACACTGTTGATGCACATTGGTGAGCCGTTGGCGTGTTGGCGGCCTTTGGTAGATGATAATCCGCATTATGGGTATTACAGTCGCAACCCACAGTGGCATATGTATGGGAAATCGGAATATCCATCGCACGAAGTAATTATGGCGTCTCGGGATCGGATGGTGGAGAAGAACCCGAAATTGCGCATTGTGGGCGCGCATTTGGCGAGTTTGGAGTTTGATGTGGCGGAGATTGCCAAGCGGTTGGATCGTTTTCCAAATTTTGCAGTAGACTCATCGGCGCGGGTGGCCGATTTGGCGTATCAAGATACCGATACGGTGCGTGCGTTTTTCTCCGAGTATTCCGATCGTCTTTTGTTTGGTACCGATGTGGTGCGAATGGATTGTGCGTCGGAGCTGTCTGAGGAGGAACGCAAAAGCCAGATTGCGCGATTTGCGGCGCATTATGAAATGGAATTTGCGTATTATGAATCGGGTGAGGTTGTCAATGTACGGGGCAAAGAAAATCGTGGTTTAAATTTGCCAGAAGATATATTGGAGAAGTTTTATTTGACGAATGCACAGACGTGGTATCCGGGACTTTAAGGAGTAGATATGCAACTTGGAATTTTTTCGACAGTTTTTGAGCGCGATACTTTAGAAGAAAAAGTAGATGCGGTGCGTGATGCGGGGTTGTCGTGTGTGCAGTTTCATTTGCAGTGTGCGGGTGTGGAACAGATGCCGGAGGTGATTGCAGATGATTTGTGTGATCAGATTCGGGTGGCGCATGAAAGCAGAGGGATTGCGATTGGTGCGGTGTCTGGTACGTTTAATATGATTCATCCTGATGCGAAAATTCGCGAAGACGGTTTGCGAAGATTGGAAGTTTTGGCAAGGGCGTGTGAGCGGATGGGGGCCTCGATTATTACGTTGTGTACGGGGACGCGAAATACGGAGTGGATGTGGCGACCGCACCCAGATAATAATACGCCTGAAGCGTGGCGTGATTTGGTGGTGTCGATGGCGAAGGCGGCGGAGATTGCTGAGGCGAACAATGTGCTGATGGCATTTGAGCCTGAGGTGGCCAATACGGTGGATTCGGCAAAAAAGGCGCGGAAGATCATTGATGAGGTGGGGTCGGATCGGATCAAGGTGGTGATTGATGGGGCGAATATTTATCACAAGGGTGAATTGGCGAAGATGCACGATATGTTGGACGAAGCGTTTGATTTGTTGGGTGAGGATATTGTACACGCACACGCGAAGGATTTGGATCACGATGGGGAGGCGGGTAAATTGGCAGCGGGCACGGGTGTGTTGGATTATGAATACTATATGAATCTATTGGATAAAATTGGATTTGATGGGCCGATGGTTTTGCACGGGTTGGATGAATCACAGGTGGCTATGTGTCGTGATTTTGTGGTGGAGAAGATGAATAAAGATCATGCATAATGAAGTCCAAGAGATCGGGTTCATTGACACCTTATTGGATTTGGGCTATATTGCTCGAAACGGCGAATACAATTTGGAAAACTCAGTATTGGAGTTTTGTAATGGCAACCTTTACGATTGATGAATTGGTCAAAGCTGCAGAGCAATTGCCTCAAACTGACTTGGAGGCCTTAACCACACAAGTGCTTGCGCTTAAGGCCAAACGGGCTACGCCAAACTTGCCCCAGAATGAAGCTTTATTGTTACAAAAAATCAATCGAGGGTTGCCAGATGATTTGCAAAAGCGCTATCAAGAACTTATTTCTGTTAGACAAGCAGAAGTATTGACAGAATCTGAACATACTGAATTACTTCAGTTGACGAACCAAGTGGAACAATATCAAGTAGACCGATTAAAATGTCTTACTGAACTTGCTGGTATTCGAAAGGTTTCTCTAATGGAACTTTTGGATAATCTTGGCATTCAATCAGGTACGTATAAGCGGTGAATGCGAGACAGAAACAGGCCGTTATTGATCGTGCGCAGGAATGCTGTGAATATTGCCAGAGCCAAGCGCGTTTTGCAACCCATCCTTTTTCTATTGAACACATTTATCCGCGTATCCGAATTACCCCAATTGGTCGTACAACCGTAGATGCTTTAAAATTGAATCGTGAGGGTTTGGTCAATTTGCGCCAAATCCTTTTTTCTGTTGGTGCCCATCCTCAAGTAACATCGGAGTTCTGAGAAGGAAATACGCGAGCAGACTCTTTCGTCTTCTACGCAACCCTATAAAGCAGAGATTGGATATTTATGAACGCAGAGTTTTGGCACGAACGATGGAAGAATGGGCGCACGGGATTTCATCAGAGTGAGGCGAATCGGTATTTGGTACAGTATTGGGATCGGTTAAGTGTAGGTGTTGGTGAAAAGGTTTTTGTGCCATTGTGTGGCAAGAGTGTGGATATGCTTTGGTTGCGGGGTCAAGGGTATGAGGTGATCGGGACTGAATGGAGCCCGATTGCGGTGCGTGATTTTTTTGAAGAGAATGGTTTAGAAGCTGAGCAATCGAAGCAAGGTGAGTTTGAACGATGGGAAGGTGAGGGGGTAACGCTTTTGTGTGGAGATGAGTTTAAGTTGACGGCGAGTGATTTAGACGGTGTGGGTGCGGTGTACGATCGGGCGGCGTTG
>Ga0115002_10001936_pt1 | contig 27580 bp, 22 predicted proteins | sample ArcticOcean_MG_C_8_FD_89576 | JGI IMG/M metagenome (GOLD analysis project Ga0115002, IMG submission 89576) | Marine microbial communities from western Arctic Ocean - ArcticOcean_MG_CB11_86 | ecosystem: Environmental > Aquatic > Marine > Oceanic | place: Arctic Ocean: Canada Basin | collected... | reverse complement strand
GTGCGGGTTTGAATCGAATCGTTAGCCCAGCGAGACCACGGCCAGGATGGCTGACCATTACCCACATCTTTTGCCGTCACACTCTTCTTCAAATCAACTCGCAACGCGAGTCACCCTCCCATTTATGGCCATCTATGGGAGGGTCGGAGTCGGGGTCATTCAGATTGGGCTCCGGGGAGGGTTTAGGAACTTCGTTAGACGAGGCCACGGCGAGACGACATTCAGGCATGGCATGCTATCCTGGCTGACCTTTACCCTCAGCTTTGGCTGTCGCGCTACGCAACTCGTCCAATTTCGAATCGGCGCCCGTTTAAGGGTTCGGATAACGCGTTGTGTAGCCAAGCGTGTTGGCTCACCCTTGTGCGATTTAGGCTGCAATACCCAGGGTGGCGCTCAGCTCGCCGAGGCTCGCAGAGCTGACCCTGGGCTACTTTGGAAAACCGCTTCGCGGTAGGAAAATTGGTCGAGCGCCAACTGGCAATGCAACGAACGCCTCATCCCAACGTGGACCGACTGGTCCACGACCAGGATAGCCATGCCACGGTCTCGCTCTCGATTACCAAAGGGTAATGCTCAGCTTCTGGACGTACTTCTACGTTGCACCGGCCTACTTCTTTTGCATTTCGAGAAACCTTACGAGCGAAGCGAATTCTTCGACGGACAAACCAGCGGTTAGTCCTTCGGGCATCATCGAAATTTTTAGGATCTTCTCGACCTCGATTTCTTCCGGACGGAAACGAGTGACCTTGCCTTTGTTGTCGCGAATTTCGACGAGGTCGCTCAATCGCTTCGTAACGAAGCCGTTGTAAACCTTGCCTTTGTCCGTTTCGATTAAGACGGATTTGAAACCTTGCGAAATCGTGGCGTTTGGTCGCAAGATCGACATGGCAATTTGGTCGCGTTTCATAATCGATCCGATCTGTCCCATGAACGGACCGGCCAGCGGTTCACCTTTGCGGAGCGTATGGCAGTTGAGGCACCCCTGTCGCTTGAAGATTGCTTCGCCTTTGGTCGGATCGCCTTTCACTTTTCCCAATGCAATGATCACATCTTCGACACCCATCCGAGCGATCTCGCCCTTTTGGTTTTTAATATTCTCTAAGTCGACGATGGGTGCGTGAGCGGCCGGGTTACCCGCCACTGAGCTTCCCACTTTGGGCAGGCCCTCGATCGGAGCGCGATCCTTCGCCGTGAGCGTGGCGATCACGTGTTGCAGTTCTCGATCACCCGACTTGAACGCTTCGAGAAGCGCTTGCTTGATCGGGTCCGTGCTGGCCCATGGGGTCGGATAATAGTAGGGGCCACGAGTGTCGGGGCGAGTGCTCCACCAAGTCGATCCATCGTACGGCTTCTCCATGTGGATCAGTCGAATCAACGTCAACGCGATTCGCTGCCGAATCTCGCTATCGCTGGTCGATTTAAGCTTCGCGATCAATCCATTGGCAGCCGTTTCGTTGTGCATATGGCGGAGTGCCCACAGTGCGCCTTGTTGATTTGATCCGCCAATGGCGTCGACACATTCCTTGGCAGCGTCGAGAGCGACGAGCGATTTGACGGCGACGTGGGGCAAGATAATTGCGGAGTTTGGTACGGCATGCGGTCCTTCGGCGACGTTCCCTTTGGTTGCCTTGCCGCCCTGCCCCGAATCGTTCACAAAGAACTGAACAGCACCCGAACCGCTGTTTGCCAACCCAGCGACTGCCTGAAAACGGACCACGTCAGCTGGCAATCTGTCGTACTGAATTACCGAGTGCGAGTGCGTTCCGATCCCATATGCAACTGGTTTGCCATCGTGCCCAACCAGCGGTCGGCCCGTGCAATTTTTGTCGATCAATGTCTTGCCCCAACCACCTTTGGCCCTTTTCCATTTCAGGTCGGTCAATTTAATTCGTTCACCACTTTTCGTGATAAGAGTCGGTTCAAACCAGCTACCGTGATCTTCTCCATCTCCATTACCAGCGTCGCCAACAACCAGAAACAGCTGCTTGTAGCCAGTGATATCGAGATTGATTTCAACCGTCTCTTTAGCTCGAACGATTTTGCTTTGAAAACCTTTAGCGGCCGTCGTAGCAACCGACGGTTCCGCTTTTGGAAGCGGAGTTGGAGTCGGCGGATTGGCGATGGAGAGCAGCGCGTCGATGGCGGACTTCTGACCCAACCGGCCTAGCCCAATCGCTGCAGCAACTTGAACTCGCGGGTCCGAGTTTTTAAGTGCAGCCACAAATAATTCTACGGGAACTCCTGCCACTTCGGTCTTGCGATCGGCCAACGCCCGGAAGGCGTGCTCGGCAACTTTCGCATCTTTGGTCAATGCGAGCAGTGCATCGTGCGATTTCGGACCAGCCAGTTGTTTCAATGCAAAGATCGCTGCCACGCGTCCTTCGTGAGAAGCCGATTTGTTCTCGGCGACTTTCTGCAAAACGGCGATACGCTCTGCAGAAGCGCCTCGTTCCAGCAAAGCCTGTTGCGCGTGTAAGCGAGCTTTGGCGCTGGGCGAATCGAGCAACTGGGCCAGGTCGCCGTCCGCAAGTTTCTTGAGATTCGGGAAGGGCGTATACTTCCAACCGACAGGAGTAACTCGAGCGACATAGCCACCGTTACCGCCGCTGAAACCGGAGTTGCTCCAAGAGCCGAGAAAGAGTCGTCCGGAACCATCGCAGTCGACGTCGGTGATGCGACCACAGCCAATGAAGTTTTCTTCCGTCTGTGTGAAGCTAGCGCCGTCGGGGGTAACGCGGTGAATGAATAACTGCCCTCGGCCCCAATCGCACATCATCGGCACGTTATTGTATTTCTCTGGCCAGCCCGGTTCTTGGAAGAACATCGATCCCGTACCCGAGCCACCGCCAACATCGACCAGGGCGGGAAGAATTTCGTCGGTGTAGCGTTTGAACAAAACAGGGTAGCCGTATTCGGCCGACTGGATTTCGTGAATAAATCGAATGTTCCATCCACCGCCGTCATTCGTATTGCCGCGTGTGAACAGGTTCATAAACGGGTCGATAGACACGTCGTAAATATTGCGAAGTCCGTGAACGTATGTCTCCAGCTCCGTCCCGTCGGGTCGAACTCGAACAACGCCACCTCCGTACATTGTCAGCTTCGTCCCATCCGTTCCAATAGCATCGACGAAACCAAAATCACCGACCGCGATGTAAATCCAGCCGTCGATTCCCATGCGGATACCGTTGGTCGTGTGATCCACTCCGCGAGCTTGGTTGAACTTGCGAGTGCTAATTTCTTTAACCAGATGCTGCGGCGGACCGTCTGCCTTATCATCGCCGTCCGCGTCGGTGAGCACCGAGAGAAACATCCCGTCAAAGTTATTGCCTTCGCCCCACTTCGTGTGCAGAACGTAGACCTTGTCACCTATGGGAACGATGCCCCGCGGGTTGTCGATCGTAGCAAAGATAACGTGCTTGTCCGCCACGCCGTCGTGATCGGTATCGATCAGCTTTACGATCGTTCCCTTACCGCCACCTTTTCCGAGCGACCCGATTCGGTCCACGCCCGCAAAGACCTCGCCCGTCGGCGCGACGCCAATACATGCAACACATGGAGTGATCTTGTTGGACGAATACTCCGTTACACTGAATTCTTCGGGAGCTTTTACGTTGGCGATGGTCTTGCGTTGAGCAAACGCGGTAGTGCTTGTTAAAACGACTACGACGATAGCGAGCAAAAATTGTTTCACGAGAAGTTCCTTGATAGGTCAATGGAGCTCTATCACAGGCAATCAAAAGCCGTTGACAAGCATGACATTGTTAATCGTTGTTCGTCAGCGCACATTCAAACGTAGTACACCTGACGCGAGATTGGGAAGGGAAGTTTGGGCGGGGATCAAAAGACAGTGCTGCGGCAGATGCAACACACGTAATTCCAATTATCGACGGGATACGGTTCTCTGTCAAATCCATCGATGCATCGAAATATTGGGTCGCGAACACACTAAAAACGCTCGTGCACAAGAATTCGTTGATACGACGGGCTCGTCGAGCTAGAATCCTCGACGTATCACGTATTGCTCGCGGACGTTTTACTCACGCATTTACTGTTGCTTGTCTGCGGGACGGATGCAGACTGCATTTCGTCCCACCTGCTATACACACTGTAGCGGATGTCGCCAGAGTTCCGGATGCACTTCCAAAACGCGGGAAGTGCAATCGGCCTGAGCTCTGGCGAGCCCAGCTACAGTCTGCGTGAAAGAGCGACTTAGAAACTGCAACTCTCGATCGTACACCCACGGGCGAAAGCCCTTGTTTTTAGGACTACCGGAAATTTTTTTGCTTTGACCACACGACGGGTGGAGGAGCAATTGGCGTTTGGTCCCACAAGCCGCTGGAAGCGACATGTAAAGGGACCAATGCCAATCGCACCGTTGTCCTCGTATTTCGCCAAAACGAATTCCCGTAAGTCCCTCTTCAAGAAAGAACAGTTCGATGATCTGCAAGATTCTTTCGACAGCCTTAGTAACTCTACTCCTGCTGGTCGGCTCAGCGAATGGCGCGGAGCCCGTCGGTAGATCTGTTGTGGCCACTGAAGTGTTTCAGGGCTTGCGCGAGTTCTATCAAAAAACAGCGCGGCCAGACGGGTCCTTTCAGCCGGGGATCGACCCCAAATACCACGGCATGTCGGACTGTGCCTACAGCGACATGGCCGCTGTAACTTACGCCGTCACGATTCACAAGACTTTCGGTTGGCAGCTTCCCTTCGAGTCGAAGACGGCCGAGTTTCTGTTATCGCGACAAAAGGAAAACGGCGACTTCGTCAACGTCGCAGGCACCGTCGATCCCGCTTCTGCGGCTGGACGAACGTACAATACGACGCAAGCACTCGTGGCTTTGCACGCGTTGGGTGTCAAGCCGCGATTCGACCCGCTACCGGTTTTCGAAAAGATATTGAAGGAAGACTATAAGTCGTTGCCGCCTTACTCCACCAGCTTCTTTCCGTTGGCCTATCTATGTGCCGGCCGTCCGATTCCTGAGAAAGCGGATCGTGGAATTCGGCAATTGATGGTCCAAGACGAAACTGGTTTCATGAACGACCACGTCGCCGCAACTTTTCACGCGTCTCATTACTATCGGCTCGTTGGCGAAGCGACACCAAAATCGAGCGAAATGATTGCTCGGATTTTGCGAGAGCAGAAACCAGATGGCAGCTGGCTGCTCAACATGCCGTCTCGCGATCGGCACGCGACGTTCGACGCGGTCTTTACACTATTACACGAAGGTCACGACCGCAAGGATTGTCGAGTCGCGATCCAGCGGGCAGCGAAGTGGGCTCTATCGTGCCGCGACACCGATGGCGGGTTCGGACATTTTCGCGGTTCCACATCCGACGCCGACGCCATCTACTTTCAAGTCGGCACTTTGGTAATGGCCGGCGTCTTGAAACCGGTCGATCCGTTGCCTGCCGATCCACACCTCCTTTCATGGGGCCACCTGATGCCCTTAACCAAAAACCGCGCTCGCCAAGCTCGGCTCTCGGTACACGTCCCCGGCTGGGTCGGATCCGTCGCACTCGACAAACAAGGGCAACGCTTGGCCGTTGGCAGCGGCGATCACGCGGCGCGCATCTTCGATACTAAATCGGGAAAAGAACTCCTCAGCTTCAAACAACACCGCGATCGAATCTTGTCCGTTAAATTCAGCCGCGATGGCGAACGCATGGCAACTGGCAGTTACGATCGAACTGCGATCGTCTGGAACGCCCGCACCGGCAAAGTGCAACACCAACTCAAAGGGCACAACGGAGCAGTAATGAGTGTCGCTTTTAGTCCCGCTGGAAAGACCTTAGCGTCGGCCAGTATCGATCGCACAATTATTCTTTGGGATCTGGCAACTGGCGAGGAAGCTAGAACTTTGCACGGCCATGGATCCTGGGTCAACTCCGTAGCCTTTACGCCAGATGGAAAACGACTCGTCTCTGGAAGCTCCGATGGATCGGTCAAGGTCTGGTCGGTCGAGACAGGAAAAACTCTCGTGACTCTTCCCGCTACCAATGCGGAAGTCCGGTCGATCGCCGTGAGCGCGGACGGACAACTTATTGCGGCAGGTAATCGCTACGGCAACATCAAAGTCTGGGAAACCAAAAACTGGAAAATGCTGTTCGACTTCCAAGGTCACCGAGGTGACGTTTGGTCGGTCGCGTTTTCTCCAGACAGCAAAACACTCGCATCGGGAAACGGCGATTGGAATCGAGGCGGTCTCGTGAAACTCTGGACACTGAAAACGGGCGTAAAGTCAGCTTTTGCTCCGTCTGCGGGCCGTATTCCAATGATCCAGTCGGGTGAGCTTCAGCACACGGGTGAAGTGCTTTCCGTGGCGTTCTCAGAAGATGGTCAATCCATTGCAGCAGGCGCCGCCGACAAAACCGTTAAGGTATGGGCGGTGCCTTAGCAGCAAACTGGGTTAGCATATTGGCCCACTTCGACTACTCTGGCAAGATCGCGTTGTGGTAGATGTCCTGCACATCTTCGCAGTCGTTCAACATGTTAATGAACTTCTCGAACATGGGCACATCGTCGGCGCTGAGATCTGCGTTTGTCTGAGCAAGGAAGGTGATTTCCTGAACTTCCAATTCGGTATCGGGAAAGGCTTCGATCAGAGCGGTCTTGGCTTTAAAAAATTCGGCCGCAGGAGCAAACACGGTCAATTGTCCATCATTTGACTCGACGTCGTCGACATCGACTTCGGCCATCAACATTGCTTCTAATACTTCATCTGGGTCGCCCCCTTTGAAAGACAACACAGCAAGGTGGTCGAACGAGTGTGTGACAGAACCGGACGGTCCCAGCTTGGAGCCAGTCTTGGTGAAGCAATTTCGAACGTCGGTAATAGTGCGATTATTATTGTCCGTCAAACAATCGACGATGATCGAGCAACCACCGGGACCAAATCCTTCGTAGCGAGCGACGGCATAGTCTTCGCCACCAGTGCCGCGAGCTTTCTCAAGAGCTTTCTCGATGACGTGAGCTGGCACTTGGTCACGCTTGGCTTTCTCAATCAAGCTTCGCAGGGCCGGATTGGCTTCGGGATCCGCGACGCCATTTTTGGCAACCACATACAGCTGCTTGCCATATTTGGAATAGATCTTGGATTTCTGACCCGCCGTCTTCAGAATGGACGACTTGCGGTTTTCAAAACTTCTTCCCATAACGGTCTACTCTTGCCTCGGACGAATTAGGTGACTTCAATGTTTCAGTTCTATACCAACCTAGCATTCTATCAAGTGGTATACCTGACTTTCCAGCCTCGAAAAACGCCAGTTTTAGACCTCCAATATTCTTGAATCTTACTCTTCCTTCTTAATCTTAATCCCCACTACCATTCAAGTCCGCAGCAAAGCAACCCACCACAACAGTAAAAGGCTCAAAACCAAATTACCGACTCACACCGTCGAGTGATGGCTATTTCACTGGCTTGGGGCCGATACAAATCAAGTGGCCCGTTGTGCGAACGAAGATGTTTCCTTGCGAAACAGCAGGCGACGCTTTCATCGTCTCTCCCAACAGCGAATTCTTTTCGACCAGTTCGAATTTCGCACCCGCTTTGATAACTGTGGCCTCACTAGTGAGTTCATCAAAGAAATAGATATTGCCATCGATTAGCGTGGGCGAAACGGAGTGCTTGCCGCCAATTCTATTTTGCCATACGACATCTCCTGACTTAGCATCGAAGCAATTGACGACTCCCTTGTCCGTTACGGAATAGATATGCGGAGCGAGATATAGGAGACTCGCCAAAGCGGGCACACCTTCCCTTTGCTCCCAAGCCATGTGCGTCTTGGTGACGTCTCCATTTCCATCGGCTCGAATGACGCGAATCGTTGGAGCTTCAAACCCAGAACAACTAAAGACGTGACCACCGCCAACGACGACCGACGGAGAAACCCCTTCTCCCTTTGAGTAAATCGTCCATATCAATTCACCGTTGGTGGGATCGTGTCCTTGCACGACATCGCCGGCACCAGAGATGATTTGCGTTTTTCCGTTCACTTGCATTAGACAAGGTGAGCCGTGACTCAAACGCGACAGCCCGCGTTTCCCGTGCCACTTGGCTTTACCAGTGTCGGTATCGAGAGCAAGTAATTCAGCGTCCTTCCAAGGGATCTTCCAACCGACTTTATTATTCTCGCCGTCGGACGAGCCGTCGTAGGGCATCACGAGAAGTCCATCGACAATTATCGGACTCGAGGACAATCCGTGGTGGCTATGAAACTTCACATCGTGGTTGACCCAAACGTTCTCGCCAGAAAAGTCCACCGCCGCAATCGAACCAGAGCCAAACGTCGCATACACTCTTTTGCCATCAGTCACTGGAGTCGGCGTCGCGTACGAGTTTTCCTTTCGCTTGTGCCGAGGCTGTTGAGCAAAGACTTTCTTGTCCCACATTACCTTTCCCGATAATCGATCAAAAGCGATAACGTGACATGTTGCGCCGTCGCTCGTCGTTCCGGAAATGAAAACCCGATCGCCGCTAACGATCGGCGAAGACCATCCTTGTACTTCAACTGCAGTCTTCCAAGCGATATTTTCGGTCGCGGACCATTTCGTGGGAACATCTTTGTCCGCTGAGATCCCTTGACCGTTCGGGCCGCGAAAACCAGTCCAATCTGCGGCCAATGCCGACGAGACAATCAACGTAAAATACAAGCAGCACGGCAGGACACTCGGCAAGACAAAACGAGAGTACGACATACGAACAACCTTCCGATCAAAATGGTGAACAAAAACGGTCGCACGATTATAACCCAAACAAGCTCGGGTTTCGCCATTCCAAGATCCACTCAATATTCTGATTCTGAAAAAGAGGAACACCGCGAATGTCGCGAATTACACGAATCATAAACAAGAATACTATCGAAGTTTCTTCAACTTCGCCATCAATAGTCTTCTGTTCGCTCCTGTTTGCTGGACATGCAATCACACGAGTGCTACGCTGGCGCGGTGTGCTGAGATGGTTCCTAATTCTTGTCGAGGAGTCGAAGATGAAATCGCTGGCAATCGCAACAACATTCGTACTACTGCTGACCGCGATCACAGAAGCCAAAGTAATCGAGAACGCAGAGACGGGGAAACCTGCTATCCAATCCATCAACGCGATCAGCTTCGCTCCAGAAGGCGTCCTGCTCATTGGCGACGGACGAGGCAAGCAAATCATTGCGATCGAAACTGGCGATACGAAAGCACAAGGTGGGTTACAGAAAAAGATCGTCGGCATTACTGAAAAGATGGCAGGGCTTATTGGAGCGAAAGCGGCTGGCATTGAGCTACTCGACATGGCTGTCAATCCAGCTTCGGGCACGGCCTACTTTGCCGTTCGCAAACAAGACAGCAAGACTCACTTGATTTTCACAGTTGACAGCAAAGGGAAGATCAGCGAGTTCGAGCTGGACAAAGTCTCTTATGCTCGCCTTGAACTTACAGCAGCTGAAGGCGTCGTGAGTTTGGTGACGGATGTCGCATGGGCGGAAGATCGAGTAATCGCTGCCGGTCGCAGTAACGAAACTTTTGGCTCGAAGATTTTCAGCATCGACGCTCCTCTAAAACACGGGGCAAAGAGTCGAGCCTATTCTGCGGAAACGTATCACGTCTCGCATCGTCGCTGGGAAACGAAAGCTCCCATGAGTGTCATCTTACCACTGAAGGAAAACGACAAAACGTATGTCGTCGGCGCGTTCAGTTGCACGCCTGTCGTAAAGTATCCACTCGACGCGATTCAACCAAATGCGAAAGTGAAAGGGAGTAGCGTCATTGAGCTCGGGTCGGGCAATCGACCTATCGATATGTTCGTTTACAAAAAAGCAGGTAAGTCGTATGTCCTGTCGAATACCTTCCGTTTCCATCACGAGCGCAAACCGTTTGGCCCCAGTCCCTACTGGACAGTGAAGTTCGAGCAGTCACTTTTACTTGGAAATGAAACGGTCAATGAAAAAGCCGTTCGGCGACTAAAAGGGGACAAAGCCACAACTGATCGCATCCAAATGGTCGACGAATATCATGGAGTAATGCAGATGGACCAGTTGGACGAGGAACGAGCACTTGTCATTCGGAAGACCGAGACGGGCGCGGACCTCGAACCATTGGCACTTCCGTAACATGAGCGTAGTTAACCACAGCCCTTTTCGTTTCTCGGTGACATCGGCGATCTTTCTATTCGCGTTCGGAATTTGCTCCGCAGACGAATTAAAGATCGCGCCGATTGACGACGGGTTGCGCGTCAAAGTCGTAGCTCGCTTGCCTAGCAACGTAATCGGTACGGAAGAAGTTGCTAAGCAGTTGAAGCTTGCGTTGGTCGATTCAGAAGGAAATGTGGGCCCTTCGATATTGGGGAAATATCAAAGCGTGAATGGACTTTGGACGTTCACCCCTCGTTATCGACTGGCGCACGACCAACTATATCGCGCTCAGTTGTCTCGTACCGCCAATGAGTTGATTACGCGCGAGTATCGCACGCCGCGTCGTAAGCCAACTGCCGCACCGGTCGTCGCGCGGGTCTTTCCATCCCAAAACTCGCTGCCGGCGAACCACCTGAAGTTCTACGTCTATTTTTCGAAGCCGATGCGAGAAGGCAAAGAGATCTTCGACCTAGTCCAGTTATTCGACGAAAACGGAGACGTCATTGCTGCACCCTGGCGGCGAGCTGAGCTGTGGGACGCCGACGCTCAGCGTTTGACCTTATGGATTCACCCTGGACGCATCAAGACTGGCGTCAACTTGCGCGAAGACGAGGGCCCCGTCCTCAAAGCTGGACATCAGTATTCACTCGTATTCGACCGCAGCATTCGAGATTCCGAAGGTAACTCGCTGGCGTCGCGCTTCGCCAAAAAGTTTCGAGCCATCGCTGCGGATCAGAATCGTCCTTTGCCATCGCAATGGAAGGTGACAAGCCCAGCCGCGCAATCGCGCGAAGCTTTGCAAATTAGTTTTGCAGAATCGCTGGACTACGCCCTGCTGTTTCGATATCTCACGGTTTTCGACGACCAAGGAAATAAAGTTGACGGAGAAATTAAAGTCGGCGTTGGCGAATCCAGTTGGGAGTTTCAGCCTCGCAAGCCATGGCAATTGCGGAAATATCAAATCAAGGTAAACGGACTGCTGGAAGATCTAGCGGGCAATACACCCGTGCGGCTTTTTGACACCGATCTACAAAAGCCCGCACCATCCAGCCCGACATTGAAACTCTTCTTCTCGCCCCAATAGTCGCCCAAAACTGCTTTGCGAGTCCTCTCCGCCCTTCCCCAACGACTGGCAGGAATTAAGATACAAAGGAATAGGTTATTGAGAAATCAAATTCCAAAGGCACGGAACAGAATCAGGTCCAAACAAACTATGAAGAAGCAAACCGCACTCGTTCACCTTCTGGCAATCTCGACATTGGTGATCCCGACACTGTTAATCCCGGCAATGGGCGGAATCATTTCCGCCCAAGAATTGCCACGTCTGTCAAAACAACTCGACCCCAAGAAACAATCCTATTCGGAACAGAAGAATCTTCCGGATTTGGCAAAGCCCTACGTCAGCACTTCGCCAGTCGATCTAGACGACGGTCTAGAAGTCGGCGAGTTGGATTTGCCGGGAACAAAGGAAGCTGTCGCAGCGCTGCTCGCCGATGACAAGGCTGGGAAGTACTCCAATCTCGACAGCATTCTAATCTGGCAGGACGGAAAGTTGCTTTTTGAAATGTACAACCGGCGAGGACGAGTTGACGGACCGCACTACGCGATGTCCATCACCAAGACGCTAACATCGGTAACGTTAGCGCGAGCAATGCAGCTTGGCTACTTCAGCATGGAAGACCTCGACAAGCCAGTTATCAGCTTCATGCCCGAGATTGATAAAACGAAGATTCAAACAGGCGTTGAAACAATCACCATGCGAGATGCGCTCTATATGAAATCTGGATTGCGATTTGAAGACGCTGGCATTCTCTTTTCACTCGGCCCCAATAATCCTCGTCAAAAGTATTTCCAAAAGCTGTTTGAATTAACAGCTCCTGTGACACCGAAAAGCAAGAAGTTCAAATACACAGGACTCGATCCATCGATAGTCATGATGATCATCGATATCAAAGTGCCGGGCACGTCTCAAGAGTTCATCGCCAAAGAAGTTGCCGGGAAATTTGGAGCTATCTATAACTGGGATGATCAAACCTGTGGCATTCCAAAGTGCGGAGCGGGCAGCAGCTTTACGTCGCGGTCCCTGATGAAAGTTGGTACCGCGATCATGCAAGGCGGCAAGTTTAATGGCGAGCAACTTTTGTCCGCGGAATATGTCAAACAGATAATGGACACCAATAAGGGAAATGGGTACTTCTACTTTTTTCACAATCGCAGCAAATTGTCTGCGGGTAAAAGCATCGATTTCATCAGCGGCATTGGCGCCGGCGGCCAATACATGGCAACTTTTCCAGACCTAAACGTGGTCGTCGTAGCAACAGCCAATAACAAAGGGAAAGGAATCAGTCTTCCCTTGCAAGCCGTGCTGGACCATCTCATTCCCCTCTTCAAAAAATAACGCGTAACCCTGTAACTGCACTGGAAAACGACACGTCCAGGCTGCGCAGATCTCCGAGTCCCCAACAATATTTGTGCGCAGCAAGACCTAGCAACGAATCACACGAATCACACGAATTGAGAAAACAATATCCCGTTCGTTTTGCTATAATTGACTTTCGATTTTCCAGTAATTTGATGACTCCTGACTAACACTGGCAAATGCCTTGCCGTTCAGACTAAAGGCTTAAGATGAATTCGAACATACAACGCTCCACTTTTTTCGTTACGCTGATGCTTTTGAGTATCGTTTTGCAAACCAACGCATTAACGACCACCTTGTTGGCCGCTGAGAAACCTAACATTGTTATCGTCTTTACCGATGACCAGGGTTACGGCGACCTAGCCTGTTACGGCAACGAGAAAACTAAGACCCCGAGGCTCGATAAGTTGGCCGACGAAGGGACTCGTTTCACATCCTTTTATGCCCAAACGGTTTGCGGACCTTCGCGGTCGGCGCTGTTGACTGGACGTTACCCGATCCGCAGCAAAGGCTGGGGAATGCCCGCCTCCGAAATCACGTTCGCCGAACTGATTCGCAAGTCTGGGTATCAGACTGCCTGCATTGGCAAGTGGGACGTCTCCAACCGCAAAGCGATCATCGATCGCATGCCGAACGCTCAAGGATTCGATTACTACTTCGGAACACTTGGAGCAAACGATGGCGGTGGTGTCACCTTCCACGAGAACAACGAGAAGGCTGGTTCGACTCGCGACATGGGCAGCCTAACCACGCTTTACACCGACAAAGCGATCGCCTACCTCAAAGAAAAACGCGACCCCAATAAACCGTTCGCCCTTTACTTGGCGCACACCATGATGCACACCATCATCGATGCCTCAGAGCGTTTTCGTGGCAAGTCGAAGGGCGATCTTTACGGCGATGTGGTCGAAGAATTCGACTACGAAACCGGTCGGCTCCTCGATGTGCTCGACGAACTGAAATTGAGCGAAAACACTCTAGTTATTTACACTAGCGACAATGGTCCGTGGAACCAAAAGAAATATACAAACAACAAGAGAGGGCATCCTAAGGACTCGATCTTTTGGGGTGACTCCGGACCGCTTCGCAATGGCAAAGGCTCTTGTTACGAAGGCGGTTATCGGTTGCCGTGCATCGTTCGCTGGCCCGGCAAAGTGCCCGTCGGCCGAGTTTCCGATGCAAACTTTGCCACGATCGACTTTATGCCAACATTCGCGCGACTCGGCGGATTCGACATTCCTAGCGACCGACGCATTGACGGTGTCGACCAGACCGATCTGCTACTCGGAAAACGCCACAGCGGTCGAGAGAATTTTTACTTCCACGAAGCGGGCGTTCGCCAAGGCAATTGGAAATACTTGAAAGCCAACGCCTTCTTCCATGGATACGCAGTCGAGAACGATCGCGAGAAAGTCGAAGAACTGTACGACCTCGAAGCCGACCTCGGCGAACGAACCAATTTGGCTGCAAAATTACCCCAGGAGGTCGCCGAACTAAAGGCGCTCATGCTCTCGATCGAAGGCCGCGATAAACTCGATCCAAAAGACAACAATCGCTAAACCGAGAACAGTTGAGCGTCATCGTCGACAGCGGGAATAAACGTCAGCGGTAAAACATTTTCCCGCTCGACGAACGCGACAACTTCGCGGTCGAGCAAGTGGCCGTCCGCTATATTCCACTCGTGCAAAACTTCGAGCATCGCGAGATCGTGAACATCGCGAGCGTTTACTAGGTGTTGGTTTACTGGGCGGTGGTTTACTGAGCGATCGAGCGGAGTCCTTTGGATTGGCTCGACGTGACCGCCGAGTCCATTCGACTGCCCAACTCCTACTGGAATGCCAGCAAGTGCTGCGGGAAAGTTTACGCCCTTTCCAAAGTTATTGGCGAAGCCCGTAAAATCGAAAACACTCACACCTTCATCTCCACTCAGATCGACATAGGACGGAGCAACGTCAGTACCGTGTCCAAACCAATAAGAGAAAGTCGTGAAGTCAAAAACGGAGACACCGAAATCTCCGTTCCAATCTGCGAGCAACTTATAGAAACCATTTGACTGGCTACCGCGAATCACGAATGGGTCGCCTGCAATTCCGTCCCCATTTCCATCCAAGCCCAAGCCGTTTCCGTTTTCAATACTTTCCGACAACTCCAGTTGATACACTCCCTCTGGCAAATCGTTATCGGGGAAGGAAATCGTTAGAGTTTTGCCGACCACTGCCAACTGGCCCTCTTCCAAGGTAATTACATGGGGATTGACGCCCCCATCCAAACCGAGATTTGTGAGAGTAATATCGTCTCGAACGACAACTGCTGGCTCCGTCAACTCGACAGCTATAGACGTGATCGCGCTTTTTTGCTCCTGCCACGATGTCGGTTGCGCAACACCACCGATGTCATCTGGATCAACTCGATTCGCATTGAGTTCAAAACTCGCGTCACTGGAACCTGCATAGAAATGAATTCCCGCGATGTCGATCACGTCGTCAGGATTGGCGAGGTCGCCAACGTAACTCGCTCCCGTGCTAACTCGAAACGCATCTGGCCCGACCAAATCAAAAGAGCGATACTCCGGCGGTATCGGCGAGTTGGCCAGTTTGCTCCGCAGAGACTGGACCACGTCCGTATATCGGGAGGGGGTTAAGCAATTTTCCACTTCATTGTTCAAGCCGAACGCGTCAATCTTGATACCGTTTTGGTGAAAGTACTCGATGTAATCCACCAGTGCGTCGGTGTAGCTTTCGACATCGGGCTTAAACACATTGTGGGAAAAAATCCGACAGCTTTCCCCGGTCTCCATCCATGCCGGAAACGTATCCGCTCCACGCAGCTTAAGGCTGGCGAAGATCTTTATCTGAGGATTGGAATTGCGGACGAGGTTAATGTCGCGCAGCTGGTTGGCATAATCGGACTCGTCAATGGTACCGTCTTGATTGTGGGCAGTCGGAAAGAACGGCACTCGAAAAATATTCGCTCCCGTCGAATGATACCAATCCGATCGCGACTGATCGCGAATGTTCGCTCCACCTTTGATATCCCAACCGTATTGTTCGATCGTCGGACCAGTCGTTTGATCCAAGTCAATGTCGATTGCGAGTAAACGGCGGTCCTCAAATTGTTCTATGATCGGTTTGCGATAACGAGATGAAGTAGTGGACATCAGCAGCCTTCTCAAAATGCACGTCGCGTCAGATTCTCAATTCACAACATAGTTGAATCAGAAGTGAATTGCCCGTGAAGATTCCAGTCCCATGCAACAAACAACTCGATAAACTATCAAGCAAACGTTTTTGCTTTTTTGACAAAACCGCGTACGAGTCGTGCTAGTGGATCTGACACCGTGAGTGTGCAATCCGCCAGCAACTTCAACATTCAATTCGCAAGCAACAATACCGCAAACTTTTTTCTTCCTCTGCGGTTCTCTGCGTTTAATAAGAAATTTCGGGACCAAAACAAAAATACTTTTAGCTGTTATTTCGCGTCAGTTGTTTTCAACTGAACTTTGGGCGAGAGCGTTGGTGATTTGTCAATTTGAGATTCGAAGATTGGCTTGGGCTCGAGCGGGAAATCTTCGAGCTCCGGCAAACCTCGGGTATCGACCGCCTTATTCTTGAATCTTTCGGCATCAAGGCTCAACGAGTACAGCAACCATCCGCCCATACAACCCGGCATCAGAGTACAGAGTGTGATGGCGAGCGTCACGAATCTTACTTTCGTCGCCCATGACTTTCCACTGACTACATCCATTGTTCCTGCTCGCCTATCGTCGAAGCATCGCACTTTAGTTGAACCGCCGGACGTTATCAAAATGCTCACTTTGGCTCAACGCCAACCACCAAAAGCTGAAAATGATATACTTATAGTCACAGCAAAGAGGCCCACTCGAAAAGAAGCAACACGAAGGGACGAAAACATGAGCGAGCGCGCAGTATTAGCCGGTGGATGCTTCTGGGGCATGCAGGATCTGATCCGCAAATTGCCCGGAGTTGAGTCGACTCGCGTAGGTTATACCGGTGGCGATGTGCCCAACGCGACTTATCGCAATCACGGCAGGCATGCGGAGGGCATCGAGATCAATTTTGATCCGGACACGATTAGTTTCCGTCAGCTACTAGAATTCTTTTTTCAAATCCACGACCCCACCACGCCCAATCGACAAGGCAATGACCAAGGCCCGTCCTACCGTTCTGCGATTTACTACGTCGATGAAAGCCAACGTGAAGTTGCAGTCGATACGATCGCCGATGTGAACGCTTCAGGAATCTGGCCGGGAGACGTCGTCACCGAGGTGACTCCGGTAAGCGATTTCTGGGAAGCTGAACCGGAGCATCAGGATTATCTCGAGCGACTCCCAGATGGTTACACCTGCCACTTCCCACGGCCCAATTGGATCTTGCCCAAGCGATAGGAATCTCTTTTGTTGCGGAGGGCGTAGGCGTTCGCCGGCGCGGAAGGGGCCAAAAAAGTGTAACACGCCGTGCCATGGCCATCCGATTCTTCGTTGACGTCATTCGCTCTGTCGAGCGACCACACGAGTTGGGAAGGAAGTTCATGCCACGTGTGGTGCGAGTCAATCACTTAGGGCACCTCCATGAAGTTCCACAATTCTCCAATACTCCGTCTCAACACAAAGCGGAGGAACACACTGGCATTACGCCTCGTCTTCAATCGACTCGACTTCACTTTCGATCACGGCCGAACTTAGATTTTGCACTCTGCCAAAGGCGCAATAGAGCGACGGCATGAAAAAGAGATTCATCATCGTGGATGAAAGCAGGCCGCCGACGATTACTAGAGCCATGGGGTATTCGATTTCGTGCCCGGGTTTGTTTCCCGTAATCACCAACGGCATGAGGGCGAGTGCGGCAGTCAGGGCCGTCATCAGAATAGGAGCGAGCCGTTCTTCCGCTCCTCGAATAACGAGTTCCTTGCCAAAACTCATTTGCTCATCGGCTTCCAAATGGCGAAAGTGGCTGACCATCATGATCCCATTGCGGACGGCGATTCCGACGACCGTTACGAATCCAATGATCGATCCCAACGAGAGCGTCCCGCCTCCGACCCAAACAGCTATGACGCCACCAATCATCGCGAACAAGAAGCTAAGTAGTACGAGCATCACGTGTCGCCAAGCTCGAAATTCTGAATAGAGCAAAACGACGATACCCGCGAAGGCGAAACTACTTGGCAGTGACACTTTGAATCCCGTAACCGTTCAATGGCCGAGGAAAGAGACAGCTTCTCTTGCAAAATATCGACCAATTCAAATGTCAAACTAGAGGGATTGCCGGAATTATTCGGATTACACAAGTAAGCGAAAGCCATAGTGACTACTTCGCTAAACGCTGGCGCGCTTCGAGTGGAAGTCGTCTGTCGTTGCGGTTTACGATGACGATGCGTTTGTCGTTGTTTAGCTGCGGGCCGGGAGTGCTGCGACCGGACTCAATTTGCTTCTTCAGCAAGGACACCATTTGTTCAACTCGTTCGGGAAACTTCCCCGCTAAATTTTTGTCTTCGTGCGAATCGTTGTCGAGATCGAAAAGCTGCACGAACGGCGACGAAAGCAACTCGGAGTCAGTTGGATTGCCAGCGATTTTTTTTAGAGCTTCGCGCCAGGCGTCTGCGGGCGTCGGAGAATTGCCAGCGGTATTAGGGGAACTGGCTGGCGTTCCGCTTCCAGGGCAAATGCACAACTTCCAATTGCCGTCGCGGACGACGAACGCACCAACGGATTGCTGGACTAAGTTTCGCCGAGGTGACTGTCCTTTTGGTTTGTGTAAGAGTTTGGCAAAACTAATCGAATCCGGCGCCTCATCAGTCTTGGTCTTTACGTCCGTTAACTCGGCGAATGTCGCCATAAGATCGTTCAAGCCAACCAACGCATCGCACGTTTCTCCTCCGGCAATTACACCTGGCCAATGGGCAATTAGCGGCACGCGCAAGCCGCCTTCGTAAACGGAAAACTTGTAGCCGCGGTGAGGGCCACGGGGAAAATGCCCCTTGGCTTCCAACTGTAGAATTTGTCCGGGCGTCGCTTTTAGAATATTGCCGGCATACGGACCCGGACCGTGATCCGACGAAAAGAGAATCAGCGTATTCTTATTCAGCCCCCGTGACTTCAACGCATCCTTCACTCGGGCGATCGAGTGATCGACTTCCATCACAAAATCGCCGTATACTCCGAGCTTGCTCTTACCTTGCCAGTTGACGCCGGGACTCGTAGGCGTGTGAGGAGCGGTCAGCGAGAGAAAAAGGAAAAACGGTTTGTCCTTCTTTTGCCGAGCTATAAATTTATCCGCTTCGCTATAGAACGTCTCCAGCACTTCGTGATCGACAAAGTCCTTCTCCGCCGGGCCGACTCGATTAAAAGCGCTCCAACCCTTGGTCGCCGTCACCTCCCCTTGCCAAACGTTATTGCGGGCAAAAGCGTACGGGTACATGTCCAACGATCCGGGAAGAATGAAGCTCTCGTCAAAACCAAATTGGACGGGACCATATTTCAAAGGCTTCGTAAAATCGACGTTGGTGAGCCCTTGATTCTTTCCGTCCAAAGTGGCCATCGTCGTGCCAAGATGCCACTTGCCGACGTAGCCAGTTCGATAGCCCGCTCGTTTGAGTAACTTCCCCAGCGTCGATTTTTCTGTATTTGGACGAGGTCCACAAAAGCCCCACGGTCCGTTATTCACTGTCGCGCCAAAACGCCATGGGTAACGCCCCGTCATTAAAGCCCGTCGAGTCGGTCCGCAAATCGAAGCGCTGGGATGAGCGTCCGTGAATCGCAGTCCACCTGCCGCCAACGCATCAATATTCGGCGTCTCGATCAAACAACGATCGCCGCCATAACAATCGACATCGCCGATGCCAAGATCGTCCGCAAGAATGAAAACGATATTCGGTTTGTCATTCGCGACGACAATGTCGACTAAGGAAATTGCGATGAAAACTGTCGTGACAAAGAGTGTAATGATTCGCATGAGATCCAGTTTCGTTTTGGGTCGACCAACGGGTGAAGGTTGATTTTAGCGTTCGAGGAGATCGATCGCCATGAGGAGAGGCGGGTTGGATTGAAGTATTGGAGTATTGGAGTGCTGCTTGTTACCTCCCCCGCGCAGCGATGGGGAGGTCGACGTGTCAGCGGCGGGTGGGGCTATTGAAGTGCAAACAATCGTCGGTATGGCAAAGTTGCTGGTCTGGATTTCCTGCCCCTTCAGTCAACGTTTGTTTGCTGAAGAATTGGTTGGCCATGGCCACGCGTTTTCACACTTCTAAGACCCCTCCCGCGGCGGCCAAAACCGTCGCCGAACTGCCGACCGTTAGTGTGCTAATCGAAACTCCATCTTCGTCATCGACACCCGTGAAGTCATCGCGATTGGCAAGTGGACTAGGCGTCCCATTCGATTCGACGTCGCGAGAGTCGAAGCGCGGTCCGACTGCGGTGTGGTTGGCACCGTTGGCGGAAAGCGTCGTTCCGTACGAGTCGGGAGCGTCGCCGAAGTCGGCGTGAGCTGGAGGTTGCGGTTCGGGTTTATCGCAAGCGGCTGTCTCGCAATCGCAAGAGGCACCACTGTTTCCGTTTTGCGATTTGCTATCGCTTCCCCAACCGCCGCTTAGCGAATCGGATTCGGGGCCGCCATATAGATCGTCGCCCGCATCGCCAAACATGGCGATAATTTCCTAGGGTAGCGTTCTTACTCGCTGGAGCTGGTCGAACTGACCCTAGGCTCTTATGGCAACGCCTTCGGCGTAAAGAAAACGACGCGCGGAACTAAACCAAAACGTGAATCTTGCGAGACCACGGCCTGAAAGGCCATGCCATTGTCTCGCTGCTTTCTCACGATCAATCCAGCTCAATCGTCTCTTTGTAATCTGGAATAGTTACATTCCAACCGAGGTCGTCGGTAATCGTTTTGCTAAGAGCTTCTGCGCTTTTTTCTTCGCCGTGAGTTAAGAAGACTTGTCGGGGCGCTTTGGAGATATTGGTTAGCCATTTCAACAGTGCGGAACGATCGGCGTGGCCGGAGAAGCCAAAGATCTGTCGCACATCCGCTTTGACGTCGTGCAGGCGACCGTGAATTCGGACGCGATCGCTGCCCTCGAGAATCTGTCGACCGAGTGTTCCTCGTCCTTGATAGCCGACAAACAAGATGGTGGAATTTCGGTTTTCAATATTGGCTCTCAGATGATGCTTGATGCGTCCCGCGGTACACATTCCCGAAGTGGCCATGATGATGCAGGGTCCGCCAACATTTCGAATCGCTTTCGATTCGTCTTGCGATCGGCACATCTTCAAACCGGGAAACCTCAACGGCGGCTCGTTGTCCAAGATTTTCTTCCACGTCTCGTCATCAAAGTAGTCCCGATGCTTGCGAAAGATCTCGGTAACATCGACGGCCATCGGGCTATCGAGAAAGATGGGGACATCGGGAATCAGATCGCGATGGACGAGTGTACTGATGTAGTACATCAACTCTTGAGCTCGTTCAACGGCGAAGGTGGGAATCACGACATTGCCACCTCGACGGATAGTCTTATTAAGAATCGCTTCAAACTGGGTTTCTAAATCGCCACCTTCGGTGTGATCGCGATCGCCATAGGTCGACTCCATGACGACGTAGTCGGCCTCTTCAAACAGAGTCGGGTCGCGGATGATCGGTTTGTCCCATTGCCCGATATCGCCAGAAAAAAGAACTCGCGTTCTTGGAACATGCCGCAGTCGATCATGATCAGTTCATCGCCAGCTTCGATGCAATAGCGGGAACCAGTGACCTGACGATTTGCACCCAAAAAGTGGATCTTCATTCGTTCCTCCCCGACACTCAATTTCTCGGCGGCTGAATTTCTCGCCCGAAAGCAACGGTCAGTGGGCATCAATAACCGATGGCGACACCATCTTTCCTCGGCTCAGTAGCCCCGTGAAGGACACCGTTTTTCCAATCGATCCAGATTCCTTGGTATCCCCCGAAGCTGCCGCTACCTCTACTGGTGGTATGGCCGAAGTCCTGTAGCTTCTTTTCCGCCGCCTTGGAAACTCCCGTTTCCAACAAGACGGTTCCAGGAGTTGCCGCGGGGCGACCGGTTGGCTGAGCGCTACCCTTGTGACGAACTCGGGCCATATCACCGGCCAATTGAACGTCCATATCGAAGTCGATGAGATTCACGAGCACCTGAACGTGGCCTTGCGGTTGCATGTCGCCCCCCATCACGCCGAAGCAGAACCAGGGACGATCGTCCTTGGTGACCATTGCGGGGATGATCGTGTGAAATGGTCGCTTGCCAGGTTCGAGTCGATTGAGATGATCTTCGTCCAGCGAAAACAGGGCGCCGCGATTCTGGAGCGGGAAGCCGAGCTGTTCGGGCGTTCTCTTGGAGCCGAAGCCATAATAGAGACTCTGAATAAACGAACAACAATTTCGGTCCTTGTCGACGACCGTTAAGTACACCGTATCGCCGTGACTCAATTGCGGATCGCCCGCTGGTACATCCGCGGCAGCGCGAAGCAGATCGATCCGCCCGTTTTGTTTCTTGGCATACTCTTTGGAGATGAGTCCGGCAATGGGAACGTCGGCGAACTTTGGATCGGCATAGAATTTGGCGCGATCGGCGAAGGCTAGTTTCTTTGCTTCGACAAACAAGTGAATGTACTCGGGGCTGTTGTGACCGAGCTGCCGAATGTCGTGCTGTTCCAGCACGTTGAGCATTTGCAAAGCAGCGATGCCCTGTCCGTTTGGCGGCAGCTCCCACACGGTGTGGCCGCGATAGTTCGTGGAAACTGGTTCGACCCATTCACTGTGGTGACTCTTGAAATCGTCGAGCGAAAAGTATCCGTCCTGTCGCTCGCTAAACTCGACAATGGCTTTGGCGATTCCACCTTCGTAGAACGCGTCGGCACCGTCTTTGGCGATGGAACGATAGGTGGCGGCCAGCTTCGGGTTGCGAAACACCTCGCCAAATCGAGGCGCTTTATCATTGGAAAGAAACGTAGCGGCCGAACCTGGGTCTGCCTTCAACGCTGCCTCCGACGCGGCCCAATAACCGGCAATCACTTGAGTGACGGCGAAACCATCTTCTGCAGTATCAATTGCCGGCTGCAAAACTTTCGCCAATGGCAACTGTCCAAATCGATTCGAAAGATCCTCCCAACCGCGGACGCAACCGGGAACGGACCAGCTCAGTGGGCCAGTAATTGGAATTGCGTCGAGTCCCTTTTCTTGGAAGACCCTTCGATTGAGCGCTTGCGGGCTTCGTCCGCTGCCGTTGAGCCCGTAGAGCTTTTTCGTTTTATTGTCCCAATAGATGACAAAAACATCACCGCCCACCCCGCAACTCATCGGTTCGACAACGCCGAGCATTGCGTTGACGGCGATGGCGGCATCCGCGGCATTGCCGCCATTTCGCAAAACGTCGATCCCCGCCTGAGCGGCGAGGGGATGGCTGGTGGCAACCATTCCGTTGCGGGCGACCGTGGCAGAACGGCTTTGATTGGCGACTCCAGTTGGCCGCCGATATCCGGCAGCCAGCTTGGAAGCTGGTTTCTCGGCTGGTTTCTCACTCGGTTTCTCAGCCGGTTTCTCAGCCGGTTTCTCAGCCGGTTTCTCAGCCGCTTTCCCAGCTTGTTTCCCAGCTTGTTTCCCAGCCTGATTCCCAGCGGGTTTCTTAGCTGTGGTGGAAGCCTGGGCAAACAGGGCGAAAGGAGCCATGAAAGCGGTGACTTCCAAGGAGAACATGAAGAGAACGAGAGCAATTGGTAAGTAGGGGATAAAATGTCGCATAGCGGACCCTCTAGGGAGGGGGGTGAGATGAAATATGTAACTAAAACGGGATTAAATTTTACAGGACAGCCCATTTTTACGCAAAACTCAAGTTCGACCAATGAAGTTGTCGACAACTGCCAATTTGCGGTTGAAAAAACCCCACCGGAAGGTAAATTGGTCAGCTTGTGTTGTGGAAAGTTCGTAAGTATAGAACAGTCCTTTGGTCAACGTACAGTCAGGGAGATCCCTCGCAACGCAGCCACATTACATGCTCAAGGCGCGTTTGGCGCAGAAGGATCACAGGTAACAAATGACAATCACGAAAGAGCGGAAGCAAGAATTAATCCAAGATCACAAGCGCGACGACGGAGATTCCGGTTCCGCGGAAGTCCAAATCGCGATCCTCACCACTCGCGTTAACAATTTGACAGAGCACATGCGTTCACACAAGAAAGATTATGCTTGTCGACGCGGCCTGTTAGCGATGGTGAGTCGACGAAGACGCTTGTTGGATTACCTCCGCAGTAGAGAGCCTCAACGGTATCTCGACATCATTGGTAAGCTGAATATTCGAAAGTAATTGGCTGATTGTTTTGTTTCAGTGGTAGCTTTGCTCCACGCGAAGTTTGAGCGCTTCGCAAAGACGGAATCTGTCCGTCTACTCTTGTAATGTTGGTTTGTTGTTGAAGGGACCTCCGTATCTGCATGTAGCGATTGTCCGTAGAAAAGGACGCATGATGGGATGGTCTAGTGAAGGTTCGTGTAGAGAAACAGATTGGAAAGCATACCCTTTCGTTTGAAACGGGTTTCATAGCAAAACAAGCAGGAGCAACAGTTATCGCGCAATATGCCGAAACTGTTGTGTTGAATGCGGTCACATCGGGGAGGCCCCGAGAAGGGATCGATTTCTTCCCGTTGACTTGCGACTACCGAGAAAGGTGGTCGGCTGCGGGTAAGTTTCCTGGAGGATTCATTAAGCGAGAAGGTCGCCCCTCCACCAAGGAAACGTTGACATCGCGATTGATTGATCGACCAATCCGTCCCTTGTTTGCCAAGGGATTCATGAATGAAGTGCAGTGCCAGAGTTTTGTTGTGGCCAGTGACCGTCAAAACGACGGTGACATGCTCGCAATGAACGGTATCGCTGCGGCGTTATTTATCTCTCCCATGCCGTTTGAGGGCCCGATCGCATCGGTGCGTGTTGGCCGAGTGGAAGGCGAATTCGTTCCTTTCCCATCTCAAGAGGATTTGGAAGAGAGCGATATGGACGTCATGGTTTCGGGGTCGGATGACGCCGTAACGATGATCGAAGGCTTCGCTCGCGAAGTTCCCGAAGCAGACATGATGGAAGCGATTCGTTTCGCTCACAGCGTGATTCGCGAAATCATTTCTCTGCAACGTGAACTGGCCGAAAAAGTCGACGTTCAAAAAGACGAATTCATTCCGCCCGAAGACGATGGTCTTCTGGGACGACTCCAAGAGCGATTTTACGAAGAGTTCAAAACGGCTCAGCAAGTCCCCGGGAAAAAGGATCGAGCCGAAACGGTTCGAACACTCAAGGAGACGGCCAAGGCTGAATTCATTCCGGACCCAGATGCGGACGACGCCATTTGCGGCAAGCATTTTGGCAAAACCTGGCACGATCTGGAAGAGAAAGTTATTCGCGACTTGATCCTCGCTGGTATTCGCTCCGATGGCCGAGACAACAAGTCACTTCGCGCTATCGAGTGCCATGTCGACGTTTTGCCGCGTGTTCACGGTTCGGCCGTTTTCCAACGTGGTGAAACTCAGTCGCTTATCAGCGTCACACTCGGTACAGCTCGAGATGAGCAACGAGTAGATGGATTGATGGACGAATACTCCAAGAAGTTCATGTTGGACTACAACTTCCCCTCCTTCTCGGTTGGTGAATGTCGTCCAAACCGAGGTCCCGGTCGCCGCGAAATCGGCCACGGTGCTTTGGCTGAACGCAGTGTAGCCCCTGTCCTTCCCGATCCCGAGCAGTTCCCCTACACAGTTCGAGTTATCTCGGACATCACCGAATCGAACGGTTCTAGTTCGATGGCGAGTGTTTGTGGTGCTACCCTGGCTCTGATGGCCGCTGGCGTTCCAATCTCCAATCCCGTCGCCGGTATTTCCGTCGGCATGGTGAAAGACGGCGACAACTGGGTACTGCTGACTGATATCCTCGGCTCCGAAGATCACTTCGGCGACATGGACTTCAAAATCGCTGGTACACAAAACGGTATCACCGGTATCCAACTCGACCTGAAGATCAACGGTATTTCCGAAGAGGTCATCTTGGCGACGCTCGCACAATCTCGCGAAGCTCGCATTGAGATTCTCCGCACGATGCTGACGACAATTCCGCGTCCGAAAGACGATGTTTCGGAGCACGCACCACGTCTCATTCGCACCAAGATCGATCCACAAAAGATCGGTATGCTCATCGGTCCTGGCGGAAAGAATATCCGCTCGATCCAAGAGGATACGGGAACGGTTATTGAAGTGAACGACGAAGGTGTCGTAACTGTCGCCAGTGCCAACGCCGAATGGGCCAATAAAGCAATGGCTCGAATCGAAGCTTGCACAGCGACGGTTCAAGTTGGCAAGATCTACGACGGCCGAGTCACCAGTGTCAAAGACTTTGGTGCATTCGTAGAAATCCTTCCCGGTCGCGATGGCTTGTGCCATATCAGCGAGCTGTCTGACGGTTTTGTCAGCAGCGTCAATGACTTCTGCGGCGTCGGCGACGAGATGAAAGTCTTGGTCATCGATGTCGACGATCACGACCGCGTGAAGCTCAGTCGACGAGCAGCACTTGTCGAACTCGGACTAGAAGACGAGTTGGCCAAGAAGCACGAAGCTGAGAACGGCGGCGAAGGCCGCGAACGCAGCAGCGGCGGCGGTGACCGAGGTCGTCGCGGCGGCAGCGGTGGCAGTAGCAGCGGTGGCAGCAGCAGCGGCGGACGACGTGGCGGCGGTGACCGAGGTGGTGACCGTGGCGGCAGCCGACGACGCTAAACTCTGAATTGAAAATCAAACGCCCGCGTTACCTGAGTAACGCGGGCGTTTTTATTGTCACGCCGAGTGTTTGTCGAATGGAAGAACAGCTCGATAACAACTCGAAATCGTAAAAATAGAAATCTAGAATCGAATCGCTACCGTGCCTGACTCCGATACCAACGAACATTCAGAACAGCTACGCCTGCAGTACAATGAACTTGCGGAACTAGCCGGAATGTTGGCACATGAAATCAATAATCCGCTCTCCGTGATTCGCATGAACATGGACCTGCTGGCGGAAGACTTCAATGAAGAGCCGACCAAGAACCGTCGCGCGATTAACAAGATCGACGTCGTCAACCGACAATGCACTCGCCTGGAAAACCTACTCACCGACTTCCTTCGATTCTCGCGACTGCAGAAACTCGACCTCACCCCCGGCGACCTAAACGATCAGATCGAACGAGTCCTGATCCTCTACAAACCGCTCGCCGATGAAAGTAGAGTGGAGATTATCCGCTTCCTCGAAACCGATTTGCCCATCATCAAGATACACGCTGAAATGCTGCAAGCTGCCCTCGTCAACTTGGTGAAGAACGCGTTGGAAGCTATGCCCGATGGCGGAACATTGGAAGTGAGAACTCGCAGATCGAGCACTGCAGTTGCACTCGACCTCATCGATACCGGCTGTGGCATCGACGACTCCACGGCAATGAACATGTTCAATGCATTTTACACGACCAAGAACGGCGGCTCGGGGTTAGGGCTACCGACAGCGCGCAAGATTATCGAAGCGCACGGCGGCCGCATCAGCGTACAAAGCGCCGTCGGCCGTGGGACTCAATTCACACTAGAATTCCCCACGCTAACACGCCTGTCCTAAATGGAGTTGATGGAGGGATACACGACGGCGCGAATCTTGCGAGACCACGGCCAGGATAACTGATCATTACCCATATTTTTTGCTGACGCTCTCTTCTCCAAATCAACTCGCAACGCGAGTCACCCTCCCCTTTATGGGAGGGTCGGAGTCGGGGCTAGTCAGATTGGGCTCCGGGGAGGGTTTAGGAACTTCGTTAGACGAGGCCATGGCGAGACGACATCTTGGCATGGCATGCCATTCTGGAGGACCGTTACCGTCAGCTTTGGCCGTCACACTACGCAAATCGTCCAATATCGAATCGACGGCGTTTGAGGGCTCGGATAACGGGTTGTGTTAGCTAAGCGTGTTGGCTCGCCCTTGTGCGATCTAGGCTGCAATACCTAGGGTGGCGTTCTACCTCGCTGG
>Ga0115002_10001935_pt1 | contig 27616 bp, 30 predicted proteins | sample ArcticOcean_MG_C_8_FD_89576 | JGI IMG/M metagenome (GOLD analysis project Ga0115002, IMG submission 89576) | Marine microbial communities from western Arctic Ocean - ArcticOcean_MG_CB11_86 | ecosystem: Environmental > Aquatic > Marine > Oceanic | place: Arctic Ocean: Canada Basin | collected... | reverse complement strand
TGGCGGCAGGATGCGTGTTTTGGATGGAAGCCCGTGACAAGACTTTCACGACAGTTGCCGAAGATCATGGCAACTGCAGCGTCGGCTCCTTGACTCACGGTTTCAAGACATTGGAAGAGGCGGCCGAGGGCGCAGACGTGGCTGCGTTGGTGGAATCGGAATGGGTTACGCCGGACGTTTTTCCGCACATTCCGACCGTCGCGCAAAAACCGGATTTTGTGACATATGGGCCGCTCGCAGAAACGTCTTCCGACCCCGACGTCGTATTCATACGTCTGAATGGCAAACAGGCCATGATGCTACATGATGCGTGGCCAGGTCTTCGTGTCGAAGGCAAACCACAGTGCCACATCATTCCCATCGCCAAGGAAGCGGGTGAAGTCGCGCTGAGCGTCGGGTGCATGCTGAGCCGGGTCCGGACAGGCATGAGCAACAACGAAGTCACCTGTGCCATTCCCGCGGATAAGCTCGGTGAACTTCTGGATCGCCTCAAGACCGCGAACAGCGCCGATATGAAAGTTGCAGCCTATGCTGCCGATGACGCCAAACGTTTTGCGTAGAATCGCCAAGCGTTCACGAGAACTTCAAACACGCGATTAGGCGTATCACTGCGTGTTAGGGAAATGCAGGGCACGGTCAAACCCGGCGATGGCAGCCCATAACGTCAACGGCGATGCCGGTAATCAGTGAAACCGGCGATCATTGTCCAGTTGCGAAATCGATCTCACTTGAAGGCGGGCGGGTGTTGTCAGTTATCGATCTTCTCTCCATGAATTCCGCGACACTGTAGAGACCTTTGAAATCGCGCTTGGTTGCTGGTGAACCCGTGTCTTCGCAGAGTTCACGATCGGTACGGAATGTACTTTCCAGGACACGGCAGTCTCGGCCTGTCACGGCGTCGAGTGCAAGATCGCCGACACCCTTGCCGGACGTCGCCATTGTTGCAGTTGAAGCCACGGTCATGATGTGATTCAAGGTGAGGGCACCGAGAACAGGTACGGCGCATCCGCTCAGGAGCATTGCCGCCGGAACAATTACCATAAATGTAGACACGAAGCCCTGCACGATTTTCATATTTAATCAAACTTTTAAAATTCGACTATAATCGATTGATTTTGCACCGATTCTTACCAATCGAAACAAAATTTCTGTGGGCGGCCCGTGTTTAGTCCAGTTCTGTAGCGGAAGCAAGAAGTCAATTGCGGTGTGTTGCGGAGGCGGTTTGTTATGCAGACCGTATTCTGTACTCTTGCCGGCACACTTTTCCGCAAAAGTAGGGGGCTCCAGCGCATGTCAGAATCCACCGTGCCGTCTTTCCATCCGCCTCTGACGTCAAATGTTTTGCGTGGATTCGCCAATCATTCAGGAGAACTTCAAGCATGCGAGTAGGTGTATCACTGCCCGTCAGGGAAATGCAGGGCGACGTTGGCGCCATCAAAGCATTTGCGCAGGCCGCCGATGACCTCGGAATGACGCATTTGCGGGTTCCCGACCAGGTCATTCGTCCGGGCGGTCCGTTGTATGAGCCGATGACCATGTTGACACTGATCGCAGGCGTGACGGAAAAGATCGAGCTCGTGCCGTCGGTGATCGTTTTGCCTTCCCGCCAAACCGTGTTGTTCGCCAAGCAGGCTGCGACCTTGGATGCGCTCTCGGGAGGCAGGCTCCGGGTGGGTGTCGGTGTCGGCAACCAAGAGGTGGAATATAGCGCCATGGGTGCCGATTTCAATGATCGCGGTGCTCGGTGTGAAGAGCAAATCGAGCTTCTTCGCCTGTTATGGACGCAGGAGACCGTCGAGTTCGAAGGGAAGTGGGACCGAGTTTCAGGTGCCGGAATCGATCCTTTGCCTATTCAACAGCCGATCCCGATTTGGATCGGTGCCAGCGGGGTGCCGACACAACGGATTCGCAGACGTATCGGGCGGCAGGCGGATGGCTGGTTCGTGCTGTGTTCGCCCGAAGAATTCCTTGAGGTGCGCGATGACATTCACCGCGCGGCGGAGGAGGCCGGCCGCGATCCTACCGCCCTCGGCATCGAGGCCGGCGTCGCGGTGGTGGGCCCGCGCGAACACGAGTGGCAGAGCCGTGTGGCGAGCTGGCGTGAGATTGGCCTCACGCACCTTTGCCTGCGGACGCTGGGCGGCGATCTGAAAATAGATGAACATATCGGCTGCCTGCAGCAGGCGGCGGCCGAGCTGCCAGACGTTTGATTGTCAGGCGCGACTGCGAACTACAGGAGGGCCGCATGAACGATGACAGCAATTGTAAACGGTTCCACATCGGCGATGCCGAGATCGACATCATCGTGCACGGGTTCCCCGGAAAATCCGTGTGTCACGGCTCGCTCGGGTTCTGCACCATCGTGTTGGTCCGTCGCGGCGACCGGCTGGCGCTCGTCGACGTTGGGTCATTTGGCCAACGGGATTTGCTGATCGGTCAACTCGCCGAGCGCGGTCTGGTGCCCAAGGACGTGACCGATGTGTTGCTGACCCACTCGCACTACGATCATTCGGTCAATTGGACCCTGTTCAAGGATGCCAACATCGTCATCGGCCGTGAGGAGCTCGACTGGTCGGTGAAAGAGCCGTGGGGCGAAACGCCGGTACCCGAACTCTACGTCCGCGAGTTGGAACGCTGGCCGACCCTGCGCGCCGCCGCAGACGGCGACGAGGTGCTTCCGGGACTCACGGCGCATATGACGCCCGGTCACACGCCCGGCAGCCTCGTCTTCGTGCTCGATGCCGGGGACCGTGACATCGTGTTCACGGGTGACGCCTGCAAGAACCGGGCGGAGCTTCTATCCCGGGCCACGGATATGTCCTACGACCCGGAGGTAAGTCGCGCCTCGATCGGCACGATCTGGGAATTCTGGACACGCAAACCCGGTAGCATCCTGGTGCCCGGTCACGACCTGCCGATGGTTCAGGAGAACGGCGAACCGAGATACCTCGGTCAGCGCGAGGCGGCGATCCGGGCCTGGTACGGTGAGGATCTGAACGAAACCACGGTATTCTCTCTGCTTCCCGATGCAGCCGACGCTGTGCGAGATGCGGCAGAGTGACTATACTTTAGGTCCCAGCGTTGGGCGGGTGCAGGAGCCAAGATGACTGACACGATTCCCATCATCGATATCTCCGATTACATGTCCGGTTCGGCAGGTGGCCTTGAAGCGGCCGCGAGCCAGGTCCGGGACGCCCTGACCACGGTCGGTTTCTTCGTGCTGACGGGTCACGATATCCCGCGCGCCCAGATCGACCGTGCTTTCGAGGCGGCAGCCCGGCTGCACGACCTGCCCATGGACAAGAAGCTCGCCCTGAAAATGGACGTTCACAACAACGGCTACATGACCATGGGCCGCTATGCGGTGTGGACGTCGGACGTCAACGACAACGACCGGCCCGATCTCAACGAAGCCTATTTCATCCGGCGCGAACGGCCCGCCGACGATCCGATTTATGCCTCGGGGCGGCGGTTTCTCGGACCGAACCAGTGGCCGAGCGAAGACGATCTGCCTGGATTCCGCGCCGAAGTCGTCGACTACATGGCCGCGATGGAGAGGTTGTCGCACCGTTTTCTGCCGGTCGCGGCCCGGGCCCTCGACTTGGAGCCGAACTGGTTCGATACGGCCTTTGATGACAGCTACTACTCGCTGCGCTTGTCCCACTATCCGGCGGTCGAGGCGCAGGAAAATCAATTCGGGATCGCACCGCACACGGACGCCAACTTCCTGACCTTCCTCGCCCAGACCGAGGTTCCGGGATTGCAAGTGCGCATGCCCGACGGCGCGTGGTTGGACGTGCCCTACATTCCCGGCGCGTTCGCGGTGAATTCAGGCGACATCGTGAAGCGTTGGTCGAATGGACGCTTCAAGTCGACACCACATCGCGCACTGCCTCCCAGCCAAGGTCATCGCTATGGGATCCCGTTCTTCTTCGGTCCCGGCTGGGACGCGACGATCGAATGCCTGCCCGGTTGCGGCGACGCGGCCGATCCGCCCCGCTGGCCGACAATTACCTACGGTGAATGGCTGACCGGTTGGTACGACGGCAACTACGACCGCAAAGTTCAGGAATCGGCTGTCGCGTAGGACACGCTTCGACTTAGGCTTGAGCGTCACTCCCACCCAATTCTTTGAGTCACCCCCACCCCGGCCCTCCCCCATCGAGGGGGAGGGGGTATTTATGGAAGCGGCGAAGTAGTCTCTCCTCCCTCCCGGCTACGCCGGAGGCTTCGCCGAGGCGAGTGATGGGGGGAGGTTAGCAGAGGGGTGTATTTTCATCGTTCACGTAGCTTTTGCACAAAGCCCATTTCCCGCGTCCATCGAGAATGCCCTTGCGGTTGCTGCGACGCCGAGATTATCTAGGTTATTATTGGGTGGCGGTCGATCCGGTTGATACCTGATGCGGCCGAACAGGGTAGGGGCCGTGGATGCTTGGGACGGTTGAGTACTTCGTCGATCAGTCGATCAACGGAATCACGCTTGGTGCGATCTATGGCTTGATCGCCATCGGCTACACCTTGGTCTATGGCATCATCGGCTTCGATGGAACGGGCGATGTCACGGCGCCGGGTTATGTCTGGTACGAATGGAGCAACGGAACCTACGACTACGCCAAGAAGATGATGTAGCCGCAGACGTACTTCGACGTTACAGGGGGCCGGCGAGTCATTCGCCGGCCTTTCTTTTTTTGGCGCCAATTGCGGGATTGTGGTGCCTATGGCACCTTTGCCCGCGCACTTGTTGAAGCCGGGAGGTCACGATGAAAGCCGTCATTCTCGAAGAAGCGAATGTATTCAGCGTTGAAGAGCGGCCCGACCCGACCCCGGCCGAAGATGAGGCGTTGGTCCGGGTCCGTCACACAGGAATCTGCGCGACTGACGTCGCAATGATTCGTGGCCTGAGCCCGCTCGCCTTATCCCCGATCACGCCTGGACACGAATGGGTGGGCACCGTGGAGCATGCTCCCAAGGGCTCTTCGTTCGCGCCGGGGGAGTGGGTCACGATATACCCCACCAAGGGTTGTGGGACCTGTGCGGCGTGTCACGATGGGCGGGCTCATCATTGCGCCAATTTCACCGTGTCCGGCGTGCACCGCGATGGCGGCAGTTTCGCCGAATATGTTGCCGCACCTGTTGATCAGCTCATCAAGCTCCCTGAGTCACTGCACAGTATTCATGGCGCGTTGGCGGAGCCAGCAACGGTTGGGGTTCACGCCAATCTCCAGGGCGGCATGACAGTTGGCAAGCGCGTCGCCGTGATCGGCGGCGGCACCATCGGATCGATGATCGCCCAGGTGGCACGCGGCTGGGGCGCGGCCGACGTTGTCATGGTTGACCGCATGCCGGCTCGCCAGGCCCTGGCCGCCGATCTCGGCTTCGATCATTTCGTGCTGTCCGGGGAGGGTGACGAGGAGAAAAAGCTGCTGTCGTTCGGCGGGCCTTTCGACATCGTGTTCGACAACGCCTGCACGGAGCAGACCATCGAGCTTGCGGCGAATACGTTGGAGATTGGCGGAACCATGGTGACGCTCACCTTCCCGCACGCCGGCCAAAAGTTGATCGCGCCCTACCTGACGGCGTACCGGCGCGAACTTCACATCGTATTTTCGCGCAATTACGCACGCGGCGACTGGGATCATACCTTCGACCTGATGTCGAAGGGGGCGATCGACACCGAGCGAATGATTTCCGGGATTTATCCGCTCGACCGTTTTGTCGAGGCCATGGACGACCTGCGCGATCATCCAGAGGAACACGTCAAGGTCGTGATCTCTCCCTGACGCGAGGGCGACCGGGAGCGGTTTTCAATCACCTTGGGTCCCACGCCCGAGGCGTATCTATGACGCTCAAAAGCCTGGAGGTCGCCCGCCGACCCTGTTTGCCCTCGTGTGTCGCTACCGCTCACCCGTAAATTTCGGATCGCGCTTCTCGAACATCGCATCGACGGCTTCGTGGTGGTCCGGTGTGTGATGGGCGATCGCCTGCATGCTGGAGGACAGCTCCAGCAATGTTTCGAGTCCCACGCGCTGGCCCTCTCGGATGAGGCGTTTGGTCATTCTCAGGGCTTCCGGCGGATTGGCCGCGACGCGGTCTGCCAACGTGCGTGCCTCTTCCATGAGCTTTTCCGGCTCGACAACGCGCGATACCAGTCCCCATTCGAGAGCGGTTTCTGCGTCCAGGCGATCTCCCGTGAAGGCCATCTCCGATGCCCGTGCCATGCCGATCGCGCGGGGCAGGAACCAGGCGCCGCCGTCGCCGGGAATGATGCCCAGCTTGACGAAAACCTCGGCGAAGGAGGCATAGGTCGAGGCGATGCGCATGTCGCACATCATCGCGAGGTCGAGGCCGGCGCCGATAGCAGCGCCGTTGACCGCCGCGATGACCGGGACTTCCAGTCGGTACATGGTCAGTGGAATACGCTGGATTCCCTCTCGATATCCTGAGCGGATTTGCGCGGCCGAGCCACCGAAGAGGCTGGTGCGTTCCCGCATCTCATTGACGTTGCCGCCTGACGAAAAGCCCTTGCCGGCGCCCGTGAGAATGACGCAGCGGACCGACAGGTCATAGTTCACCCGATCGCAGCAGGCGAGGAGGTCGGCCACGATGTCCTCGGTGATGGCATTCCGGGTGTCGGGGCGATTAAGCGTCAATGTTACGACGGCCCCGTCTTGTTCGAATTTGACTGCTTCTGTCATCGTTGTTTCTTGCCCTTCTGCACGTTCGTTGTTGAATGGATGGTGGTGCGGTGAATGGGGTTGTCAGCGCCGGAAGACGTTCTTAAATGCATCCGGCCGGCGTCTCGGCCGGCCGGTTCATGAACTTGTCGGTGACGCTTTCGCGTCAGAGCTTCGCGATGCGCCCGCCGCCTTTTCCTTTGCGTCCGAGCCCGATCTTCTTGGCGAATTGTGAACGTTGCTTGGCGTAGTTGGGTGCGACCATCGGATAATCCGAAGGCAGACTCCACTTAGCCCGATAGTCATCAGGGATCATATTGTACGCTGAGCGCAAATGACGCTTCAGCATCTTGAGGCGGTTTCCGTCCTCCAGACAAACGATGTAATCGGGCGTGATGGACCGGCGAACCGGCACGGCTGGCTTCGGGTTGTCGCGATTTCCGTTGGGTCCGCGCCCAACCGACCACAGCGTGGCATGAACCGTCTTGATGACATCCGGCAATTGCTCGGTTGAAAGATTGTTGTTGCTCACATACGCCGCGGCGATGTCCGAGGTCATGTGAAGGAGTTCGGCGTCAGAAATGTTCAAATCTTTGTCGTCCGCCATTATTTAGTCCCCCAATCATCAATATTTATTAGGTTTACGTGACCAATTTTAAACGACGCCCTGCAACGTCGCAGCAATGTTAGTGAGCCGCAGCAGTCATTACAAGGTCCCACCAACGGCAATTACTGCAACTTCAGATACAATTATCCAAGTCACATAAACTATCCTTCTCTTATATTGCGACGCCTCTCAACTCCGAGACTTTGTGCAGAGTTGGCGCCGGCACGCGACATATGGTATGAGACCCCCCTGAACAGGGACCCTAAATTATGTCCTCCGAATCAATCGCCGTGGCTTCTGACCATGCGGGTTATGAGCTCAAGGAAACTCTCAAGCAAGAATTGACCAACATGGGTTATGAGGTTCTGGATTTGGGGACGGATGATGGGACGGTGTCAGTCGACTACCCCGATTTTGGATATGCCGCGGCCGGGGCGGTAACGTCGGGTCAAGTCGACCGGGCGATCATCGTCTGCGGCACCGGGATCGGCATTTCAATTGCGGCAAACAGGCGCCCGGGGATTCGTGCGGCGCTGTGTCACGACATCGAAACTGCCCGGCTGAGTCGGGAGCACAACGATGCCAATGTCCTGGCACTTGGCGGACGGACGACGGATCCTGAACTGGCCAAGGCCTGCATGAAGGCTTTCCTGGAAACATCGTATGAAGGCGGCCGGCACGATCGGCGAGTGGCAAAACTTGCCTGATGATGCCGAGCGCAGGCGTTCACAGCACATCACGCAAACGGTTTAAGGGCGAATAAGAGCAAAAATGACTGACGCTGCATCAACACAACCGATCGACATATCAACGTGGATGTGCACCGGGCTGGCTGACGTCGATCCAGCTATTCACCAACTTGTCGGCTCGGAACTCAACCGTCAGCAGAACACCATTAATCTCATTGCGTCGGAGAATTTGGCGAGCACGGCCGTGCGGGAGGCGACGGCCTCGGTGTTGACGAACAAATATGCTGAAGGCTACCCGCATCGCCGTTACTACGGAGGCTGCGAAAACGCCGACGGCGTGGAAGAACTCGCGATCGAGCGGGTGAAAACATTGTTTGATTGCAGCTATGCCAACGTGCAGCCGCATGCAGGATCGCAAGCGAATGAGTGCGTGTATCTCGCATTGCTTCAGCCCGGAGATAGAATCCTGGGTATGGACCTTTCTGCAGGTGGACACCTCACGCACGGCTCCCGGGTCAATATGTCGGGGAAATGGTTAGATGCGACCTCATACGGTGTGCGCCGGGAGGACGGATACATCGATATGGACGAAGTCGCTGATCTCGCACGCGAGAACAGCCCAAAATTGATCATTGCCGGCGGCTCCGCGTATGCCCGGCAGATAGATTTTGCGGCGTTCCGGCAGATTGCGGATTCGGTTGACGCATACTTGTTGGTCGATATGGCGCACTTTGCCGGGCTCGTAGCCGGCGGCGTCCATCCCAGCCCCATCCCGCATGCGCACGTTGTGACTGCGACGACCCACAAGACCTTGCGCGGTCCCCGGGGCGGACTGATCGTCAGCAATGATGAGGATGTGGGCAAAAAAATTTCGTCCGCGGTGTTTCCCGGATTGCAGGGCGGGCCGTTGATGCATGCCATTGCCGCGAAGGCCGTCGCATTCGGCGAAGCCTTGAAGCCTGAATTCCGCGCCTATGCGCAGGCCGTCGTGGAGAATGCGAAGGCTCTGGCGGGAACGCTGCAGGAGCGGGGCTTTGATCTAGTAACGGGAGGCACGGACACGCATCTCATGCTTGTCGATCTCCGCAACATGGCGCTTACGGGTAACGTCGCCGCGGACGCGCTGGAGGATGTGGGAATCGTCTGTAACAAGAATGCCGTGCCTTACGATGTTGAAAAGCCGACCATCACCTCGGGCGTCCGACTCGGGTCACCGACGGGCACAGCTCGAGGTTTCGGGGTCGCGGAATTCCGTGCGATAGGTCAAATGATCGCTGAGGTGTTGGAAGCGGTCGCGGCGGATCGAGTTGACCAAGCCGCGCCTGCTGCGCGGGAAAACGTCGCGAGGCTTTGTGACAGGTTTCCGATTTACGCACACACCGCCTAGTGGTGTAAGTCGCTGTCGCGTTGGGAGTGGGGTGAACCATGCGCTGTCCGTTTTGTGGAGCTGAAGACACTCAGGTCAAGGACTCACGTCCGACCGAGGACCGAAATGCGATAAGGCGCCGGCGCTTCTGTCCGGACTGCGGGTCGCGTTTCACGACCTTTGAACGGGTGCAGCTTCGCGAACTTACAATCGTCAAGAAGAACGGTCAGCGCGTTCCCTTCGATCGCGACAAGCTGATGCGTTCGGTTCTGGTGGCAACGCGGAAGCGTCCAGTGGAGCCCGACCGAATCGATCGCATGATCAGTGGTATCGTTCGACAATTGGAAAGCCTCGGCGAAACCGAGCTTTCGTCCGATGTCATCGGTAAGATCGTGATGGACGCGTTATCCAATTTGGACCAGGTCGCGTATGTACGCTTCGCTTCCGTGTACAGGAACTTCCGTGAAGCCCGGGACTTTGAAGAATTCATCGGCGAGTTGAGTGGCGCAAAAGACGACTGAGTCCACCGACATTTCCTTTATGACGGCCGCGCTTAGCTTGGCGGGGCGCGGGTTGGGTCAAGTATGGCCGAATCCTGCCGTCGGTTGTGTCATCGTCCGCGACGGGCACGTAATTGCCCGGGGGTGGACTCAAAGAGGGGGCCGGCCGCATGCCGAAACCGAAGCGTTGGGCCGCGCCAATGAGAACACGGACGGTGCGACGGCGTACGTGACCCTGGAGCCGTGCGCGCACCACGGCGAAACCCCTCCGTGTTCAGAGGCACTCATCCAGTCGGGTATCAACCGTGTCGTGATCGCCTGCAGCGACCCTGATCCACGCGTTGACGGCACAGGAACTACGAGCCTTCGCGAAGCTGGCCTAGTGGTGGATACCGGTATCTGTGTCAACGCGGCGCGGGATCTGAATTCCGGGTTCTTTATGCGGGTGATTCAGGAGCGGCCCGAAGTAACATTGAAGGCGGCGACCAGTCTCGATGGTAAGATCGCCACACACACAGGTGAGAGTCGCTGGATTACGGGTGAGGCGGCGCGGGCTCGAGGTCACGGCCTGCGCGCGCGATACGATGCCATCCTCGTTGGCGCTGGCACGGTGATCGCCGACAATCCTCAATTGACATGCCGGTTGCCGGGCCTTGAAGATCGTTCACCGGTCCGGATTATCGTTGATGGGCACATCTCCTTTCCGCTGACCGCTGGCGTCGTGGCCACCGCCTTGACCACTCCAACGTGGGTCATCACACTGCCGACGGCCGACTCGAATCGGCGCAAGGCTTTGCTTGATAGCGGAGTTCGGATAATCGAGGTGCTGCCGGATTCGGCGGGCAAACCGAATTTGCGGCAAGCCTTGAAGGAATTAGGCGCATTGGGATTGACGCGATTGCTCGTAGAGGGAGGGAGTCGAATTGCGGGTGCCCTCATTCGGTACGGCCTGGTCGATCGTGTGATTTGGTTCCGGGCTCCCCTGCTGCTCGGCGGCGATGGCGTCCCGGTGATCTCCGGATTCGGTGTGGATGGGATTGGACAAGCACCGGTTCTCCGGAGGTCCGGGGTATCCAGGATCGGCGCGGATGTGATGGAAACTTACACCGTGGAGCGTTCGTTCGATGGTGACTCTTCCGATCAAAGCGGTGTAAAGGCCTAATCAGATGTTTACTGGCATTGTCACAGATATTGGCCGCGTGCGTGCCGTTGGGAACAACGGTGATACGCAGTTCATGATCGACACGGAATACGATGTTTCCCAGATTGAGATCGGGGCGTCCATTTCCTGTGCGGGTGTCTGCCTGACGGTTGTGGACAAGGCGTCTGCCGAAGCGCAGGAAGCCGGCAGTTTTTCGGTGACAGCGTCGGCGGAAACGTTGTCGCGAACGACCCTGGGTGATTGGACCGAAGGCACGCATGTGAACCTGGAACGGAGTCTGAGAGTCGGAGACGAACTGGGCGGTCATATCGTGAGTGGTCACGTTGACGGGACGGTCGAGGTGGTGTCGTGCGTACGGGAGGGAGACTCCATCCGCTTCGTCTTTCGGGTCGGGGAGATGTTGAAACGTTTTGTCGCGACAAAAGGGTCCGTCGCTCTCGACGGCGTATCGTTGACCGTCAACGAGGTCAGCGATGACACATTTGGTGTCAACATCATTCCACATACCCGCGCGGCGACGACCATTGGGAATGTAAAAGCCGGCGATCGCCTGAACCTGGAAATCGATGTGCTGGCAAGATATGTCGCGCGGCTGGCGGAGGACTGATGACTGTCTCTGACTTTGATTATTTGACGGATGCCGAAGAGATCGTCGAAGAATTTCGGCGCGGGCGGATGGTTATTCTCACCGATGACGAGGGACGGGAGAACGAAGGCGACCTGGTCATTCCGGCAGAGTTGGCTGATGCCGAAGCCGTCAACTTCATGGCAAAATTTGGTCGGGGGCTGATCTGTTTGGCGATGACCGCGCAGCGGGTCCGCGAACTGGACCTGCCGCTCATGGCCCGGACAAATGAGTCACGCCATCAAACAGCATTTACGGTATCAATCGAGGCCCGCGAGGGCGTTACGACCGGTATCTCTGCGGCAGACCGGGCGCACACCATCAAAGTCGCCATCGATCCGGCTTCGGGTAAATCCGATATCGGAAGCCCGGGTCACGTTTTCCCTCTCATTGCGCGCGACGGCGGCGTTCTCGTGCGCGCAGGTCACACCGAGGCGGCGGTCGACCTGGCACGCATGGCGGGGTTCAGGCCGGCCGGCGTGATCTGCGAGATCATGAACGACGACGGGACGATGGCCCGCTTACCCGATCTCGTGAAATTCGCCCAGTTTCACAATCTGAAGATCGCGACGATCGCCGATCTGATCGCTTACCGGCGCCGCAACGAGACGGTCGTCAAGCGTTCGCACGAGATCGACTTCGACAGCCGTTACGGTGGTGAGTTCCGCCTTATCGTGTACGTCAATCAGGTCGAATACGCTGAACACATTGCGTTGGTCAAAGGCGACGTCAGCAGTGGTGGGCCTGTGCACGTGCGCATGCACTCGCTGAATGTGCTTGCCGATCTGCTTGGGGACCAGCCCGATCACGGCTCACAACTTCATGCGGCAATGACCGAGATCGGCCGCGAAGGTCGTGGCGTGGTGGTGTTAATCCGCGAGGCGCGCCCAACGGCGCTGTCTGACATCGTCGAGCGGCGGTTAGGGGTACAGGAAAAGCAGACGGTCGAACTGCGTGACTATGGTACGGGAGCGCAGATCCTTCTCGACTTGGGTGTGAAGGATATGATCCTGCTGTCCAATTCAACGCGACGTAACATCGTCGGTTTGGAGGGCTATGGATTGTCGGTGACCGATGTGCGGCCGATTCCGGAACTCAAGGGCGATTCCAATGGCTGATGCACCGTATCTTCTCGTCATCGAAGCGCGTTTTTATGACGATATCGCCGATGAATTGGTCAACGGAGCGGTGAAGGCGATCGAGACCGCAGGCGCGACGTATTCTCGAATTTCGGTGCCAGGCGCCCTTGAGATTCCCACCACAATCCGGATGGCCATCCGTTCAATGGATTTGCCCGGCGGCCGTCGCAGATACGATGGTTTCGTGGCACTGGGATGCGTCATTCGCGGCGAGACGTCGCATTACGATCACGTCTGCCAGGAAGCTATGCATGGAATCTCTCAGTTGGGGATCACCTATTCGGTGGCCATCGGCAACGGTGTGCTGACTTGTGAGAACAGGGACCAGGCGTGGCAGCGGGCGGCCGTCGACCTTGGCGACAAAGGCGGTACGGCGGCACGGGCTGCGATGCGCATGATCGAGGTCAAACGCGATCTCCTGCCCGGGCGATGAGCTTGCCGGGCGCCAGTGAAACCGCGCCCGCGGGTCCAAGGGGACTGGCCCGGCTGTGTGCGGTTCAGGCGCTCTACCAGATAGAAATCAGTGGTGCGGAATACAAACCTGTCATTGACGAGTTCATAGGGTTTCGCATGAGCGGCGGAATCGAGGAGAGTCCGGATTGCGTGGCTGATTCAGAATTTTTCCGGGACGTCGTGTCCGGTGTTGACGCCCGTGACGCCGAGATTGCCGAAGCCGTTGGAGCGGCTCTATCAGAAAGCTGGTCCTATCAGCGGCTCGACACGACGCTGCGCCAGATACTGCGGGCGGCGACATATGAACTGATCGCCCGTATCGACGTGCCCGCCCGTGTCATCATCAACGAATATGTGGAACTTGCGGGCGCTTTCTTCGAGGGACCAGAACCAGGATTCGTAAACGCGGTTCTTGACCGGCTCGGACGTGTTTTTCGAAGCGGCGAAATGATCCCCGACCAAATCTCGACGGTGGAATCCGAACAGACGTGAAGCGCCGTACCGAATTCGACCTCATTGAGACACTCTTTGCGCCACTGGCCAGAGGAACGCCCGAGGCGCTGAATCTCGAGGATGACGCGGCACTCCTGATCCCGTCCCCCGGTCTTGAGCTTGTGGTGTCCACGGATGCGTTGGTAGCGGGAATCCACTTTCACGCTGATGATCCACCAGAATTGATCGGGCGCAAACTTCTGAGAGTCAGTGTCTCGGATCTCGCGTCCATGGGTGCAGAGCCATACGTGTATCTGCTCACCATTGTCATACCTCCGGAATGCGAGGAGTCCTGGCTCGAACAGTTCGCCGCCGGACTTGCGCGGGATCAAGAAGCCTTTGGCATCCATTTGGCGGGCGGGGATACGGTCTCGACAAGCGGACCGCTCGTGCTCTCGCTTACGGCTGTTGGCGAAGTCCCCGCCGGTAAGGCTTTACGCAGATCGGGAGCGTCAGAAGGTGAAGATATCTGGGTTTCCGGAACCATTGGAGATGCCGCCTTGGGTCTTATGGCAATGCAGGGTGATCTAAGTGTGCTGGGTGAAAACGACCGTGCTGCCCTTAAGGACCGCTATCTGCTGCCGCAGCCCCGGATTGGATTGGGTGCCGCGTTACGGGGAATAGGAAGTTCCTGCATCGATGTCTCTGATGGTCTGGCGGCCGATTTGGGCCACGTATGCCGAGCATCCGGTGTGCGAGGGGAAGTCCAGTTCGATTGCATCCCCCTATCCGAGCCCGCGCGAACGGCCATGACGGCCGATCCGCACATTGCCGATTCCATCCTTAGCGGCGGCGACGACTACGAACTTCTGTTCACGGCTTCTCCCAAATCTCGTGAGGCGGTGTTTCAAGCCGCTGCCAATTGTGATGTGAAGGTGGCGCGAATAGGCCAGATGCTGAGCGGAAGCGGTGTCGTGATTCTAGATGCCGAAAACGTCGAGATCGCCGTAACCACTGCTGGCTACACACATTTTTGATGGTTCCCAGACTAAGGACCGGCGTATACTCGGATCACATCAGAATTGGCCCAATCGGCGTTGAACTTTCCAGCCGGAGTCTTGTTGGATCGGCTGGGGAGAGGAGATAGCAGTTGAGTACCAAGAAGCTTGTCATCTTCTCGTTCGCATTCTTGATACTCCTCACCGGGGGTGCGTTCTCGATATCATTGATCCTTGAAAACTTTGAGACGTTATCCACAGAGGGAATCCAGCTCGAGAAGACTGTCGGTTATGTCCGGCTCGACGGATTGGCGGCTCCGGTGCCGCGGCGCAAGAAGTTTGATTATTACCTTTATATTGACCTCAAAATCGAAGTCGTGGATGACGGTGACGTCAAACGCGTTCAGTCCGAAATTCCTTTGCTTCGCGACGCGGCGCTTCGCGAACTTCACAGAGGATCGGTCATGCGAACGGACGGCGTGTTGGGGGTCGATCTGCGCGCAATGAAGAAGCGGCTCGTCGAATCCTTGAACAAGACCCTCGGCGCACCGCTCGTTTCGAAAGTATTGATCTCCAAACTCGTTAAGGCTGCCGGTTAGCGCACCTGAAATTCTTGGAACATCCGGCCGCACTGCCGGATGTTCACTTTATGCATCGCCAAAGGTCACAATGGAAAATATGAAGCGGAACGTCGCCATATTGGCGACCTGTCAAGCCGCATCCCTGACGGTCAACTTGACGGTTATCGCTCTTGCCGGTCTGGTCGGCTATTCGCTTGCCGAGAACAAGGCGTTGGCGACGTTGCCCATAAGCACCTTTGTCATTGGTGTTGCGCTTTCAACGATTCCAGCCGCGCAATGGATGCGCATCGTCGGCAGGCGTCGGGGCTTCATGACGGGGGCGCTGGCCGGCATGCTCGGCGCGGTCGTATGCAGTTATTCGGTCTTCATCGGAAATTTCTGGGTGTATTGCCTTGGGACGTTGTTGCTGGGCACCCAGAATGCGTTCGGACAGCAATATCGATTTGCGGCGGCAGACTCCTCAACCCCGGCATTTAGGGCCAAGGCCATTTCGTTCGTGCTGGCTGCAGGGATCGTGGGCGGCGTGCTGGGTCCGGAGAGCACAAAGTTCACCAAGGAACTCTTCGCGCCATACAGCTTCCTCGGCACGTATCTGGCCGTGATCGTGCTATGCGCAATCGTCATTTTGCTGCTCACGCAGCTACGTATCCCTGAACTCACTGCGGAAGAGCGACAGGAAAAGGGGCGGCCGCTGTCCGAGATCGTGCGGCAGCCCGCCTTCTTCGTCGCGGTATTGGGGGCCATGGTTGGTTACGCGGTCATGAATCTTGTGATGACTGCCGGGCCGTTGGCGATGATCGCACACGATATCTCATACAGCGACACGATCTTCGTGGTCGAATGGCACGTGGTGGGCATGTTCGCGCCATCGTTTTTCACGGGATATCTCATCAACCGCTTCGGCGTGTTGAGTATCATGATTGCGGGCGTGGCTTGCCTGCTTGTCGCGGTTCTCGCCGCCGTTACGGGCCTCACGATTTATAACTTCTGGCTCGGTTTGTTCCTGCTCGGCGTCGGGTGGAACTTTATGTTCATCGGGGGAACCACGCTATTGACGGAAAGTTACAGTCCGGCGGAAAAGGCAAAGACTCAGGGACTCAACGACTTTCTGATCTTCGGTTCCGTAGCCTGTGCGTCTCTATCATCCGGCGGTCTGTTGCACGTTTTCGGCTGGAATGCCGTGAACGTAGGAGCGGTGCCGTTTCTGTTGATCGCGTCTGTCGCCATCGTATGGCTTATGCTCAAGCGGCGGCGCGCAACCGGGGTGAGCCAATCAGCCTGATGGTGTGCGTGATTCTGCACTAGGGACACGCAATGTTGCTTGATCGGCTGCGAATCGGCAGGGCCGGAAAGAACGTCTTGGTCCTGGCTACGTGTCAGGGCCTGCTGTTCAGCATCAATACGGTATTTGCGATGGTGAGCGGACTCGTTGGCTTGACGCTGGCGCCCGATCCGTCACTTGCCACCGTGCCCGTTGGTCTGTTCATCACGGGTGCCGCGCTGACGACCTATCCCGCGTCAATTCTGATGGGCCGGATCGGCCGGCGGCCTGGGTTTCTAATTGGAGCCGCCATCGGATTTTATGGGGGCGTCCTCGGTGCCTGGGCTGTCGCCATCGAAAGCTTCGGTCTGCTCTGCTTCGCCGGGCTGTTCATGGGAATGTACTTCGCCTTCGGCTTGTACTACAGGTTCGCCATCGCGGACGTCGCAACCGGCGCCCTGAAGCGCCACGCCGTATCCATCGTGCTGGCAGGTGGGGTGCTCAGCGGCGTTATCGGGCCACATAGCGCGGCTTGGAGTCGCGACCTGCTGGCGCCTCAGACTTTCATGGCCTCTTATGTGGTGGTTTCGGCCCTGTCGTACTTGAAGCTGCTGCTGCTGGCGTTCATCGATATTCCGACGCCACCAAAAGCGGAGCGACGGCAAAGCGGACGCCCGTTGGGTGAGATTGTCCGGCAACCGCGTTTCATCGTAGCCGCAATCGCCGGCATGGTGAGTTGGGCCGCCATGAATCAGGTGATGATGGGCGCACCCTTAGCCATGCACGTGCATTCGTTGCCTTTCTCCGATGCAGCGTTCGTCATGCAGTGGCATAATTTTGCGATGTTCCTTCCTGGTTTTTTCGCGGGGGCGCTGGTCAACAGGTTCGGTGTCTACAATGTGATGTTGTGGGGGGCCGTGATGCTATTTGGGTCGGTGGCGGCGGTGGTCACCGGAATAGATCTATGGAATTTCTGGTGGGCGGCGTTCTTCGTCGGTACGGGTTGGTGCTTCCTGTTCGTCAGCGCGACGATCCTCATCACGGAGTGCTGTACCGTTCAAGAACAGGCAAAAACCCAGGGATTCAATGACTTTCTGGTTTTTTTCGCCCAAGCGATCGGAACGTTTTCGACGGGCGCCCTGCTACATCTCATCGGCTGGAACGCCGTTGGTTACACCTTGCTGCCCATCATTGCCATAACGGCTGGTGCCACGATTTGGCTCGCGCGTCGCGAAGGCACACTAGCGCCGGAAGTCCGTGTCATCACCTGACGTTGGTCGAAAATCTGACCGCACCGCATTGCGCGGCGTTTACCTGACCAAATACTCCAGCACAATAAGAGCGTCTCGGTTGCGTTTGAATTCGCACTCCCTTATGTTCCGCGCGGCTTGAACCGCGTCCTTCGGTCACACGAATGGTCGGTGTAGCAGGGCAAACCGGCGAAATTTTCGCCTTGGAATTCTTGGGAGAAATTGGGATGTCTGCGGAACTTTGGTTCGTCTTCCTTTGCGGTGCGCTGGCTATCTTGTATGGCGTGTTTGCCAGCCGCTCCGTGTTGGCTGCGAGTCCCGGCAATGAACGCATGCAGGAAATCGCTGCTGCTATTCAGGAAGGCGCGGGAGCCTATCTCAATCGGCAGTATCGCGCGATCGCCGTTGTCGGGGTCGTTGTCTGCGTTCTCGTCTTTGTATTTCTCGGCGTGTATTCGGGCGTCGGCTATCTGATCGGCGCAATATTTTCAGCCGCCACCGGCTATATCGGAATGAACGTCTCGGTCCGGGCCAATGTTCGCACGACTGAAGCTGCACGCCACGGTTTGCAACAAGGTCTCAGCATCGCCTTCCGGGCCGGTGCGGTTACGGGCATGCTTGTCGCGGGTCTCGCGCTGCTTTCGGTTGCGGTCTACTACGCGGTGCTTCTCGAGATGGGTGTTGAAGGCCGCGAAGTGATCAATGCCTTGATTTCGTTGGGCTTTGGCGCGTCGCTGATTTCTATTTTCGCGCGGCTGGGTGGTGGAATTTTCACCAAGGGCGCTGATGTCGGCGCTGATCTCGTCGGCAAGGTCGAGGCAGGAATTCCCGAGGATGATCCACGCAATCCCGCCGTCATTGCCGACAATGTCGGCGACAATGTCGGTGATTGTGCGGGCATGGCGGCGGATCTGTTCGAGACCTATGCCGTGACCGTGGTCGCGACGATGGTGTTGGCCTGGATTTTCCTGGCTGGCGATGCCGCCACGCAATCGTCGATGATGCTCTATCCCTTGGTTCTCGGCGGCGCGTGCATCATCGCTTCGGTCATCGGCACGTTCTTCGTCCGTCTAGGGGCGAGCCAGAACATCATGGCTGCGCTGTACAAGGGTTTTCTCGTGACGGCCGTCCTTTCCGCGATCGCGTTCTGGTTCGTGACGGATCACGTGATTGGCATGGACAGCACGTTCTCTTTGGGTGGGAAGACCGTCAGCGGCAACGATCTATTCCTTTGCAGCCTTGTCGGGCTGGTCGTGACGGGCCTGATTATCTGGGTTACCGAATATTATACGGGCACCAATTTCCGTCCCGTGCGCAGCATTGCCAGTGCCTCCGAAACTGGACATGGCACAAACGTGATCCAAGGGCTTGCCATTTCGATGGAGGCGACGGCTTTGCCGGCGCTGATCATCTGTGCCGGTATCATCATCGCCTACACGCTGGCTGGGCTATTCGGGATCGCCATTGCCGTGACCGCCATGCTTGCGCTCGCCGGGATGGTCGTCGCGCTTGATGCCTACGGTCCCGTTACCGACAATGCGGGCGGAATTGCAGAGATGGCGGATCTCGATGATGAGGTCCGAAAGACCACCGATGCCCTGGATGCGGTTGGCAACACCACAAAGGCCGTGACCAAGGGTTACGCGATCGGCTCCGCCGGTCTTGCGGCCCTTGTCCTGTTCGCTGCCTATACCGAGGATCTAAAGATATTTTTCTCCGACGTGGACGTCGACTTCACGCTATCGAATCCCTATGTCGTCGTCGGCCTATTTATCGGTGGGATGTTGCCCTACATGTTCGGCGCGCTTGCAATGACGGCGGTTGGGCGTTCAGCCGGCGCGGTCGTGGTGGAGGTCCGCCGGCAGTTTCGGGAAATCCCGGGCATCATGGAGGGAACGGGTAAGCCGGAATACGCTCGCGCCGTCGATATGCTGACCACTGCGGCCATCAAGGAAATGGTGATCCCGTCGCTGCTTCCCGTATTGGCACCGATCGTCGTTTACGTGGTTATTCTGGTCATCGCCGGACAGGCTGAAGCCTTCGCCGCGGTCGGTGCCATGCTCATGGGCGTGATCGTGACAGGGTTGTTTGTCGCAATTTCGATGACCGCGGGAGGCGGTGCTTGGGACAACGCCAAAAAATTCATCGAGGATGGCAACCATGGGGGCAAAGGATCGGAAGCCCATAAAGCGGCCGTGACCGGTGATACGGTTGGCGATCCCTACAAGGATACCGCCGGCCCCGCCGTCAATCCAATGATCAAGATAACGAACATCGTGGCGTTGCTGCTGCTAGCGGCACTCGCACACTAGAGAAAATTCCGAGGTGTTGGAGCCATTAGTGGCTCCAACACGAAGGTGTCATTTGCTCAATCATCAATATGGTAGAGCAGATTCACGCGACCCAAACGGGTCGCGATCTGCTCTAGAAAGTGTCCGGGGCGGCCGGCCGTCACTCTTCGTTCTTTTTGCTGAATCGGCCGAGGTTTCCAAACAGTTGTTGCACAAAGCTCAATTGTTTGCCGCGCGTCGGGGTTATGCGGTCGTTGATTGCGACGGCGCGGACGTCATCTGACTCGTAGCGCTGGACTTCACTGACCACGCCTGAATCACCGAACTTGATCGCGACGACCCGTTGATCCAGGACCTTTTTCTCAAAGAACGCCAGACTCTCTGTTTTGCGGGTGATGTAATACCAGGTGTCAGTCCCAAAGGTTGACACGTTGGATGGTGAGCCCAAGATGTTGAGAATGCTGCCTTTATCGTCGACCCCGCGTTTGATCTCGGCAATCAACACATCATCGATGAAATAGCCGCGAACGTTTTCCGTGGGTGTACAGGCGACACCCAGCAGGCCGATGACGAGACTGACAAAGATAGATCTACGGACGGGAGGCATATTGGTTCTTAGTCGACTTTCATGGAGAAATCCGGGGCAGTCAGGATTACATCAGACCAGATTTGCATCAGAGACACGCCATGAACTTGCATCTGGTCGCCGAGTGTGTCAATCGGCAGTTGGCCGTTTAAAGGAAGTCCGATGTTTAACTTCAATCGCCGCAAGAGACGCGAACGAGAGATCGCGCAGCGCTTGTATGACCAGGTCGTCGTGCGGGCGCGGTCGCCTTCCCTCTATGCCGCCGGCGGTGTGCCCGACACTGTCGACGGTCGCTTCGAAATGGTTGTCCTGCACACATATTTCGTTGTGGGACGATTGATCTCCGGTGGCGAGGACTCGCAAAGGATTGCCCAATTCCTCTTTGACACGATGATCACCGACATGGATCGGAGCCTGCGCGAAATGGGTGTTGGCGACCTCAGTGTCGGCAAGAAAGTGAAGGCGATGGCTGAAGCATATTATGGTCGCTCCAGAGCCTATGACGCGGCGCTGGTCTCTGGCGATGAAGATCTGGCTGAAGCATTGCGCAGGAATGTGTTTGGAACTGTTCTTTCAGAGAGCGAGCACGCCGATTCGGTCGTCGATGGGATGGTGCAATACGTGAAATCAACGGTCCGGAAAATCGGTGAACAATCCCTTGAAATGCTGACGGGCGGCGACGTTCAGTTTATAGACTATTCTTGAGCAAATAGTCTTGAGTAAATGGGCCGTCCCAAGTCTTGACCGACGAGCGTCGTGCCCCTATTTTCGCGGCGCCGCGGCTCCATGCGCCGTTATGCCGCTAATTTTTATTGGGCCAACGCCTCAAAAGTAGACATGAAAATTGAGTCATCATCCGAATTCAGTCGGCATATCCGGGTCGATCAGCTTGCCGACCAGGATACCGAATTTGCCTTCGAGAGTGAACCAGAGGAGCGCACGCAGCTTGCCGAACGGTTTTCAATATTGGACCTCGAACGCCTCGATGTCCGGGTTTGGGCGCGCCGGATCAATGGCACCCCCGTCGTGCGTGTGCGTGTTAATTTCGTTGCCGATGTGTTACAATCCTGTGTCGTGACGCTGGATCCCGTGGCTGCACATATTGACGAGTGGTTTGAGGTCGAGTACGTCCCCGGCGGCGACTCCGAAGAGGGCAAGGAAATCGTTTTCGATGCGGATGGCGACGACCCGCCCGAACGGATGCAGGGGGGGAAATTCGATATAGGGGAGGCCATTTCAGAGCACTTGGCATTGTCGTTGGATGATTATCCGAGAAAGCCAGGGGCCGAAATCGCGGAGCACATTAGGCACGGCGAAGAAAGCGAAGCGGCAGAGAATCCATTTGCCGTCTTGAAAAACAATCATAATGAAAACTAGGCCTGTGAGAATTAGACTGGCGATAACTGCGCCTCAGGCAAGTGACTGACGAAAGACAGGAAACATGGCAGTACCCAAGAAAAAGGTATCGAAATCAAAGCGCAACATGCGACGCTCTCACGACGCCTTGAAACCTTCTGCGTACGTGGAATGTTCAAATTGTGGGGAATTCAAGCGTCCACATCATGTGTGTCAGGCGTGTGGACACTACAATGAGCGGGAAGTAACCGAGGCGGCGGGCACTCTTTAGCTCCGTTTCGCAGGCGTATCGTTAGAATTCGCTTTGACGTCTTCAATCAAAATCGCGCTGGATGCCATGGGGGGTGATAACGCCCCCGAAATGGTCATAGAAGGTATTGAGATCGCGCGGAATCTGCATCCCGATGCACGGTTCATCCTGTTCGGCGACGAAAATCGGATAGCGCCCTATCTCGCCCGATTTCGTCGTCTCGGCGATGTCTGCGAAGTTCGCCACACCGATCACGCCATTGCCGCCGATGAAAAACCCTCGCAGGCGTTGCGGCGTGGCAAAAAATCAAGTATGCGCCTGGCCATCGAAGCGGTCTTTGAAGGCACTGCCGGTGGTGTCGTGTCCGCCGGCAATACGGGCGCGCTGATGGCGATGTCCAAGTTCGTGCTGAGGACGCAGCCGAGTATCGATCGCCCAGCCATGATCTCCTTTTTCCCGACTCGTCGAGGCAGATGTGCCGTTTTGGATTTGGGTGCCAACGTTGAGTGCAGCGCTGACAACCTCGTTCAATTTGCGGTTATGGGTGCTGCTTTCGCCCGGATCGAACTGGGAATTGATCGCCCGACGGTCGGGCTGCTCAATGTCGGTGTGGAAGAGCTCAAAGGCAACGATACCGTTCGTACGGCGGGACAGGCCTTGCGGGAAGTCGATTTCGGGTTTGAGTTTGCCGGCTTCATCGAGGGCAACGATATTTGTGAAGGCACGGTCGACGTGGTCGTTACGGATGGATTCACCGGCAACGTGGTGCTGAAAGCGCTCGAAGGCGGTTCGAGCATGTTCGTAAGTTTCATGCGGCAAGCATTTCAGAGCGGCCTTGCTTCAAAGATTGGATATCTTTTGGTGAAACCGGCCTTTCAGCAAATGCGGAAGAAGATAGATCCGCGGGCCTACAATGGAGCAGTCTTCGTGGGCCTCAACGGAATCTCTGTGAAAAGCCACGGCGGCACAGATGGTGCGGGCTACGCCAACGCGATCGGCGTGGCCGTCGATCTTGTTCGGGGACGTTTCTCGGAGCGGATTCAAGCCGATTTGGAGAAGAGTTACGTCATTCCGCCAGAGTCGGTGGAAGATACGCCCCGGGCGGCCATTTCGTGACCGTCAGGCGGTCGCAGATCGCAGGGTGTGGCTCATACCTCCCCGAGCGCGTGATCACCAACGAGGAGATGGCGAAACTCGTCGACACGAGTGACGAGTGGATAACCGCGCGAACTGGAATCAAACGCCGGCATATCGCGGCGGAAGGGGAAAAGACCTCCGATCTCGCGTTGCGTGCCTCGACGTCGGCGTTGGCGGCGGCGGGTATGAGCGTGGACGAGCTAGATATGATCGTTCTCGCGACCGCAACGCCTGACGAGACGTTTCCTGCGACCGCGACTGTCGTTCAAGCCGAGCTCGGGATGTCCCACGGCTTCGCTTTTGACGTCCAAGCTGTTTGTAGCGGCTTCGTCTACGCCATGGCGGTGGCCGACAACTTTCTTCGGGTGGGGCAGGCAAAGACCGCTCTCGTCATCGGTGCAGAGACCTTCTCGCGAATCCTCGATTGGTCGGATCGTGGCACCTGCGTACTCTTCGGTGACGGCGCCGGCGCGGTTGTCCTTAAGTCGGAGATGGGCAACGGGAATGTCGATGATTGAGGAATTCTTTCTACTCGATTGCATTCTGACGGCCGCAAGCATGACATGCTTTATGTCGACGGCGGGCCGTCTTCGACGCAAACCACCGGACATCTCCGCATGCTCGGTAAGGAAGTATTTCGCCACGCCGTGAAAAATCTTTCCAGCGTGGTCCAGGAGACCCTTGAAGATGCGGGCCTTGATGCAAGCGATATCGACTGGTTGGTACCGCATCAGGCCAACAAGCGGATTCTCGATTCCACGGCCAAAAAGCTCAAGCTTTCGCCGGACCGCGTCGTCGTTACGGTGCAGGACCACGCGAATACATCCGCAGCGTCAGTCCCGCTCGCCCTGGATCAAGCGACGACGGATGGCAGGATAAAGAAGGGCGACCTCGTCCTCATGGAGGCGATGGGCGGCGGCTTCACGTGGGGGGCATGTCTTGCACGGTGGTAGGCGGGGATAAGCACCCGACATCGTCTGCCACGGGCTCATCGACTCGCTTGAGACTTAAAGTTCGACTGCCATCCCTTTGATATTGACGGTTTTCTTTGGCGGCGCTACGGTGAGCCGTAGCCAATGGGGAGAGACATGGCGGAAAGAACGGTCACTCGTGCGCAGCTCAGCGAAGCCGTCTACCAGGAGGTAGGCCTTTCGCGCAACGAGTCTGCCGATCTTGTTGAGGTTGTTCTTGACGAAATCGCGGATCACCTGATTACCGGCGATACGGTGAAAATTTCGTCGTTCGGCAGTTTCTATGTCCGGCAAAAAGGTCGTCGAATAGGCCGGAATCCCAAGACCGGAGAGGAGGTGCCGATCTTACCTCGCCGGGTGCTCGTGTTCCGCCCATCTCACGTTCTGAAGGATCGCATCAACCGAACATTGTCCCGCGATGAGTAATTGACCTGCGATGACGGACGCAGCGGAACAAGGCAATTCACGGACGCGCCGAGCGGCGAAATCGCCTGGTGCTTTCCGAACCATTTCCGAAGTCGCTTCTGAACTGGAGGTTCCGCAGCACGTTCTGCGGTTTTGGGAAGGCAAGTTCAGCCAGGTCAGACCACTGAAGCGGGGCGGCGGTCGGCGTTACTATCGGCCAGAAGATGTCGAATTGCTGAGGCGAATTCGACGCCTCCTCTACAGTGAAGGCTATACCATCCGGGGCGTTCAGAAAGTGCTTCGCGACGGCCCAAAGCAGGCCGATGGATCAGCCAACGGCAGCGGTACTGGCGGCCTGAGCAGCGAACAAAAGAAGATATTGGCGGGCGTGGTCGACGATCTCGCTTCCCTTCACGATATTCTCGCAAGACGCCGGGTCTAACCCGGGAGCAGACCTTGACCCGGTGCCCGGAGGCGGGTATCGGTGACGCTTCACGGTTGTAAGTCAACGTGATCGTGTCGGAGCGTAGCGCAGCCTGGTAGCGCACCACACTGGGGGTGTGGGGGTCGGAGGTTCAAATCCTCTCGCTCCGACCATTTTTCCGTTCAAGAAGTACGCGGGCTTCGATACGCGCGCGCCGTTTCGAGGTGGGTAGACCTGCAGAGTCGATAATCGTGTCGGTCACCGCTGCGCCGTATCGTCGCAGCACTTCGCGGTCGTCGACACTCTGGCGGATTGGCACGTTCAACGTCGTATCCTGGACATTGGTTGAGAGGCGTGTCGCCTGGGCGAAGCGCCGGGAGGGCCATGCCGACTGGTTTTCCCCACGCACAGCCTCACGCAGCAATCGACGCAACATGACGACGCCTGCGTCCGTTGTTCCGAGGTGTTCGAGCGCGTGGATCGCGACCGGGCGCTGGCCGACAAGAACTTCCCAGTCACCGGGTTGGCGCTGCTGAATCTCATACGTGTTGTGGTGCGTCTGTCCGGCGACGTGGTCGCAACTGTCAACCCCGATCAGTTCCCGCTGTCCTTGTTGATTCGGGTCGACTTCGTCATTGAAATGTCGCCAGCCGAATACGGTGCTGTTGGTATCGTCGTTGGGCACCGTCCACCATTCCATCCCGGCGAGGGTGAAGTAACGCTCTTCGGAACCCAGATCGAATATTCCTGCAATCTGCACGAAATTCGGGAGGTGCGATTGCTGATTGCGCACCCAAATCGTCTCGTCATCCTTGCGCCGGTTGGAGGTGTAGAGCATACCGGCGCCGTCGTCAGTTTCCCGGAAATCCAGGACCGGAAGCTCGCCCCAGGACTTGGGTAGCTGATTGCTCTCCAGTTGAACGTGGAGAAACACTGAATGCATGGGATCCATGTGATTTTCATGAATTTGCAGCCAGTTACAGGGATGGGCAATAGAGAATGGGACCAACTCGTTACCCGAAACTTCTGCCGTGTCATAGATGGTGAAAGGCGGTTGCTCCGCCGGGGGGGCCATGAACACAAAGATCAGCCCTTCGTGTTCACGCGCCGGATAGGCACCGTGGCGAAACGCCCCCTTGAGGCGAGAATCCGGCGGCTCCCCAGGAGTCTCCAAAATGGTGCCATCCGCATCGAACAACCAGCCATGATAGCAACAGCGGAGGCCTCGATCCGCGACGATGCCGTACTCGAGAGATGTACCGCGGTGACTGCAGTGGCGATGAAGCACGCCAACGGTCCCGGCTCGATCGCGATAGGCGACAAGATTTTCGCCCAAAACATGGATCGCATTTGGCAGTGTCGTGAGTTCTTCCGACAAACACACGGGTTGCCAGAATCGACGCATGTACTCGCCCATCGGGGTGCTGGGGCCGACGGAGGTAAGCTCCGAATCCGCCTCGGGAAGTTGCCGCAGGAAGTATCCCGAAAAAGGTTCAGGAGGATGCGACCCTTGTGCCGGTTCAGCGATGGTCATGATTATTCATCGAGTCGTCACGCCCGTCCTGCGAGCACGTCTTCCTTCATCGCCTCGATACGTGCCGATATGGCCCGGTCACGGTCGGCACCGGGCGGTTCTTCGGCGGCAAGGACGATGTCGGTTGCCCGCCGGCCAACCTCAGCGACCAGTGCTGCGTCATTTTGGTTTCTCGGCGGGATGCGAAGCACCGAGTCGAATGTGTACGTGGCCCGCGCCTTCCAGCCGTTCTGCGGCAAGTGAACGTCGAGTGGTGTTTCGCCGCGCAGGGCGCGCCGATATTGCCGTCGCATCATCATGACGCCGCTGTCCGTCCAGCCGGGATGCTCACGCCCGTGATCGGGCAGAGGGCCCTGACTGACCAACACCTCCCAATCACCCGGATTGCGCTGCATTTCCTCGTATTCGCGGTGCCGGGTCTGGCCAGGCGCGAAGTCGACCAATTCCTTGCCGCATTCTTCGGGTTTACCGAAGCCGTGCGGGTCAAGCGTTTCCGAGAAATGGCGGTATCCGAAGATCATGCAGTGTTCGTCGTCGATGGGTATGGTCCAGCGGGTGAGGGCCGACCCCGTGTAGAATTTTTCGGCATCTCCTTGTTCGAACAGAGCGCCGGCCTGGAAAAACCCGGGCAGCAGGGCATGAATGCAGCGCACCCAAATCAGGTCGTCCACACGCCGGCTCGTTACATAGAGGCAGCCATGACCCTGGTCAGTCTCCCGGAATTCGATTTCCGGCATGACGTCCATTCGTGGAGAGAGCTGATACTGATTGTTGCTGCTGTGCAGGAATACGATGTGGGCTGGATCCATGATGTTTTCCTGTACATGCAGCCAATTACAGGAATGCCAGATCGTCCTCGGGCTGCAGGTAAGCGTCAAATACGGGAAAGTCCGGTTGGGCCTCCGGGGTGCCGAGGTAAGCGAAG
>Ga0115002_10001934_pt1 | contig 27617 bp, 25 predicted proteins | sample ArcticOcean_MG_C_8_FD_89576 | JGI IMG/M metagenome (GOLD analysis project Ga0115002, IMG submission 89576) | Marine microbial communities from western Arctic Ocean - ArcticOcean_MG_CB11_86 | ecosystem: Environmental > Aquatic > Marine > Oceanic | place: Arctic Ocean: Canada Basin | collected... | reverse complement strand
GCAAGGCCCTGCAGCGGGACTGGGGCCACGAGCGCCTGGTAGAGGGGCCGGGAAAGTCGCTAGGCAAGAACGAGAAACAGACGGACCGCGCAGGGGAGACCAACATGGCCCTCCCTGTCGATCTGCGCGATGTTCAGCGGAAGATGCGGGCTTACGAGACCTGACTTGGCGGCCTAGAGCGGCAAGCAGAGGCAGATCGACGGCAACTGGCCCGTTTCGAATCCCTCCTTACTCAAGACGATGCCGCCGATGCGGAAACCCTCGCGCACATCGACCTCCAGCGGATCGCGAAGCACTTGCAAGATCGGCTCGCTGCCGTTTCGATCTCGAACGAGCCCTTCCCGCACATGATTGTCGATGATCTGCTGCCAGCGAACTTCTACGAGCTCCTGGTCGACGCAATCCATCCAGCAGTTTTCTTCTCTGGGGAAAAGAAGAGCAAGCAGGACTTTCGACCCAACGCGCGGCTAGCGCCGCCACGAACCAAATCGATCTGGGGCTATATGGATCAGCAGGTCTGTCCCCGCGTTCTAATGCCGATCCTACTGGAGCGCTTTAGACCGCAGCTTGATGCGCACCTCCGGACTCTGTTCGGCGAAGAAGCACTCGATCGAGCGAGGGAGTTACCGATGACAACCTTCGAAGGCCGTATCATGCGACGGCGCCCGGGCTACAGTCTTGGCCCGCATCAAGACCCGATGCGCTTCTTCCTGACGGCACTCCTCTATCTCTCAGGCTCTTCCGGTGACGACGCCCGGTGGGGCACGCAGCTCTTCGCGGCGGACCGGGACTTCACGGTTTCGGTCAGAAACATCTTTTATGCCGAGAGTGAAGGGATTCGCTGTACCCTGGCGAAGACTGCTCCTTACCGTCGCAACAGCCTCTTGGTGTTCTTGAACCATCGCTCTTTGCACGGCGCCGAGATATCGCCAGAGAGCGCTCCTCCGGACCTCGAACGATTCGCATTTCAGTTCTATATCGGGCCAGAGACAGGCGCGTTAAGGGAACTATTGCCGTCCCTTCCAGCCGAGCGTCGGAGCATGTGGCGCACGAGGCACGAGGCCGAATCCGGTGACAGGGTTTGAAAAAGTTCCCGGTAGTTGTGGAAATATTCTGGTGCCAATCCAGACTATAGGAAACATTAGCGGGCTCCAAGACGACCTCCAGCTGGTCGGCGGGCGCGATACACCTCGCAGAAAGAGTCGCGGCCCTCTTTAGTACCTGCGTGAGCCGTTCAGCCTTGGCATGCTTCGGGATGCTTGCGCAGCCTCGGCACTCCTCCGCCAGTGCGCCTTCCCGTCGCGAACTTCGATTGCCGTGCCGAATGGGCGAGAAAGATCGACGAGACGCTCCAGGATGGAGGCGCCAAGCTCGCCCCGTGCTACTTCGGGAACGCCTCGCGTCTCGAAGAAGAGATCGCCCTCCGTGCCCTGCTCGTTGAGGGCGATGGGCGTGAACGTCGCATCCCGCACGCCATCCGCGCCGATCGAGACCTCGACGATGGCACTTTCCCACACCTCGGGCGGGTGGTAATCGATGGTCCGCGAGTGGAAGATGAAGTTCCCGAGTCCGTAGAGAATCAGCCCTCCCCGGTACCACTCGACTCCACCCAGCTGCGGCTCGCCGTGGCTGACGTAGAGGTCCGCGCCCGCGTCGATCGTGGCCCGCGCCCACCGCTCGTGCCACCCCGGCGGCGCGTCCGCCTGGAAGTGCTGATACGCGATGACGAAATCGGCGTTGCTCGCGGCTTCGCGAATCGCCGCCAGGTTCCGGTCCCAATCCGCCGGATCGTCCGGCTCCAGCATGTTTGTCCCCGCGGTCGTCTCGGTGGCGCGTGCGCCAGGAGGATTGTCGATCGTGGCCGCGGCGACCATCCCAATCCGGAGACCGGCGACGTTTCGGTAACCCGGGGCCGTGGCTTCTGAGAGATTCGCTCCCGTGCCGGCGTAGGTGAGCCCCAACCTCTCGGCCTCGGCGATCGCCGAGACGATCCCCTCGTCTCCGTAGTCCCACGCATGGTTGTTCGCGAGAGACAGCAGCGTGACGCCGAGGTCGCTGAGATAGTCGACCACGTGTGGTCCCGTGCCGTGAAAGAAAATACCGTCCCGGGTCGGCGTACATTCGCAGCCGGGGCCGGCGATTGCCACCTCGAGGTTGCTGAAGACGGCGTCAGCAGCGCCCAGGATCGGGGCGACGGTTTGGAGGGGATCGTCGAGATACTGTCTCGGGTCATGCTTGATCAGAGACTGTCCGACGACCGCCATCCGAACCGTCGTCTCTGTGGTCGGCGGCGCGGCGTCCGGTGGCGCGCCACACGCGAACGCGAGCGGAGTAGCGAGGAGAACGACACTGACATGGGCGAGCGACACGGACCCTCCTGAAGAAAGGCCCATTGTAAGCCTTTCAGCAGGGAATGGCGCCAGATTTGGAAGTATTTCAAGACCTGAGGGCGCGAGGAGACAAGGCGAGGCGCTGCTCGAATAATCCTGTCAAACCTGAAATCCCAGGTCTAATTCAGGTTCCCAGTGGCGGCGGCGGCGAGCGGGTGGAGGTCATATCACCTCGTACAGGCCGCCACAGGGGGCGCCGGCGAAAGGTCTCGAGGCGGAACAGCGTGCCGTCTTCGTCAAGCTAGCAGCGCCCATGTTAGCGTAGCTGGCGAAGGAGGTGAGAATGCGGCGACTGACGGCTTTGTCGATCTTGCTCGCGCTCGGTATGTCGCTCGGGGCGCAGAATTCCTCCCAGCTCGAGACGCCCAGGATTCCACCGCTCGAGGAGGCGCAGTGGACCGACGACATCCGGGCGCTGTTTACGAGCTTCGGCGGGGGCGGCCGCGCGACGAACGACTTCAAGACCTTCGCGCGACATCCGGACCTGTTGAAGGGCGTGATGCCGCTCGCCACCTACGTGTCCCGAGAATCAACGCTCGCGCCGCGCCACCGCGAGCTCCTGATTCTCCGCACGGCCTGGCTATGCCGCAGCGAATACGTGTGGGCACGGCGTGCGGCCGTTGCGCAGGAGAACGGCATCAGCGCGGACGAGATTCGCCGGGTTGCCGAAGGACCGGATGCCAGAGGTTGGGATCCGGTCGAGGCGATGCTCCTTCGCCTAGCGGACGAGCTCTACGTGAACGCGTTCATCACCGATATCACCTGGAACGCGCTGGCGGCGCGCTACGACCGCGACCAGATGATGGACGCCCAAATCACGGTCGCCAAGTACACGATGCTGGCGGCGGCGATGAACACCTTCGGCGTGCAGCCCGACGAGGGGCTGACCACACGGTTGCCGACGGAGGTTCCGTACGGCCCGGCAGTGGAAAAGCTGAGCGAACCGCAAATTCGGTTGAGTCAAGCAAGGGTTCCTCCGCTCGATCCCTCAGAATGGACACCGGAAGTTCGGAGGATGCTCGACCCCTCGAATTCGGGTGTTCCGGTGAGCGGGTTATTCCGGACATATGCGCAGCACCAGCAGCAGTACCCCCCGCGGCAGATCCTGTCTGCATATCTCCGGCTCGGGTCGACGCTGTTGAGCTCGGAGCGGCGCGCGCGGGAATTGCTAATTCTGAGAACCGCGTGGCTCTGTCGCGCGGTCTATGAATGGTCGGTGCACGAGCGGGCTGCTCGAAGCCTAGGGATGACCGAGGAAGAGATTCGCGGCATTATCGAGGGACCCGACGCCCCGGTGTGGGAGCGTTTCGACGCGACCGTGCTGCGCGCGGCAGACGAGCTGCACCGCGACGCCATAATCAGTGACCAAACCTGGAGCATCCTCGGGGAACACTACAACACGCAGCAGCTCATGGACATCGTGATCACGACGGGCGGCTACCGGCTGATCGCGATGGGAATGAATAGCCTTGGCGTCCAGTTGGAGCCGGGCGCACAAGGTTTCCCGACACGCTGACGCGTGAGTGGCGCGGAGGTGGTTACCTGTTGGAACCCTTCCCTGACAGGCCGTCCCGCGCGCCGCGCCGCCAGTTCTCGACCCTACGGCTCATCATTGGAGCCAGTCAACTCCCCGACTTACGGCTTGGTGTGCTTCACCACCGGCGCATTGTTTCCCGCGGCGAAAATGTTGTCTCTGGAATCGACGACCACACCCTCGGCCGCGATGGACTTCGGATCGAGGTCGGGGTGCGGAATGAACGTCGTCACCGACCCGTCCTTGGCACTTCCGACCCAGATGCCCCGCGTGAATCCAGGATTCCGTGTCTCGTCCGACTGTGAATCCGCCACGTAGATGACGTCGATCCTGTCGATGTGAACGCCGCTCGGCCTGCCGAACTGCTTCCATTCCTCCAGGAACTTGCCGTCCCGATCGAAGCCCTGGTGTCCTTTGGCCTCCCCAGCTCCCGAGTCGGTCACCCAGATGTTTCCGTCATGGTCGATGTCGATGCCATGCGGCACCGCGAACATCCGCGCCCCGACGGCCCCCACGAAATCGCCGGACGCGTCGAAGACCAGAACGGGCGCCTCAAGTCGTCATTGGCAAGTCCGCCGGCGCCGCTCATGTGGCCACGTATGCCCTCAGATCGGACGTCCTGGCACCCGGCACACCGGCCCCGGCTGGCGTCGTCTTGATCTCCGGCACCGATGGCACAGACACCACCAGTGCCAATGATGGTCGCCTGGCCTATTTCGGGGAAGACCTGTCCGGGTGGCCACGAGCATCGACGCTTGGCAACGTTCTACGGGCCAACCTGCCGGTACTGATGAGCGTGTCCGAGTTCGACAACCCTGGAACGGTACGCTCAATGGTGGAGCTGGCGAACGAGCTGACCGTCGAGCACGGGCGAATGCCACGATTCGTCCAGCTGGTCGGGCACAACCATTACTCTCCGAATCCCAGCATCGGCACTCAGGATACTCAGCTGAGCGCGGAGATCCTGCGGTTCGTTCGCACCACGGCGGCCTCGCGCCTACAAATGTCGGCCCGGTAGTAGGTCGCACTTCGGCGATGGGGCACCTGAGCAGACTCTCGAGCAGTCCGTGGTCGCCAGGTGCGCTACATCGTTGCTAACTTGGACGAACGGATCTGACGATGGGAAACATTTGCGGGGTCGAAAGTTGACAGAAGACCCGTTGAGTCCAGAGAATCGCATCGCGGTCAAGATCCCTCGCCCAGACGGCACCGGGCGGCGGGGCGCTAGCAGGGAACGAGTCGACAGAGTCGCCGTGCGTTGTACGGTGAAACCACAATCATCTTGGGGAGGCGTCATGGTTAGAACGATCCGGTTGCTTTTAACGTTGGGGTGTGTGTGCGCCTTCGCGGTTCCGGCCGAAGCGCAACTGAAGGTCCGCACGGATATTTCCTATGCCATGGCTAAGACCGTTGCCGACGCCACGATGGCGCGTTGCGTCGAGGAGAACCTACAGGTGTCGATTCACGTCATCGACAGCGGCGGCGACGCCATTGTTGCCTTGCGCGGAGACGGCACGCGTCCGTTCACCTTCGAAAACAGCTACGAGAAGGCCTATACCGCGATGGCGTTCGGCCGCCCCAGCGGCGAGATGCAGGCCGAATGGGCAGAAGGCAACTTGACCCGTGCGCAGCAAGCCGATTTTCCGCATGTCGTGATGATCGGCGGTGGGATGCCGATCCTGGCTGATGGCGTAGTGGTGGGCGGCGTCGGCATTTCCGGCGCAGGGCCCGCACAGACCGACCCCTGCGTGCAAGCCGGTTTGGACGCCATCGCCGATCAGTTGCAGTAGCGCGCGTCCTTCGGAGACGGATCGGATGATCTCGTCGCGCGATCAGTCGGGGCTCGGCACGCGCTCGACTCTCTGGTCGTCCGCGTTAAGCCGGCAGCGAATCCGTACGCTGTCGGGGAGGCAGCCAGGGTCGCGCAACAGGTCTTCCGTTGACTTTCGGAGCCCGCTAATGTTTCCTACAGTCCACGACAACGGCTGGGAGGCGTGTCCAATGAAACAACAACGACCTGGTTGCGCCAAACGCGCGCCGATCCTCGTGGTTCTTCTCTGTGTCGCAGGCTGCGGTCAGTCGCCGGCTGAAAGACCGGATGGTCCATATCAGGCTACGGGAATGAAGATCGGGGAAGTCACCGATACCCAGGCCATCGTCTGGACGCGGTTGACCCAGGAGCCGGTGCGAATCGGCACCGAAGCACCGATGCCGATCTTCCGCTATCGGGTCCCCGGGAGCGACGAACTCGACGAAAACCCACCCGGGCCATCTTTCCCACCCGACTGGGTGCCGGTGGTGCAGTATCCGGAGGGCTCGTCCATCGACGCCATCGAAGGCGCCGTGACGGGCTCGCCAGGCGAGGCTCGGGTGCAATTTCGCGCGGCGGATGCGGGCGAGTGGCAGTCGACGAATTGGGAAGCGATGGATCCCGAGCACGACTTCACCCGCCAGTTCACGCTGACGGGACTCGCGCCCGCCACCGCGTACGAGTTGCGCGTCGAGGCGCGCCCGCCAGGGAATGAGGCCATCGGTTCGACACTCGACGGCCGGTTCCACACCGCGCCGCCGTCCGACCAACCCGCGCGCGTCGTCTTCGCCGCGACCACCGGCACGGACTACGAGGATCAGGATGCACCCGAAGGCGGCTTCAGAATATTCCAGTCGGTCATGGATCTCGGTGCCGACTTCTTCGTGCACACGGGCGACATCCTCTACTACGACACCTGGGCAAAGAACGTCGACCTCGCGCGCTGGGGCTGGGCACGGATGTTCAGCCTCCCGACCAACGTCGAATTCCATCGGCAGGTTCCCACCTACTTCATGAAAGACGATCACGACACCTGGCAGAACGACGCCTGGCCGACGCAGGAGAGTCTGTTCATGGGGGATTTCACGTTTCAGAATGGCGTGGAGATCTTCAAGGAACAGGTGCCGATGGGCGAGCTGACGTATCGCACGTTTCGCTGGGGACAGGACGTGCAGATCTGGCTCGTCGAAGGACGGGATTACCGCAGTGCGAACGTGGCGCCCGACGGTCCCGGAAAGACGATCTGGGGCGCCGAGCAAAAATCCTGGTTCAAAGAGACTGTCGAGGCCTCCGACGCGACCTTCCGCATCCTGATTAGCCCGACGCCGTTCGTCGGCCCGGACGCGCCGGACAAACGGGACAGTCACGCCAACGAGGGATTCGCCACCGAGGGTCGTGAGCTGCGACAGTTTCTGATGGCGCACGACATGCTCGTGATCTGTGGCGACCGTCACTGGCAGTACGTCTCCCTGGACGATGAGACGGGGCTGCGCGAACATGCGACGGGGGCGGCGAGCGACGCCCACGCGAGCGGCTGGACGCAGGGCGACGTGCGGCCCGAGCACCGCTACCTGAACGTCGTTGGAGGATTCCTGTCCGTGACCGCGGAGCGCGTGGACGGCACACCCACACTCGCGCTGCGCAATCACGGCGTGGACGGTGATGTGCTGTTCGAGGACGTCCTGTCAGCGGAGTAGCATCGGTCCCACATCGATACAGCTGACCGCTCCCGTGTCCCACAGTCGAGATATCGGATGAAACGTGCAATCGCCATCCAGACCCTGCCTGGCGGTCATGGCGAAAAGATCGCCGCCGCGGCTCGCGCCGGCTTTGACGGCATCGAGATCTTCGAAAACGACCTGCTACACTTCGATCGACGCTCGGCCGAGGTGCGCAATATGTGCCGGGACATCGGGCTCGAGATCGTGTCCTAGTAGCCGTTTCGTGATTTCGAGGCGTTGCTGGCGGCTGTCGGGGAGGCAGCCAGGATCGCGTAACAGGTCTTCCGTTAAGGCTCGGGAGCTCGCTACTGTTTCCTATAGTCCACCTGACGGAGACTCCGTGGCTGCGACGGGCACTGGTTGTAGGATCGGAACGACGAAGACCGAACTCCCAGCTTCTCCTCACGGGAATCGAATCATGCCAGTGCTCAATCTGACGATCGGCCAGACAGCGACCCGCTCGATCACGGTGACCCAGGCGCATGTCGATGCATACGCAGAGATCACCGGAGACCGGAATCCGCTCCATTTCGACGCCGAGTTTGCGAGCAAGACCAAGTTCGGGCGCTTGGTCGTTCATGGGGGGGCTGACGAGCGGCCTCCTCAACGCCCTTGTCGCCGAGGACATGCCTGGCCCCGGCACGGTCTTCATGAGCATGGACCTGAAGTTCACAGCGCCGGTGTTCATCGGTGACACGATTACCGCCACCGCCGTGGTGCTCGAAGTACATGAGAGCAAGCCGATCTGCAGGCTGGTTGTGCGCATTGCGCGCGCAGATGGCGAGGTCGTCCTATCCGGCGAGACAGCGTGCTACCGGTTCATGCCAGACGTAGACTGAAGGGGCGGCTCATGCAGCCACGGTGGTGGAGTAGGCGTCCGTGGTCATCACGCTCGTCGCACCGAGCAGAGCGCGCGCGCGGCGGCTCGGTCGTGGGAGTGCTGTCGACAGCCTGCGGCAGCTACGCCGCGCCGTGACGGGTGACTAGCAGGAGGCTACGCGGAACTAGGAGGGGGCGGTGTCGGTGCCACTTCCTTCGTTCTGGGGCAGTCAGTGAGAGCGCATCCACACTGGCGCGAGGGAGCGGCTCGCGTTTGCTGATTCTTAGCTCGACAGAACACAATAGCAACCGAGGTTATTAAATTAGATGGCTAGACAACTTTTCGTGAATGGACTGATCATCTCGGCCCTCTTGATGGCGGCCGACGCACAAGCACAAACGGACCTGCCATTTGAGGTCGAGCCCATCACCTCATTCGACGAGCCATGGGCCCTGGCCTTCCTGCCAGACGGCCGCATGCTGGTGACCGAAAAGAAGGGCAGCCTCTTCATCGTCACCCAGAACGGCGAGAAGTCCCCGGACGTCGATGGCGTGCCGGACGTCGCGTACGGCGGCCAGGGCGGCCTGGGCGACGTCGCGCTGCATCCGGATTTCATCGAGAACAGAGTGATCTACTTGAGCTACGTCGAGTCGGGCGTGGGCGGCCATACCCGTGGCGCAGCTGTCGTCCGGGCGGTTCTGAGCGAGACCGATGGCGAGGGAGAACTGTCCGACGTCGAGGTTATCTGGCGCCAGTATCCCAAGGTGGTCGGCTTCGGCCACTACGGGCACCGGCTGTTGTTCGACGACGAGGGGTACCTGTGGATCTCGTCCGGAGACCGCCAGAAATTCACGCCGGCGCAGGATATGCAGACGAACCTAGGCAAAGTTCTTCGATTGCACGACGATGGTTCGGTTCCGAACGACAATCCTTTCGTCGACTACTTCGACGTGAACCCGCTGGCCGACGATGAGGGGGTCTATGGGCAGGTCTGGTCGCTGGGCCACCGCAATGTGCTCGGGCTGGCTCTCGATCTCGAGGATCAGCTCTGGGAAATCGAAATGGGGCCGATGGGCGGCGACGAGCTGAACCTAGTCAAGCCCGCAGCAAATCTCGGTTATCCGATCGTCTCCGACGGCGACCACTACGACGGGCGTGAGATACCGGACCACGATACGCTTCCGGAATTCGAGAAACCGGCAGTTTCGTGGAACCCCGTCATTTCGCCGGGTGACCTGATGATTTATCGTGGCGACCTGTTCTCAGACTGGCGCGGCGATGCATTCGCGGCCGGGCTCTCGTCCCAGGCGATCGTGCGTGTCGAGTTCGACGGCGTGGATGCCCGCGAGGTCGATCGTTACGATATGGGTGCGCGAACTCGCAGCATCGTCGAGGGACCAGACGGTGCCCTCTGGGTCCTGGAGGACGACGAGGACGAAAGTACCGGGCGCTTGCTCAAACTCGCACCGAAGAGCTGAAACCCGGGACAACTCCTGGCCTAGCCGCCACGGGTAGCCCATTACTGAGTGCCGAGTGCGCGCTCTCGAAGTGGTCGTGTGCTGTCTCTCTACGTGTGAGAAGCAGCAAAAGGAGCCGGCGCCACCTCGGCGCCGCCAAGTCTCATCATCGTCCGAAATTGGTTCGAGGAACTGTGGCGGCTCGTGCCGATGGACGAATGGCCCTCCAACCCGGCACTCGCCTCGGCCTGTATGAGATCACCTCCCAGATCGGAGAATCTGCACACACGCTCCTCGCGTACGCGACGTAGCTTGAGTACTAAGGCGCTTGTCACAACACCGTGGCGCGGAGGCTTCAGCTGTGATCTTCAGCCGTCGCGCATAATGGGCGCTGTCGGGGAGGTAGCCAGGGTCACCTAACGGCTCTTGCGGTAACTTTCGGGAGGCCGCTAGTGTTTCCTGTAGTCCACCGAGGGACCCTTTGGCGGCGCTGAGCCGCAGTGTCATCGGGACCGTCGCACGAAGCTGTTTGCCGGCCATTCGACGGTATGGCCCGCCAGATGGTCCCGCTAGATTGAGCCGGGTTGCGCGCCGTGCTCCATGAGGAAATCGATGACGGTCGTGTATCCCTGAGCCGTCGCCCCGTCGAGCGCCGTCCGACCCTCGGTGTCGACGGCGTTCACGGCGACGCCGAGCTCGATCACTAGCATCACCGCAGCCAGAACCTTCGCTTCGTGCTGGCCGCGGTCTGACGGGATCCAGGGTCGGAGTCTCGGCTCTCCCATCCCCACCGCCGCCATGAGCGTCGTGGTCGCTTCCCGTCGTGGTCCGTCGTAGGACCCATCCGGCGTGTACTCCACATCGTGGATGAAGAGCGGGTCGGCACCGTATTCAGCCAAGCGACGCATCAGCGCGGGTTGGGCGAACCTCGCAGCCAACCAGAAGGGTGTCGCGCCGACCAGTGACGGCGAAAAGTTGAAGTCGCGGGAGGCCCGCCGCCTCGGTGTCCAGGTCTGCAGGACCACGTTCGGGTCGGCGCCGTGGGACAGAAGGGCCGTGACCAGGGGTTCGTCGCCGCGCATCACCGCTTCGTGCAGCGCGGCAAACCCCGCGGTCGCGACGTTGGCGTCCGCGCCGCCTTCGAGCAAGAACTCGACAAGCTCGACGTACCCGGAGTGCGCCGCCAGCACGGTGGCGCTGACTCCCCAGGCATCGGTGTCGTTCACGTTGGCACCCGCCGCCACGAGCAATTTGGCTGACGCCAGGTCTCCGACACGCGCTGCGAACATCAGTGCCGTGTTTCCGCCGTGTGGAACGTCGAAGTTGTACTCAGGTCGCCCGTGAGGCGGAACCGCCATCACCTGGCTCCATACATCGGAGCGTGCGTCCAGGTCGGCGCCGTGATCCAGCAGGACATCGACGACATCCGCGTGGCGTTGCCCCACCGCCCACATCAGCGCCGTCTGTCCCCGCGCCGCGGTGGCACTCATGTCAGCACCATTGGCGAGGAGCTGTTCGACGATTTGCGGCGCCCCGGCGCGCGAGGCGACCATCAAGGGTGTCTCACCCAGCCGGAGGGCGGCGTTTGGATCGGCCCCAGCTGCGAGCAGCGTCCGAACCATGGCGTCACTGCCGTTTTCGCATGCCACCCAGAGAGGTGTGGCACCGAGATCGTTCGTGGCATCGACCACGGCGCCGGCACCGATCAACAGCTCTGCGGAGTCGACAGCATCCCGGTAACTCGCCCAGTGGAGGGAGGTCGTGCCGTCAGCTTCGCTCGCGCTGACCGGCGCGCCCTGCTCGATCAGCGCCCGGACCTCGGCGTGATCGTGGTTCTTGGCAGCGACCAGGAGCGAACGGTTCGCCTGGCCCGCCGCCTGGAGAGGGGCCAACGCGACGATCGTGACAAGTATCGTCGCCCCGAGCGGCCGGAACAGCTGCGTATGTCGATTCTCCGCCGGACCGGATGCGTACGCGAACACCGAGTCACACTCCGGACAACGTGTCGATCGGAAGAGGACCGGTGCTGGCGCCGATTCGCTCTACCGGCACATCCATCTTGTCCATCAACGTCACAAGCAGGTTCGACATAGGCGGAGCATCCGTGTACTTGAGATGGCGCCCACCCTTGATTCGGCCGCCTCCTCCGCCGGCCAACAGCAGCGGAAGGTTGTCACCGGAGTGACGGTTGCTGTTCGAGATGCCGGCCCCGTAGAGGATCGTCACGTGGTCCAAGAGCGTCCCGTCACCGTCGGGGGTCGCGCGAAGCTTCTCGAGATACCCGGCGAAGAGCTCCGTATGATACCGGTTGATCTTCGACATCCGTTCGACCAGCTCTGGATCATCATTGTGATGTGACAGCGGGTGGTGGGCCTCGACGACGCCGATTTGAGGATACGGCCGTGCACTCTGCTCTTTGCTGAGCATGAACGAGATCACCCGAGTGAGATCCGCCTGAAACGCCAGTAACTGCAGGTCGAGCATCAGTTCCAGGTGGTCTTCGAACACCGGTGGCGCCCCTTGCGGCTGATCGATCGCCGGGAGCTCAAGGTCGCTTTGTTCTTCTGTCTTCTGGATTCGTCGTTCGACGTCCCGAATCGCCTCGCTGTATTGATCGACCTTGCGTTGGTCCCCCGGTCCGAGTTGCCGCTTGAGGTCCGACAGCTTGTCGCTGACCGAATCGAGGAGGCTCTTGCGCTGCTGGAGTCTGCTTTCGCGTGCCGCGCGCTCGGTGCTCCCGCTATCACCAAAGAGCGTCTCGAAGACTGCCCGTGGGTTCCACTCCATCGGCAGCGGCTGTGTGGGGCTCCGCCATGACAGTGTGTGCGTGTAGACACAGCTCAAGTTCCCGGTGCACGCTCCGGCGTTCGCGGGAGGGTCGACCGCCAGCTCCAGCGAGGGCACCTGAGTCTGGTCTGCGAAGTGGCGGGCGAGGAGCTGGTCCATCGACACGTCTGCGATGATTTCGACTTCGTTCCGTCCTCCACGCGTCGTGCCGGTCAAGAACGATCCTGAGGCCCCCGCGTGAATGTAGTTCCAGTTGGCTTTCAGGCCTGAGAGGACCAGCAGCTGATCTCGGTATGGCGCGAGCGGCTCCAGGATCGGTGACAGCTGGAATCCGCGCCCTTCAGTCGGTGGCGTCCAGAATTCCATCGCCATGCCATTCGGCACGTAGAACGTCTGGAAGCGCCGGATGGGCGCAGCCGCCGCTGCGGCCCGTAGCGAAAATGCCGGGGTCATCGAATCGAGGAGCGGCAGCGCCATGGCCGCTCCGAGACCTCGAAGGACGGTCCGTCGAGGTAACGTTTTGTTTGTCAAGAAAGGCATCGTCTGCGGTCTCCCTTAGTTCGTCGCGGTATCGGTCGCCCGCATGGTGAATGCGGGACTCTTGGCGATTCCCAGGACCAGCGCCGACCAGCGATAGTCGTCAGCCGCGGCGCTTCTCACAATCTGGCGCACGGCCGGCTGGTCGAAGTACTCGAGCCGCCGCCCCAGCGCATACGCGAGGAGCTTCGCGGTGACGGTGCGAGGAAATTGCTCGCGATCGCTGAGGAGGAGGGCTCTCAAACCGCTCAGTCCCTCGATCTGCGCACCGCTGATGGTTACTCCGCTGGCGTCGACCGGTTGGCCCGTCGAGTCGGTCTCTCTATACCCGCCGATCGCGTCAAAATTTTCCAATGCAAAACCGATCGGATCCATCACTGAATGACAACTGGCACAGGTCGGATTGCTGCGATGCTGCGCGAGTCGCTCCCGTATCGATGCCGGAACTGCGCCCGGCGGCGTCTCCAGGTTCGTGTCGACCCCCGGGGGTGGAGCCGGCACGCGTATTCCGAACAGATTGTCGAGCAGCCACTTGCCACGAAGGACGGGTGAGGTGCGGTCGGGATACGACGTCGTGGTCAGCATCGAGCCATGACCAAGGAGCCCTCCACGTTGGGCTGGATCGGACAGGCGCACACGGCGGAATCGGCTGCCATAGACCCCGGGTATCTCGTACTGGCGGGCGAGTCGCTCGTTCACAAACGTGTAATCGGCACTGAGCAGCTCCCGGATGCTTCGATCCTCCTGCAGCGTGGAGGCGACAAAGAGTTTAGTCTCCTGCTCGAACGCGAGCAGCAGGCTCTCGTCGTAGTGGGGATAGCGTGATGGGTCGATCACGGCCTCACCCAGACGTCTGAGGTTGAGCCATTGCGCGGCGAAATCGTCGACGAGCGCATCGGTTGCCCGCGGGTCGGCCAACATCCGCCGAACGTGTCGCTCGAGCACCACTGGGTCTGACAGCTCTCCAGCTTCCGCGGCGGTGAGGAGCGCGTCGTCGGGGATGCTACTCCAGAGGAAGAACGACACCCGCGAGGCCAGCTCGATGTCGCTGAGCGGGTACGACGCCTGGCTGTTGGATAGGTCGGCTGGGTCCCGATGGATGCGCAGCAGGAAGTCAGGGTCGATCAAGAGCCGCTCGAGGGCCAGCTGTATACCGGCGTCGAAACGGCCGGTCGATTGTCGGCCAGATTCGAAAAACTCGAGGAGTGGTGTCAGATCGGCGTCGTTGACGGGTCGGCGATACGCCCTGCGGGCCAACCGTGTCAGGATCCGGGTTGCGCACGGCCGTTCGTCCGCTTGGCTCTCCGGCTCACAAGCAAAGATTTCCCGGCGGCTCGGGGTGTCGCTGATTCCGCGGACGGCGTGCGGCCCAGCAATCTCAACCGACGCGACCGCTGCGTTGCCCATATAAATCTGGTCGTTCGTCAGAACCCGACCTCGTTGCAGAGGCTGCGGAAGTCCCTCTGGCTCCCACAGCGCTCTCACAAACGACACGCCGACGATACGCGGACCGGCCTCGACCGGGACACGGACCTCAATAGCTGCGTCGCCAGTGACCTGCATGTACTCTTCCCACTCGGGGTCGCCCGCAAACCCGGGCTCGCCGTCACCGGCGTAGCTGGCTCCGGCCGAGCGGCCCTGCGCGGCACCTCCGACGGTGAATCGTTTCAACAGAGCCCCGTCAAGCCGAATATCGATTTCTTGTGGCCAGCCCATCCCCATGATGTAGGCCTGATACTGCCTCCGCAGACGGACCTTGATGACGTACTCGCCGTCAACCGGGAAGTTGTAGGGCGCCGCGATGCCGCCTCGAGATCCAAGCGGAAGTGCCTCGCTCTGTCGCTGGTCCTGAACGACGTGCAGTGGAACTTCGAACGTGTCGACCGTCGGTTGCAACGGAGGCATACCTGTCGCCAGGCGTGTGATCTGGCGGGCGACCGACAGATACCGCTCCAGGTGAACTCTCGAAATCGTGAGAACGTCAGCAAAGTTGTCGAAGCTGCCGTCCGCGGTCTCGTCTCCGGGCAACAGTGCCGCCACATCGACGTCTATCGCGAGCAGATCTCGAATCGCGTTCTGGTATTCGGTCCGATTCAGACGGTGAACGGCACCCACCCTCCCGGGATTCGGATTGGCCGCCCATACACGGTCGAGTTCCGCTTCCAACTGGGTGGCCACCGCGTGATAGATCGTCGGATCGGGTCGCGGCATCCCCGGAGGCGGCATCGAACCGGCGCGCAGCTTCGCAATCACCCGTTCCCACGTGTCTGGGTCGGCGCCGGGGCTCGCAGGATCCACGGTGTCCAGAGCGAGACCGGCTGTACGCAGCGTCTCGTTGTGGCAGCTGACGCAGTATTGGTCGAGAACCGCTCGGGGCGTGACTGCCGCCGACGCGGTGGCCCGATTCTGCGGAGGTGCTGTCTCGACGCTCGACCGAGTCGAGATCAGGCAGAGCGTTAGGAACAGGATGAAGATCGATGCGCGAAACAGCCGAGTCCGCGCCCGTGAGCCCCGGTGCCGAGATGTTGCCATTTGTCCGAGCAGATTGTCCTCAATTTTCCTGCCGCAAGTAAAGTGCCGACGTAATCGATGGACGGCGCAGACACCGGAGTTCCCAGAGTGGTCTCAAGTGGTCATCGCAACACTTCGCCCCCCCCCGGTGTGACCGTGGCCTTTCGTTGTATCCGCGCCTCTTTCACCCCTTCATATAGACGCTACGCCGCACCTCCGCATAAAGCTCCACTCGATACTTCCCTCCTGTGTTCCACAAAACACCGTCAGGGCGCTCGGTGGACGACGCGAGCGGTCTGGTCTTCCGCCGCCCTCCGGCGGCGTTACACCGCCGCGCCGTGGTCTATGCTTGATCCGCCGTTCTCATCTCAGCATCACGGTCGAGTCGGCCGGCTGCGGCGGGCCAGGAGTCCTGACGCGAGGGTGGCGCCCAGGACGACGCCGAACACGACCCGGAAGTTCAGGGCGCTTCGCCTGCCTTGGAAAAACCCTCCCCACCAGGCACGGCCCGGCGCGAAACCCACCGTTTCGGGATCGAGGCGGAAACCCTCTGTGTCGATCCCGGCCGTGTCGTCGATGTCCGGGTGTTGCACCAAGGCGGCGATGTTAGCTTGGGAGGGGGACCACAACCGGTACTGGTACGTGTCGGGATCGGTAGGCTGGACGAGCTGCAGATCAAGCTCCCGTTCCGCGCGTTCTCGTGCCTCGGTGGCGAGGTTCGGGGGCCAGCGGACCCTGATCAGCGGCAGGGGCCCCTCCCACGTCACCCAGGCCATGAACAGGCCCAGCAGCACCAACTGCCCGATGCCTGCGATTCGCGCCAGTAGCCTGTATCTATGCATGGCTCACTCGACCAACTCTGAATAGAACCACATATTGCCGACGCTCGACCACAGCAGGAAGTGCATGGCGACGCAGACGAGCACCGCGGCGTAGGAGCGCGCGCGCGACGCGGACAGCGCCCAGCACGCCGCCCAGACACCGGGCAGCATCACCATCAGCAGATCCCAATTCATCGGAAAGATCGCGGGCCACCAACGCAAGAGGAACAGCAGCCCGGGAAGCGCGAACAGCCCCACGGATACCGTGGCGCGCGACGAGTTCCTCACCAGCGCCAGGGCCAGCAGCGGGACGCCGGCCAACAGCCCGATCATGCTCACCTGCGCCCACCCGTCGAGCGACAGCAGCGGCGCGACGGACCGGCCCGCGGCGATGGACGACGTCAGCAGCTGCCGTGAGTCGAACGACCTGACGTAGATGATCTGCCAGCCGAACTGCATCACGTAAAAGAAGATCCACCCGAGATACAGGGCCACCGCCATGGACGTGAACGCCAGCGAACGCAGCGCCCCGCGTGCGAAGGTTTCGGCGCGCAGCGCCAGCAGTGCGCCGCCGGCCATCCCGAGGATCCCGAAACCGTGCAGGGCCGTATGCAGGCCCTGGAGGGCGCCCGCCGCCATGGCGGACGCCTGCGTGGAGACTCCTCTGCGGTTCGGCGGGAAGAGCAGGAACGGCACGACCGCCACGGCCACGGCGATGTAGCCGAGCTCCCAGTACCCGAAGTAGAGGCTGGCCATCGGCGTGCCGATGGCCAGCCCGATGTAGCGACAAACGCGGCGGGACCATCGATAGAGCATCCCGACGAGCAACAGCTCCACCAGGAACAGGAGACCCGCGAGGTGGGACAGCGCGTTGAACGCCTGTTGCTGGGACGTCTCCGATGCACCAAAGAACCGGTCCAGCGAGATGATCGCGATGTCCCCGAGGTGCGAGTGGAAATTTATCTGCCCGTCGGCCAACGGAAACCGACGCTCGAAGAGGTCCCGGTCCTCGACCCGCTCGATGCCGTCCACCATCAGTGTGTTGTCGACGAAACGCACCGGCAACGGCACTGTCAGGAACGCCACGGCCGTCACGATCAGGACGCTGACGGCGACCGTCCGCCGGACGCCACGCCGGGCCCCGGCGACGCGCACGACGAGCAGCGAGAGGCCGAGCCCGATCGCCGCCTGGATGGGCGGCACGTACAGCGTGGACGCCCCGCCCAGCTTCGTGACGACCAGAACCCACCCGAGCACGTGCAGGAAGACCAGGACGCACGCCGCCCTGGCGAGGAGCCGTAGCGTCCGATCGAAGAGCGAGCCGTCGGTCATCGGGTGAAAAAGACCAGCCCGGCCAGAAATAGCCATCCCAGCCAGGCCAGCAGGAACGGTCGTGCGGGTAGTGGACGCCTTGACGAGCGCACGGGAATGAGCATCGCGGCGTAGAGTGCCGACATCAGGATTGCCCAGTTGCGCGCCTGAAAGCCAGAGTCCTGCCACCCATCCGCTATCACCCACGCCGCCAGCCCGACCAGCGGCAGCCATGGGCTCGGCTGCTCCACCAGCCTCCGCAGTTTCTCGAACGTCACCAGAGGATCGGCTTTTCGCCGACCGACAGTCCCAACGTGCGCTCAAATTCAGCGAACTGCTTCGCGTCCTGGAACCCGGCGGCCATCTCTGGCGAGTTCACGGCGTTGTCCATCGCTGCCGCGTCGTCGAACCACATCTCACCGATGCCATCCGGCGCGGCGTCCACCGGATCGGACGTCACGTAGTTCTGGACATACCGCCTCATGCCCGAAATCTTGTCGGCAAGGTCGACATGCCAGTCGCTCGACCACTCCGCTTGGCACTGCTCACGGGTCGACCCGGACTTCTTGAAGACCAGAAACATCATCTTGACCCTCGCTGCTCCTGTGCCTGCTGCCTGCCGTCCGTCGGATTCGAGAGCCGACGCTCGGCCGCATCCGTCTAACCTCTGAACTGGCGCAGTTCGTGAACGGCGTGGCAATAACCCCTACCGCAACCACGTGTCAGCCGTCCGAAGAAGGTATGACCATCGCATTGCGGAAATACCGCTACTGCTCCTGTTCGATCAGAAAGGCGACAATACCGAGTCCAGGCAGCATTATTAGCCGAAGGGAATTCATGACGACAGCGAGTTCGTCGCGGTCGATAACGGCCCCGTCGTTTTCGCCCATCACTGACAAGGTCTGAACTCGATTCACTCGAATCTCCTGTTCCGTCACTGCCTATTCCCCAACGGCCGACGCCAACCCCTTCAGGGCTCGTAGATCGTTCCGGTTCAAGATATCCCGATAGTCAACCCACCATTCTGGGCGGTCACCGAAGAAACCCTCGACGAAAGTCACACCCACAGGAACAGCCGCGAAGCGCTCGCCCCGGTTCTGCCACACGGTGCTGAACTGTAAACCCGGTCGCAACCAGCCGGAGCCGCCAACGACCGCTGACAACAGCCGGGCAGGGTGCCTGGTCAATAGCTTCATCACGATGTCGCCGCCCATCGAGTAGGCAACGACATGCGCACGAGACACAGCGACATGATTCGTGATGTCCAGACGTCGTGCATAGTCAGCGCCGTTGGGGAGGCAGGCAGGGTCGCGTAGCAGCTCTTCCGTTAACTTTCGGGAGGCCGCCAATGTTTCCTATCGTCGAGCGCGAAGTCTTGAACCGTCGTCGGTTACAGAGCCAGGCCGAGGCGCGGATGCCATCTTTCAGTAGCTGGAAGGTTCGTACAATCCGCATCGGCGCCACTCGTCGCTCGGCTACCGGTCACCCATCAGCTACGAGAGGAGCCAGGTGTAGCAGAGCGCCTGAGACCCGAATCCTTACCAGTCCACGAACCGGGTCAGTACCACCTGTTAGCGCCAGCCGGGGCCACATGCAGGGATCCTCTTGGCGCGACGGCGGGACGCGACCGCACCATCGTGTCGAACGCGTTCTCGTAGCGCCCCACCTCAAGGTAACCGTCGCCCAGTATACCGTAGTTTCACGCGTCACGGTCATTGACGGCGATGGCGCGCTTGGCCACCTCGACCGCTTCGGCGAAACGATGCTGCGACAGGTACACCGCGCCCGGCACGCAGCCGCCGGCCACTCCCAATCCCGCGACGGTGGCTCTCCGGCAAAACATCCAACGGCTGAAGCTGGACGTGACCCGACATGTGCCTATCCATAGGCGCGTGGGGACGATGGAGGAATTCGTGAAGGTAGTGGGCGCGGGCACCAACTAGTGGGTAGAATCCGGTCCTGCATATGCGGCAGGAGATTTGTGGCCTTGACCCGAGTACGTGCGAAATAAAGGTCGAGGTCGGCGATTCGTGTGACCGCCGGCCTCGGGGGGTTAGGAATTGAGGAACGAGATGCAAGCCGCGATGTTCAGCGGGTCTTCGTCGCTCACGTTAGCGACGAATGATTTCATGAGATCACTCACACATCGACAAACTACCCCGTGTCTCAGCCAGGAGCGTGTCCCATGCGCGTAGCTCAATTCTTCGCCCCGATCGTATTTCTTGTGTTCGCCGCAGTCGCCCATGCACAGGTGTCTTACGATCAGGAATTCAAACCGGACGTGCAGGCACCCGATGATGTCAGGGCCAACCGAACCTCGTTCTCCGCCATCATGGAGGTGTTGGCGCCAGGCCGACCGGAGGTAACTCAGGATCAACTCGATCGATTGAAATCCGTGTCTCTGGAGGCCATATTCTTCGCGGTGGGCGAGTACCGTACCAACTATGTTCGTGACTTCGCCAATACTCGTCCCGGCGAACGTCTGGTGGGCCGAGCCTTGACCATGCGCTTCCTGCCGCCGCGCCCAGACCTGGTGCGGGCATCCACTGTGCTGGCGGCGGAAGGAGGCTGGGATCGTAGGTACTATGCACGCGCGGCGGAAGAGGCTCAGCCTGGTGACGTGGTGGTCGCCGAACTCGGGGGCAGCGATGGCCACAATTTATTCGGTGACATGGGGGCCACCGGAATACAGATGCGCGGGGCAGCGGGCGTGGTGATTGACGGCGGCCTGCGTGATCTTGCCGGGATGCAAGAAGGCCGCTTCCAGGGCTTCCCCGTTTTGCACCGCTTCTCCGACGCTCGGAGTACTGCCTGGGTTGGCGTGGAGTACGACGTGCCGGTACGTATTGGCAATGCCTCCGTCTTGCCGGGGGACATCGTCGTGGGAGATGACGGCGGGGTATTGTTCTTCCCACCGGAGCTTCTGGAAAGGGTGTTCGAATACGCGGACCAGAAAGCAGCTCGCGAAGAGTTTCAGCTTCAGTTGCTGCAGGAAAAGAACTATCGCTTCCGCGATATCTACCCACTGTCGCCACCGCTGGCCGAACAACTGGAGAGGTCGCAAGAGCCCTGATGAGAACGCTACACGGAGGCCCCATGATTGTCTTGCTTCGCGCGTTGGTCGTTGCCGTGGTCCTTGCGCTTGTGTTCCAGGTCGCCGCGGCGCTCCAGGTCGCGCCGGCGCGGTTTACCTTGTGGAGTTCCGTGGATCTGGTACGGCGGGATGTCGCGCTCTCGAACGGGATCGGCCAGGACGGCTCCGCCCGTGAGACGCTCCTCGACTACGGCAGCCCCCCCGGAGCCTACCGCTTCCGAATGATTCGTCGGGACTCGGACGGCAATCCCGAGATTCACGACGACGGCCTCGACGTCGTGTTCATAAGGAGCGGTGAAGGGACGTTGGTCGTGGGCGGCGAAATGATCGATCGCTCTGGTAACACGGGCACGGGCATCTTGGGCGGGACGCGGTATCAACTCGGCCCCGGCGACGTTATTCACATTCCTGCGGCGACCCCCCACCGGTACCTCGTGCCGGAAGGGGGGCACATCACGTACGTGCTCGTCAGGGTTCCAGCGTTTACGGGCGAGGTCGTGACCCTCGACAACGTGCCGGTCCTCGACTTCGACCCACCGGGATTCGCGATGTGGAAAGCTTCGGAACTGCAACAGCGGGATGGGGCCCTCGCGACCCGGGTCGGCGGGGACCACTCCGCCCGCGAGACGCTGGCTGACTACGGCAACCCGGCCGGAGCGCACCGCTTCCGATTCATCCATCGTGACGCGGACGGGATCCCCGAGGTCCATAGCGGCGTCATCGATGTTGTGTACATACAAAGCGGTGATGGGACTTTGCTCGTCGGTGGCGAAATGCTCGACCGCGACGGGAGCCTGGGCTCGGGCATCGAGGGTGGAACGCGGTATCCCGTGAGCGCCGGAGATATCCTGCACATTCCACGCGAGACGCCTCATGGCTACCTGGTGCCCGACGGGGGGCACGTGACCTACGTGCTCGTGCGGGTACCGGCGTTTGTGGCAGCGGCTCAGTAACGGGAAGGATGCGGTGCACCCAGTCCTTATCTTGATCCATGGCGGTTCGTTTCGGGGAGGCAGCCAGGGTCGCCTAACCGGTCTTCTGTTTACTTTCGCCATCTCCGTCCGTTTCGTCAACTGCCGAGCGTAGGCGGTCGGTGTCGGACCGCCCAGTCCTTTCTTCGGTCATTCCTCGTTGTGGTCGCGGGGCCGAGTATCAGGGGACTCGCCTTGATGACGGTCACGCTCGGCGTCGTCGTGGCGACCGTGGTCTGGGACACGGTCACGGTTCGCCGATGGTATCCCTCGGTCAAGAACGCCTGGTTGAAGGACGTCCCCCACAACCTCGGTCGCTAGACATCAGAGCCCTGCCGTGGCCGACACGCGTTCGTACGACTGCTGGCGTTCCTCTCGATCGGGTAGCAGCGTCGACAGCATCAGTTCGTCAGCACCAGTGTCGCGCGCCAGCGCCGTCAGTCCTTCCAGCACGCGCCGAGGCCCTCCGATGACGGCACCCAGGAGGAAATCGTCGGCAATGGCTTCTTCCTCTTGCGTGAAGCGATAGGCGAGGGCTTCTTCAACGCTGGCGATCGGTGCGCGGCGTCCAGTCCTGTTTCTAACGACGGCCAGGCGGATCGGCGCCGCCATGCGTTCTGCCTGTTCGTCATCTGGACCACACACGACGGTGACCGCCAGCATCGCGTACGGCGTCGGGAGAATGGTCGACGGCGTGAATTGATCGCGGTACCAGGCGATGGCGGCTCTCGCGTTGCGCATCGCGAAGTGGCCCGCAAACGCGTAGCGCAGGCCGAGCGAGGCGGCGATCGACGCGCCGCCTCGCGTCGAGCCGAGCATCCAAATCGGCGGCAACGAGACTCCGGACGGCATGGGCACGACGCTCTGAAACGGATGCCCATCCGGGAACGTGGCGCCGGCAAACGCGAGCACTTCCGCCAGACGCTCGTTCGGGTCGTCGCCGGTTCCGCGTTGCAACGCGGCGGCGGTCACCGGATCGGTTCCGGGAGCGCGGCCAAGGCCGAGATCGATGCGGCCGGGGTGCAGCGCTTCCAGCGTGCGGAAGATCTCCACCACTCTGAGCGGGTTGTGGTTCGGCAGCATGATGCCGCCCGAGCCGATGCGCATACGGGTAGTCGTCGCGGCGATGTGCGCGATCAGCACTTCTGGGGCCGACGCCGCAATGTTCGCCATCCCGTGGTGTTCGGCCACCCAATAGCGGGTATAGCCGAGCGCATCACATCGGCGCGCCAGCGCGGTCGAATCGAGAATCGCCTGGCGCGGCGTGGATGAGACACCCACCGGCGAGAGGTCGAGAACAGAGAGTGGAACCACGCCGGGTCAGTGTAGTGGAGCCGCACCGCGGCCGTGACCGCTGAACGCCAGATAGGCGCCCAGCGCGCAGCCCGCGGACGACAGTCCGACGGGCAGGACAAGGCCCAGGCCGTCGCGTAGCCAGGGTTCTGCGAACCACTCCCAGCCGACCACCATGTGCCCCAGCCATGCGAGCGTGCCGACGGTCATCGCGGCCAGCGCTGCCGGTTCGCGGCCGCGCGGCGACGCGAGACCCATGGCGAGCGGCACCAGCAGAGACACGAGTCCGATCTCGTACGCGGTCTCGAGCATCGTCCACGCGTCTTCGCCCAGGTAGGCGACCACGAGACTGGCGAGTGACACGCCCAACACGCAGAGCCGATCAAGTCCCAGTCGCGAGATGCGGCGCTGCGGCAGGCGCCGCAGGAGGTTTTCCGCGATGACCCCGGCAGGCGCAAGGATCGCGCTATCGATCGTCGAGAGCACCGCTGACGTAACGGCCAGGACAAAGATCACTGCGCCGGCGGGATGGAGCAGCAGCCCGGCTAGAATCGGGAGAATCGTCCGCTCGTCATCCGGGGCCAGCAGTGCGGCGGCGAGACCGATCCCCACAGGAATCGCACCGAACACCAGATACGCGAGCCCGGCGAGGATGCACGCACGGCGGGCGACAGATGCCGAGCGGGAGGCGAAGACGCGCTGCATCAGATCCTGGCCGGGCAGGTTTCCCAGTGCACCCGCGGCGAGGACGGCGAGCCATCCGAGCGCCGCCTCGATGCTGTCGTGCGGCAACGGTGTGAGGCGGTCCGGCGGCGTCTCCGTCATGAGCCGCAGCCAGCCGGCGGCGGCATCGCCGCTGCCGAGGGCCAGCAGCGCCGTTGCGGCGATCACGACGAGCCCGATCACGAGGATCGCGACTTGTAGGACGTCGGTCACGACGACCGACCACATGCCGCCGATGAGCGTGTAGCCGGAACCGACCGTCGCCACGACCAGGAGGCCGAACCCCGGATCGATGCCGAAGAGCAACTCAAGCAGTAGTGCGAGGGCGACAAACTGCGCGGCGATCCACCCGAAGTAGCCGGGCACCATGAGCAGCGCCCCGAGCGTTTCAGCGCGTGGTCCAAAGCGAACCCGGTAGAAGTCCACCAGCGTGAGGAGTTTCATGCGCCACAGCGGGACCGCGAAGAACGCCCCCGCGATCAGGAGGCAGAAGCCCGCGCCGATCGGATCGAGGGCGGCAGCCCGCAGGCCCTCAGCGCGCACCTCGTCGGTGGCGACAAGCAGGGTGCCGGCGCCGAACCAGGTGGCAAACAACGTTGCCGCAGCAAGCGGCACGCCGAGATTCCGGCCCGCAACGAGGTAGTCCTCGCTTGTCGTGATCCGTCCACGCACCCAGAACGCGAGCCCGAACAACAGAATCACGTTGATGACGAGCGCGACGCCGACGACCGTCGCATTGACACCAACCATGCACTCTCCACGCTTCTCGCCGAACAACAGGCCCACGCGACCAAGCCCCGGAGACCCGTCACGGATGATCGTGCTCAGACGATATCAGGCGCATCGGCCCGCGGATGGGACTCCGTATATGGTTGAGCCTGTCGATGTTGCAACGAAACCCTCGCTTGCTCTGCATCTTTCACGCGCTACAGATGAGCCTCTTCCCGATGGCGGTTCTGACGGTCTTCTATCGCCAGAATATCGGGATGAGCATGGCGGAGATCATGCTCGTGCAAGGGGGCTTCGGTCTCGTGATGGCGCTCTTCGAATTCCCGTCTGGGTACCTCGCGGACCGGATCGGCTATCGACGCACGCTGGTGATTGCGGCGATCTTGAACGCCGTCGGGTGGTCGCTCTACGCCCGTGCAGACGGGATCGGTGGAGTGATTCTGGGCGAGGCGGTGCTGGGTGTCGGTCTCTCGTTGATCTCGGGCAGCGATGCGGCCCTGCTCTACGAGTCATTGAAAGAGACCGGGCGCGAGTTCGACTACGGCAAGTGGAGCGGGCGCGTGCGGTTCTGGGGGCAGCTGGGTGAAGGGTCCGCGGCGCTCATCGCAGGAGTGATGTTCGCCTACTGGGCGCGCTTGCCATTCGTGGCCGAAGCATTGATCTGGGTGGTCAACCTCTGGGTGGCGTGGCTGTTGGTCGAGCCCGAGCGTCACCGGCCACTGCTGGGAGGGAACTGGAGCCAGGTGAAAGGCATGGTGCGCCACGTTTCTCGCGAGGCACCCAGGTTGCGCTCGGTGATGGTGCTCACGATCGCGCTCGGCATGTCGTCGTTTATTCCTGTCTGGACGGTCCAGCTGTACGCCACCGATGCGGGCATGGACGCTGCCTGGCTAGGCGTTGTGTGGGCCGTGGCGAACTACAGTGTCGCACTGTCGTCACTGCTCGCGACGCGTTTCTCCGATCTGGTCGGACTGCGTCGGCTGGTGATTGTCTGCGTGTTCCTGATCGCCGTCGGTTACGCAGGCATGGGTCTCGTGCATAGCCTCTGGGGCGTCACGTTTTATCTCGTCCTGACGACGATGCGCGGCCTCTTCGCTCCGCCGCTCAGCCATGAAGAGCAGCGACTGATCCCCAGCGCGGATCGCGCTGGTTTTCTTTCGCTTCGGAGTCTGACCTTCCGTGGGAGCTTCCTCGTGCTGGGCCCACTGATCGGATTCTCGATCGATGGATACGGTCAGCACATCGTGTTACTGGTGGTCGGCGCCGTCATGGTGACGGCAAGCCTGGCGGCGATGGCCAGCGTGCGTCGCCAGGGGGGCTTTGAGACCAACCGTCCGGCGGCGCCATCCCCCGAAGCGAGTGTGTAGGGAGCCCTTAGTAGCGGTAGGTGTAGACGAACTTCGCCGCGCCCCGTCGCTCGAGCGTGATGAAGCGGTCCAGGACGGCGTCGTCGTGCCAGTTCTGAGTGTAGACGAGGTAGAGGTCGTTGCCTGGCTTGAGAATCCAGCGCAGCCTGGACTGCCAGCCGATGTTGCCGCTCACCGAGTCGAACTGAATGTTGTTGACGAGATAGGTCCACGGGCTGAACTGCGTATCCGCGATCACGCGATACACGCGCGTGTCGAACCGTCCCTCGGGAAGGTCGACGTGATTCCATTCGCTTTGCAGGTTGACCAGTACGCCGGGTCGGGGGCGGACTGACAGGTTCACGACCACCTCCCGCCGTTTCCCCGAGAAGAAGTTCCCAAACTCGACTCTGGACTGTGTGGCGAGGATACGGCGGTCGGCCGTACTGGCCTGAAACCTGTAGCGAGTGAACGTGTGCTCGTCGCCGAAGGGAAGGACAACGCCGTCGCTGATCTCAAAGTCGCGCTCGAGTCGTTCGGAACTCGGGAGGACGTGCACCTCGAACACATCCTGAGAATGCAACTCGGCGCGAAACGCCGTGATGTCCAGTGTCTGCGTCAGTTGACGGTTGTTCATGTCCGTCTTCACGAGGTGACGGTAGCCGAAGCGCAGTTGGCGGACCCAGGGGTGCCCCGACGGTCGAGGGCCAAATAAGATCTCGGAGTTGTAATCTCGGAATCCACGTCGTCGTACGAACCCGACGGCGGGACGATGATGGGCCTGCACCTCGGTAAACCATGCGCGCGCTCTCCACCGGTCGTTCGGGTAGTTGATGAGCGCGCCGTAGGCGAGATTGTCCCCGGTGTCGAGTGGGTTGGTTGTCCACAACGCGTAGCCCGATACCTCGAGGTTCTGCGCGCCGCGAAAGCTTGAGGTTTCGTAGTGCGCGTCGACACCCGCGGTGTGAAGGTCGTCGGCTGCGACTGGGCCCCTTGCGTGGCGACGACTGAAAAATGTGCCGACGTACGACTGTGTGGAGATTCGGCGCTTCACGCGAAGCACCGTGAAGTCCTCCCCGACGATGTCGTCATCCCCGGCTGTGCGCACTTGCAGAAAGCCCACGTCCTGCCCGCCCAGCCGTCCCGTCAGTTTGACGCCGAGATCGATCTTCTGCGGCGCCCCCTTCTCATCCAGCCCGATGCGACGACTGAAAAACGGCTGCACTTCTCCGGCGAGCTGTTCTGGACGAAAGAAGGTCGAGCCGTCCAGAAAAAAATCCCGCTTTTCTGGGAAAAACAGCGGGAAGCGTGTGAGGTTGACGAGCCGCTGGTCGACTTCGGTTTGCGCGAAGTCCGTGTTCACGGTGAGGTTGGCACGCAGGTCAGGGGTGAGGTTGTAGACGAGGTCGAGGCCCGCGTTAGCGGTTGTGTCGAGTGAAGTGGCGGGACTGCCGCCGGGGGTATCAAACGTCGTGGAGGCGACGTACGGCTTGATGTCCAGCCCGTGGCCCTGTGTCACGTCGCTGATGCCGAGGAGAAGACCCGCGTTGGCCATCCGTCTGACACCCTGATTGCGCTCGTGGCCAGTCCAGAGGTTCTCTTCGTTCTTCCGCCGGATCGTGCGCTGAAAGTTGATGCCCCAGGCCGCCGCGTCCGGGTCGAAGTTCAGCGTGCGAAAAGGGATTTCAATCTCAATGGTCCAGCCGATCTCGCTCCTGCGGACGCGCGCGTTCCAGATGCCGTCCCAGGCCCGGTCGCTGCT
>Ga0115002_10001933_pt1 | contig 27619 bp, 19 predicted proteins | sample ArcticOcean_MG_C_8_FD_89576 | JGI IMG/M metagenome (GOLD analysis project Ga0115002, IMG submission 89576) | Marine microbial communities from western Arctic Ocean - ArcticOcean_MG_CB11_86 | ecosystem: Environmental > Aquatic > Marine > Oceanic | place: Arctic Ocean: Canada Basin | collected... | reverse complement strand
TGGGTCTCCGCTCGCTAGTTCGACCGGCGAAACTAGCGGCCAGGGTCGACTGTCGGCAACCTCTGAGGTTGCCGACACCTATGCGGTAGAAAAACTTGTTGACTTGACTTTTTCAACGTTTTTGCCTAGCTTTGTGTTGAGGATGGACGCCGCTATAATTCGTCCATCGCTAAATGCGTCTCGCGCCGCGCCGCCCCTTGAACGTATGTCAGGTAGCGACAACGAAGAAATATTCCGCGGGGCGCTGCGCGACCTCGTGTTTGCGCTGCCTGGAAACGACTTGTCCCGGAATCCAACCGACTTTGCCCATGCAGCTATCGTCGAGGACAAAACCGCCGCCGATGAAACCTCCCCTGACCAGTTCGCTCTCTCTGGCGAGTTCGCCTTTCGATTGTTGGGCGGCGAATTAGAGTAGTCGCTGGCCCTGATCTCAAGTTTTGACTTTCAACTAAGATTCTAGCTACGCAACAGTATGGGCAATCTTCGGTTGGCAACCTTTCGATTTGACATCACCCCCCCCTTGGGCCATTCGTTATGCGGGGGCTGGATTACACCTGTGCGCGAAGTCGGGGATCCACTAGAAGCTCTGGGAATTGTCATCCTCGGAGCGGGTGATCCGATTGTGATATGCGCGCTCGATTGGACAGGACTGCTGAATTCAACCCATCTTCAGTGGCGGCAGGGACTCGCCGCAGCGGCCGGAACCTCTCCCGAGCGGGTGGCGATTCAGTGCGTGCATCAGCACGATGCCCCCTTGGTATGTTTGGATACCCAAGCGCTCGTCCAGGACGAGCGCAACATGCCGCACATCGTCCAGCCGGAATTCCTTGGCGAATGCCTGGAAAAAGGCAAGCGTGCCATCGAACAAGCGCTGCCAAAGTGTCAACCGCTGACCCACGTCGCCAATGGGCAAGCCCTAGTCGATCGGGTTGCTTCGAACCGGCGCATTGCCCGCGATGAGCAAGGCCGCGTCATCGCAGAGCGAAGCAGTTTTTGCCGAGATCCCGAGCTTTGCGAAATGCCGGATGGGTTGATCGATCCTTGGCTGAAGTCTGTTGCCTTCTACAACGGTGACCAGCGAATCGCGGTCTGCCATTATTATGCGACCCATCCCCAAAGCTACTACGGCGAAGGGCGAGTTAGCAGTGACTTTGTGGGGTTGGCCCGCCGGCGCCGCCAAGTAGAAGACGCCCTCTGCCAGCACATCTATTTCACGGGATGTGCCGGCAATATTTCTGCGGGTAAATACAATGATGGCTCCGAACAATCGCGTCAGCAATTGACCGACCACCTCTACGACGGTTTCTTACAGACGGAAAAAGAGTTTCAGCCGGAGAGGGTTGAGAATGTTTCGTGGCGTTTTGCCGAAATATCGCCCCGCGCACGTGATACGCTTAGTCGACCGGCTCTCATCGATCAGCTGACCAACTGTTATTATGCAGGCGGAGTTCGCGGGCGGGCGGCGTTTATGCTCACCTGGCTGGACCGCGTCGGTCGAGGCGACCCACTTCCGCTAAGCGCCCTGCGAGTTAACGACATTGCCCTTTTGCATCTCCCTGGCGAGTGTTTTATCGAGTACCAATTGCGAGCACAGCAACTCGCCCCGACCCGTTTTGTGGCAACGGCTGCCTACGGAGACGGGGGTCCTTGGTACATTCCGGTCAAGGAGGAGTTTGACAAGGGAGGCTATGAGCTGACATCCACGTTTTGCGACCCTGACACGGATGAGCTGCTATCTGCGGCCATTCGCGAATTACTCAATTAGGACCTTGCCCCATGCCTGCACCAAGTTCTCATTCTTTCAACCTTCGGCAACGAGTTCGCGACAAATCCAAACCGCCTCTGGTGATTCAACCGATCACGCTGGCCGATCCAGCACTTGTAGAAATCGCCGGCTTCGCGGGAATCGAGGCAGTTATGATCGACTGCGAGCACGGCATGATTGGCACCGAAACGGTCCGTTCGATGATGGCCCACGCCAAAGCAGCCGGTATGGCGCCCGTATTTCGGCCTCGCAGCTTCGATCCCGGCGCTTGTCGCCAGGCGCTCGATCAAGGCGCGGCAGGAATTCATGTCCCCCATGTTGATTCGGCCGCCGAGGCCCAGCGGGTAGTCGACGCCTGCCGTTACGCGCCGCTGGGCAAGCGGGAGATGAGTCTGGGCCGGGCGATCAACTACGACATTACCAATTTGACGAAGTACGTTGCCGACTCAAACGAACAACTGCTGCTGGTCGTGATGATCGAATCGGTCGAGGCCGTCGAGCGTGTTGATGAAATCGCGGCCGTCCCAGGCATTGACGTGTTACACATGGGTACCGCCGATTTGACCCATTCGATGGGACTCACCGTCGGACACGACTACCCAGAGGTGGCGGAAGCTGTCGGCCGTGTGTTGGCTGCCGCCAAAAGGTATGATGTGGCAGTGGGAATGCCCACCGAAGACGCCGAAGAGGTCGCTGATTGGACCGCCAAGGGAGTCCGTTACTTTGAGGCGGATACGCCTGACTATTTGTTACGCCACATTTGGGCGGATCGCGAAGCCACCTTAAAGCAAATATTTGATCGAATGTAACGTCCGTCGTATCAAAGGGGTCAGGCCTTTTTAATCAATCGGGGAATTAAAAAGGCCTGACCCCTTTGATTGCTCGGGGAATTAAAAGGCCTGACCCCTTTGATTGCTTGACCCCTTTGATTGCTGGCCCCTTTTTTAAATCGGGCGCCATATTTGGGGGGAACACGACGCCATGAAGATTTTGATGATTGGCGGTACCCGGTTCATCGGGCGGGCTGCCGTTACTGATTTATCCGCGCGAGGTCATGAAGTTGTCGTGATGAACCGTGGTCAGCGTGGCGAGCATCCCGACGCCGCCCGCTCGATTCGTTGCGACAAGGACGACCGTCATTCCTTTGGCAATGTGCTGAAATCGGATTCTTGGGATGCCGTGATTGACACGATCCTCAGCGACGAGGATTTACTGTTCGCCTTTGAGCATCTCAGCGGACGCATCCAGCATTTCATTCATACCGGTTCGATCGGGGTCTACATCACGCAGGCCCCGGTTCCCGCCTCCGAGAACTCTCCGCTGGCAGAGCACGACGAGGTCTTCAATTTCAATCACAAGCTCAAGCAAGACATGGTTCTGATGCGTCTCCACGGGGAGCACGGTTTTCCCGGCACGTCGCTGCGTATGAGTTACATCTATGGCCCGGGGATGGTGCTGTTGGAGGGTTGGGGGGGGCGCTCGGCGGAGTATTTCCGCATGTTGCGTGACAGGCAGACGATTTTGCTTGCCAACGACGGACTCGCGTTGTTGCATCCTGGTTATGTCACGGACCTGGCGCGCGCATTTGGCGATGCCTTGCAGTCGTCTCAGGCCATCGGCCAGATCTATAACATCGGTGGTCCCTACGCCCTGATGATGCGAGACTACATCGGACTGATTGCAAAACAGCTCAACGTGGAACCGAGAATTGAGTATACTACGCCCGAGGAGATCGCGAAGCGGTATCCCGACCTGGTTAATCTTCCTGGCTTGTTGTTTGCTTGCGAACATATGTGTTGCGATATTGGTAAGGCCAGACGAGAATTGCGCTGGCAACCGACAATGTCTCTAGAAACTGGATTGGCAAAATCAATCGACTGGATGCGCGAACAAGGAGAGCTTTAGGCGGCTTTATGCAAATAGATCTCAGGCACAGTTTGCGATTGGTAACTTTTCTGGCCCTCTGGACAACGGCGGCTGGGACCTGCGGGCAAAGTACGGGCGGCTTGCTTGCCCACTGGCAATTCAACGAAGGCCAGGGGACAGTCGCCGCCGACAACAGCGGCAACGGCCGGCAGGCGAAAATCCATGGTGCCCAGTGGGTTGAGCAAGGAGACGGATTCGCTATCCGTCTGGATGGAGTCGACGACTACATCGATTGCTCTGCGGCTAAATCAATTCCGATTACCGGTCCCGTGTCCGTCGAAGCGTGGATCAAGCCGCTCAGCAAAGCGGCAGGTTTGTCCGCTCTCATGGGGCAAGACCTGCATAGTTATCTGCTTAGTTTTTATGCCATCGATGAGGTCTTCTGGTACATCGGCGGAGGCGACAACAATGTTCGAGGCAAACTGATACTCAACGACTGGAACCATGTGGCGGCTACCTTCGACGGTGCCCGGATAAATCTGTGGATCAATGGCCAACTCGTGGCATCCCAGCAGTCGAAGTACCAGGAGATAAACCAGCGGGAGAAACTGGTTCTTGGCACCCAGGGACAGCCCCATCTACCCCGCTTCAAGGGGCTCTTGGACAATGTGCGGCTCTACAATCGCGCGCTCACTGAGCAGGAGGTCGTGGCGCATGTCAAGCAGGAAAGCAGCGACTACGGAGTCTCTTTTCTCTCAAAAAGTGTCCCCTTTGCGGCTGGCGCGACCCACTTTTTTGAATCGCACTCCCATGAGATCGATGTGGAACAGCAGGGCCAAAGCATCCTGATGGCTAACCGGCAAATTGGCATCGAGATTGGCGACGCAGGGCACGGTTTTCAAATCAATCGCATTTACAGTATTGCGGACCAGCAGGACTTTTTGATTGCTGAAGAAACAGGGCAGCTTGGTGAGACATTTGAGATCCGGATGACGCCCGACCTGCGGGGCAGCAATCGCGACCACCGCAACCATGACAACGTGGGCAGTCTGATGGGCATCATGGATGAAATGGCGGCCGATGCCTTTTCGGTTGGATCCCATTCGGCCAAATCGACATCGTGGCAGCGCGAAGACGCGGACGGCCAAACCACCTTGCACCTTAAGTGGCACAAGATTCCCGTGCGCGGGGAGGTCCAACTGATTGACGTCGAGGTGACGATCACCTTGCGCAAAGGCGATCCGATGTCGTATTGGCGAATCAGCGTCAAGAATCCCGGCTTGAAATTCGGCCTGGAGCGTGTCCATTTTCCCTTGCTCAATCTCGCGCCGATCGGCGAAGCCAAACAGAACGTCTATCTCTTTCCGCGCGAACACGGCGGCTATGTCGAAGACCCGTTCCATGCGCCGACAGGATTGGGACTTCCGGGCGGCGGTGGCTACTACCCGATCGATTTCAACATGCAGTTTCACTCGCTCTACGACCAATCGAGCGGCCATGGCATTTATCTGGCGACCCATGATTCGACACCCAACCTCAAACGCGTACAGATCATCAATACACCAGAACAAATTACCTGGAAACCCGCGCACTTTCCGCCCAACATGACGTTTTCCGAAGAGGACTTTGCCCAATCTTACGACTGCGTAATCGGCCCGTTTCAAGGCGATTGGTACGACGCATGTCAGATCTATCGCAAGTGGGCAGTCCAACAGAGCTGGTGCCGGAAGGGCCCCCTGCGAACCCGTACCGATTCGCCTACCTGGTACAAAGAGGCTCCCTTTGTTTTCTATTCGCAACTGGCAGACTCGGCCGAAGGGACGCATTCCGTCTCCGAAAACATACACATCGCAGCGGATCACTTTCGAGAGTTTCTCGACTGGGCAGACATGAAGCTGCCGGCCAACTGGTATAGTTGGTCCAAACACGTGCGGGGAATGAGCTCCTTGGAGATTCCTGTCAGCAGCCACCGCGCCTACAACCAGGGACGCTGGGTTGATTTGCACAGCCATATGCATCATGCGGGCAGCTATCCCGAGATACCTGCCTTCCAGGCGTTCACCGAAGAGTCGCACAAGCTGCGCCGCGAAGGCGGCATGATTTGCCCGTACATTGCCCTGGAGATTCTCGACCAGGGGCCAGACGAGAACGCGCCTTTTGCCACGGAAGCGAGGCCTCATGTGGTCCGCGATTTGTTTGGCGTCAAAAGGACTTGGGGAGGGCTCACCGCCTGGCAGATGTGCGTCGGCACCCATTGGTGGCAGCAGCGACTGGCGGATACCTGCAAGTTGATGGTCGAGCGCGAGCACATCGGCGGTTTGTATCTCGATGTGATGCAAGGCGCCGGTTTGCCCTGTTACTGGGTGCCGCACGGACACTCTGCCTGCGGTGGCGATGCGATCGTTACAGGGATGCATGAGATCGTCGATGCTTGTGCAACCGCCGCCAAGCAGCAAGACCCAGAAGCCATCATTACTGGTGAGAACAGCACCGAAAACGTGATCGACGTTATCGACGGCGTCCTGCAGATTACGCTCTGGCCCGAGAATCAGGCGCCGCTTTTCGCCGCTGTTTACCAGGACTACGTCAAGCGTCACGGCCTGGAAATGTCGACCGGCGTAGGTTGGCAGGGAAGGTATGCGAAAAATTTTGATGATAATGCGTTTATCATCGAGTCTGCTTCCTTGTTTTCGCAAGGCGCTCAGATCGGCCGGATGCGCCTTCGACCTCGCGGTGCTGCGCTGTCGCTCACGAACCCCGACCAGAAGTACATGGTCGACTTTCTGGAGCAGGTCCTTGGCTATTACAAGAACGATACGACCCGGATGCTCCATGCTTACGGACAATTCATGCGGCCGCTTGAGTTCAGCCAGCCGTCACCGATGCCCCTCATGAAATATCGACCCGGCGGAGAATTTCGAGCTCTGTGGAACGGGGTGTTCCGGAGCGCGGAGGGAGAACTGGGTGTGTTCATCATCAACGCAGAACGAGAGGCAATGGACTACCGCAGTACCATGGTTTTGGCTCGCCACGGTGTCTCCACGGGCGCATTGGTGGACGTCGACAACATTACCCCAACCGGCGACGTGACATCCGTGCATCGAGGCGCCAGGGGCTCGGTTGTGCTGGAAGGGAAGCTGGCGGGCAGGTCGATTACCATGTACCACGTCAAACCGTCTCCATAAATTGGCGCAGAGATCGAACATGAACAATAACATCCGAGTCGGCCTCATTCGCTGCGACACCCACGGGTTGTGGTTCGCTGCCATGATGGCAGAGCACGATCCTTTGCTGCTGCAGCGGCCCACAGAGTTCGACAAAAACCAGGCCTATTCCTGGCAAGGCGGCGGAGTCCACCGATTCTTCTATACCAATTACGGCGACCCTACGCTCATGACGGCGCCGTTTGTCGGTGGTTTTTTGATCACCCGGCTATGGGACCAACATCGCGAAGCGGCCGAACAAGCGCGCGCCGTGCTGCTGGACGTACCCGTAATCTGCGACTCTCCGGACGAGTGTAGTGACGATGTCGACCTGGTACTGATTGCCGACTGCAATCTGGACGGCGCCGACCATCTCGAACTTGCCATGCCCGGCCTCAAAAAAGGAGTAGCCACATTTGTGGACAAGCCGTTTGCCTCCACAGCTGCCCAGTGCCGCACGTTAGTAGACGCGGCAGCTCAAAACGGCGCGCCAATTTTTTCAGCCACCATTCTTCGTTTTGAACCGGCCGTTGCCGCTTTTCGTGATCGCACTCAGAGCATTGGAGAAATAAATTACGCCAACATCACGGGAGCGGGCAGCGGGCCCGAAGGGTTGATCCACTCGATCGGACTGACCCAGCACCTTTTTGGTGCGGGAATTAGTACCGTGCAGGTGCTCGCTAGTCCAAAACAAACGGCTGTCTGGCTCGACTACGACCAAAACCCTAACGCACCCCAGCACGGCGTGATGATTCATACCCAGACTGGCACCCGGCGTTTTCCCTCCGCTTTGGGCGCGAGCGTGATTGGGACGCGCGACGATATTCACACGCTGATACCCGGCGGCTACGCATACCCCTGGGGCACTGCAGAAATCATTAAAGTGATCAAGCAAATGTTGGAATCACGCCAGTCACCTCCTGAGCTCAACGATATGATCGAAGCGATTGCGGTGATTGAAGCTGTCGGGCAGTCGACGCCGACCGGTCAGCCGGTACGCGTCTCGGATTTTTTGTGAAATCAAGTACTGCACGAGCGACTTTCACTGGTACGATGCTTGGTCGAGCAGCATGACGATATTATGGTCCGATGTCACCGTTTTACGAGCAGAATCGAGATTTCCTGATGTGCTTCCCATGGCCTAAGATTCTTGGTACGACCGTCACACTTTGTCTGGCACTTTTCACATCAGCTCGTGCAGACACCGAGGGGCCTATCGCGGATTGGAACTTTGATGAGGGCCGGGGCCAAGTCGCCCAAGATCGCAGCGGCAACTCGCGCCACGCTGAAATTCACGGCGCGTCATGGGTGCCGCAAGGAGACGGATTCGCGCTTCACCTCGACGGCCTGGACGACTACGTCAATCTCACGGCTAGCCAAAATCTTGATCTATCGGGCCCGATCTCTATCGAGGCCTGGATCAAGCCGCTCAGCAAGAGCCAGGGCCTGGCATCACTCTTCGGGGAGAGTTTGAGCAGCTACTTAATCGGCTACTACGCGCATGCCGAACTCGTCTATTGGTTCATTGGCGGCGGAGGAAATAAACTCTATGGCAAAGTCAATTTGCGCGAGTGGAACCATATCGCCGGAACGTTTGACGGCAAGCAGATGAATCTATGGCTCAACGGTCATGAATTAGGGGCCAAGCAATCGCAATTCAAAAGCTACAAGTCGAATGGGACCATGGCGGCCGGCACGAAAGGCCGACCCGATCTACCAAAATTCCGCGGACTCATCGATGGTCTGAGAATTTACGACCGCGCATTGGCTGCAGACGAAGTGGTAGCTCACTTTACGCAAGAGGCTCCGCAGTACGGTTTCGATCCGGCCTGGTTTCAACGTTTAAAAGTGACGCCTTACTATTATTTCGAACGCGACGAGATCGTAGTCGAAGCCAATTTCAAGGGGCTGATGCAACTCCAAGGGCGTAGCCGTCTGGACGTTACACTAGCCCGCCAAAACGATCTTGAAAAAATACTCCATCAAGAGACTATTGATCCCGTACCACCACGAGATGGCATTGTAGAAGCTACCCTGCCTAGCAACCAACTAACTCCCGGCAAATACACAGTACGCGTCGAATTCAAAGATGCGCATGGTAGCTACCCCGTAGAGAGCTTTTCATTTTCCTTTCCAGCAGCTTCCCAGTCAGTTCCTGATCCGAGTGATCGGGTCCTTCCTCCCCTGGCAAAAAAAGAGTTGACGCCCTTTCGGGTTGGAGTGGAACAAAACGGGGGACTCCTCGTCAGGATTGACGGCAAGAAATATCCCTTTGAGACTAAAATCTCCTGGCCCCAGGGCGATTTCAACCATCTGGGCGGTGCGGGAAAGTCGGAACCCAATTGGAAAGTTAAGGTCCGCAAGGTTTCCAAGCAACAGTCTCATCGCTACACCCTTCTTGCCCAGGGAGACCATTACACCCTCGATCGACAGATAAGAGTTTATCCAACTCATATATATGTCCATGATACATTTACCAATACGACCAAAGAAGATCTGGGACTGTTGGTGTATCACGATCTCAAAATCCCTCCTCAGCAGGTCAATCAGTCGCGATTAGGCGGCTTTGAGCGCGGCGGGCGTCTTGAAAATGTTTTCAGCCCGAGCGTGTTCGTGGCGGATGACAATACGGGCATCGGCTTCTTGCCGATCGACGACGTATTCGTAATTCAATCGGTGCTCTACAACGGGCCAGATGGTTGGGGAATGGGCACGGAAAAACTGGCATTGGCCCCGGGCACCTCCTACACGATGGAATGGGCTATTTACCCCACTGGTTCGGGAGATTACTACGACTTCATCAACGCATTTCGTACGGTCGAGGACCGGATCGCCACGATTGACGGAGGATTAGGTTTTTTTACGAACGGTCCCAAGGATCGCGACCAGATTCCCACACGGGAATTTATTGAAGAGCGCGGGTTGCGCTATGGGCTGATTCACAACCTGGCGGGGATCGTCGATGATCCGTCCCTGTCTGTCCAGGGCGTCGAGTTCGTCGATTTTCCAAAGGAACGACAACGACTCAAAAACCAGGTCGCTGCGATTCACGAGCAACACCCCGATTTCAAAGTTCTTGTGCATATCGCCCACAGCCTCTACTGCACCGACAAGCCAGACCGATTTTCTGAATCGCAAGTGATCAGCCCGAGCGGTGAGCAAGCGATCTGGGGAGTGCCACACGCCTATATCAGCAAAGAGCGTCAGGATGCAGGATGGAAGTTCTGGTCGTTCTATCCCACGCCGGGCAATAAGTTTCACGATGTGATGATCAGCAGCGTGGATGTGTTAATTGATGAGATCGGCATCGATGGCACCTTCATGGACGGTTTTTTTGCCGGCTATGGCGGCCGGTGGACCTACGACGGGCGCTGGGACGGATATTCTGCCGAGATCAACCCGACGACCAAGACGATTTCTCGCAAACTCGGTTCGGTGCTCCTGCTTTCGCAACCGTCCCTGGTGGAATACTGCAGGAAAATTTTCGACAAGGGAGGCACTGTCGTTGCAAATAATACCGTTGTCACACGGTCCATAGCGAATGAAAAACATATCCTCCACGATTCGGAATCGGGGGCCGGACCCCAATTGCACCTGGCCCCTACTGCGACGGCGCTAGCAATTCCCACGGGTGTCCGCACCATGAAAGACGTCTATCAAAACGTGCTGGAAAACTTGCGCTGGGGCGAACTGTTCATCTATTATGGTGGGCAGTTTGATTATCCCTACCGATCACTAGCATCGCGACAATTTCCGATGACCTTCGAGGAGATTCGGGGCGGCATCGTCAAGGGCCCTGAGCGCATCGTGACCATGAATTCGGGCGTCTACGGATGGCATGGCGATCGTCGGTTGCATTTGGTGTATGGCTTTGACGCCCGCGGAGCCCCGTTCGAACACAACTTTGTCACCACCGTCGATAAAGTAGGCGTGCGGTCCGAAATGATATTCGAAGAAGACCAGTCGGCCGTGATCGAGCCCATCCCTGTGGAGCTTCATGCCTCGTCACCGATCAATCTGCGCGTGTCGCACTACACGGACCAGTCCTTGGAGCTTGACTTGCACGGACAAGGAAAGGCTCAGTTGACGATGCTCGTCGGCGATTCTCTTAGCAATGCGTACCACGTATCGAATTCAGGCGAAACGACGACTCGAGAAGCGAGTGAGGGTATTCTGACGATTCCCCTGCAGCTCGCCGGCAAACTGCGGGTCTCTATCAAGCCGGCTGAATAGCGAGGGGATTTAGTTCTCATAACGCATTAGGTTAGAACATCGAAATGAGCGAGGATATCCGCTGGGAGACCAAAGCCCTGGGCGACAACGGGGGACTCTGCAGACCCGATGTTCTTGCTTTTTATCAGGACACAACGCGGCAGCGGGGATACCCTCCCTTCCCGATTGAGATTGCACTGAAGTTCGAGCTTGAAACCCAGCAGGCGGTTGGCGAGCTCGATCAAGTCCTGCGCCACCTTGCGCTGTTGACGATCAACAGCGAGCGACCCAGACAACATGTTCCCCAGGTATCCCAATCGCGGTTACCCGCCAAAGAACTCTTGCCTGGCCCAGCAACCATTGATCTCCGGCCATACCGTGGCCGCAATGGTTGGCCCAATCAACGTGATCGTAGGATATATTGGTTGGCTGCCGCGCGTAACACGTATCTGCGTGGCAGCGTCGACTTTATGATTCATGACGAGCAGATTGCCCTAACGCCAGAAACAGAGGCATATTTTTACAGCGCCGACGCAGTCTTTTTGCCGGATTACCTGAAGGGGAGTCGACCGCTGCTTGAGCAGGTCGCCCGTGAAACCACCCAAGGCTGTACCACAGATCGTGCCAAAGCCCTGGCGCTAGTCAACCTGATCGGGAACCCTGACAGCAATCCCTATCGAGATTTGCAATACCACGACATGACCGGTCCCAATTACATGCTCCGTCCTCTCGGGGGCACAGAAGAACAGGTGCTGCGCAAGAGCTGGCACATGTGCAACGAAATAACACGTCTCCTCGTGTTTTTTTGCCAGATCGCAGGATTGCCCGCGCGCACCGTGTTCTTGTTTATTGACCCTCTGACCGGATTGGGAGGGCATGCCGTGACCGAAGTTTTTTTTGAGGGCAAATGGAACCTGGTCGAGAACAACTGGGGTATTATGTTCCTCATGGACAGCGGGTATTTTGCCTCGACGGTCGAGCTGCGCGATGATCCGAGCATCGTCAACGACCGCGCGGATGTGGGTGGCGGACTTTGTCTCAGCCATGCCTTTTTCACCGGGCCGATCAGTATCGTTCCCTATTCAATCGATCACGTGAAACAGTTCAGTTATCCGACTCAGAAATTCCGATCTCTTTAGTAACCTCGTTTTACGGGATAGGCTGCCCTAATCCGAGTTGAGATCTGCCACGGCATTGTGTCCAATGACGGATATTTGCTGACATTGTGAGGAGCATCATGACTATGTCGAATCAGGAGCGCACCAAGGCCGACCATTCCCGGCGACATTTTCTGGAGCGGGCCGGCGGCGGGGCCTTGATTGCTGTTGCGGCAGCAAGCGCCGGCGAACTGATTGCCAAAGAACTAACCCTGGAAGCCGGTGCGCATGTGCCGCTGGATCCCGACAAAAAGGTTCGGCTCGGTGTCGTGGGTGGAGGATTCGGTTCTCGCTTTTTCTGGAATCTCCATCCCAATTGTATCGTGCATGCCGTCAGTGATTTACGCGCGGATCGACGCGATCACCTCTCGAAGGTCTACGAGTGCGACCGCTCCTACGAATCGCTCGAAAAACTGATCCTCGACGACCAACTCGATGCGGTGGCTGTCTTCACGGGAGTGCCTGATCATGCCCGCCATGTGAGTGCCTGCATGAACGCGGGTAAACACGTGATCTCGGCGGTAACCGCGTGCATCACGCTCGAAGAGGCGGCGCAACTCAAAAAAGTAAAAGAGCGCACGGGTCTCAAGTACATGATGGCTGAGACCAGTTATTATCGGCCCGAAGCAATCGCGGCGAGGGAACTCTACCAGCAAGGCGCCTTTGGCGAACTTTTTTACACCGAGGCCGAGTACTTTCATCCGCTTACCGACTCGCACCGCGGCAAAACTCACCACTCCTACTGGTACTACCAAGGAAAACGGACCTGGCGACATGGCTACGCGCCGATGCTGTACGTCACGCATGCGACGTCGTTTTTGGTTGGTACCACGCGCGAACGGTTGACGGGAGTGTCCTGTTTGGGAATGCTCTCACCTCCTGGCATTGCAGGCTATGGCAAAGGCCTGAATCAATACGACAATCCCTTCAACAGCCAGATGGCGCTCTACAAAACAGACCAGGGACACGCCTGCCGGACAAACATCATCTGGACCGGCACCGAAGATGCCGAGCGTGCCCAATGGTTTGGCACAAAAATGAGCCTGTACATGCCGGGCAGTGGCGGACAACCGCTGAAGATGCGTGGGGCGGAGGCACCGCCGTCCCAGCTACCCGACTATCGGCTCCGTTTGCCTCCATCGATGCAGGAAGTAGAAACATCGCACGGCAACTCCCACACCCATTTGGCAAACGAATTTATTTCGGCGCTGATAGAAGACCGTGAGCCGGCCGTCGATCTCTACGAAGCGCTCGCGATGACTGTTCCCGGAATCGTCGCCAACGAATCTTCCCAGCGCGATGGTGAACAGCTTTCGATTCCATGTTTTGATGCACTAGCAGATTAAGCTAGCACAATTTCACCTACCGTCGACCCGATGAACTTTTCACTGATTAGGAGCTTACGTATGAGAGTTGGCAAATTGTCACAGGTTGGCGCGATTGTGATCGTTGCGATCATTGCTGCTCCCATTTCCTTTGCAGCCGATCCGGACCTTGTGCTGCACTATCGCTTCGATGAGGACCGTGGCGACAATGTTGTCGACCGCTCCAGCCACAAGAATGACGGATCAAATAAGTTCGGCCAATTCATCGATGAAGTTCGCGGTCGACATGGCGTAATGCGATTCGATGGGGAAAAAGCCATGGTCAAGGTCACTGGCGATTCCCTGAAACTGAAAGGTGATTTCACCTATGCACTTTGGGTACGGCTTAACGAAATAGAAAAACATGCCGACTGTTCGATCTTGGGCAATACCCAACACTTCTTTTCGCTCAGCTCCTACATCAATTTGATTTTTGTTTCGTACAAGCAAACCTCAGAGGGCGCCAATCTGGGCATGTTTTGGCCACTCGACCGGGATATGGTCGGCACCGACTGGTCTCACATCACGATTGTGTCGGAGTATCCGCGGATGCGTTTCTATCGCAACGGTGTCCTTATCAACGATCTGTGGATGCCTCACTCCATGGAAAGCCCCATGGAGGAATCGAAGACGATTTACCTAGGCTCGAACGGCCGCTCGTACGGGTTTGTAGATATGGATGAAGTTGCGGTTTTTAATCGCGCTCTCTCGCCGGGACAGGTTAAGGCGCTGGCGTCAGGGGCTGATCCCGCCATGTTGCCCAACACGCCCCAGGCAGAGATATTCGTCGAGCCATATTGGTACGAAGACAAATTGACGATGCGACTCAGCGCCCAACACCAGTTTGACCTGCAGGGCAAGCTGGGAAAGGCGAGGGTAACGCTAACAACACCCGGAGGCCACAGCCAGGTCGAGGAAGTCGTGTGCACCGGTTCCAGAACAAATGGCACGCCGCGGACCGTGGCGGCCGCGGATTTTGCCATCGAGTCGTTTGAAAACAAAGCCCTTCGCGCCAAGTTCGAAGTCTATTCCGCGGCTGGCGAACAGCTGGGCACGGTGGAAAAGGATTTTCTGCTCGAAAAACCTGCTTGGGTGCACAGTCGCATTGGCACCATGGCCGGAGTCCCCAAGCCATGGACGCCGGTTCAAGTGAAAAAGACCGCAGCAGGCCACGATATTCACATTTGGGGCCGGCGTTACAGCGTGGGAGAGACGCCCTTCTATACGCAGGTGCATTCCCAGGGCGTGGACATGCTGGCCGAACCGATGTCGCTCAAGGCCATCGCCAAACCGGTCGGTTCGGGCATCGCCGGTGCCGACGCGGTCTCTCAACCGGTGCATTGGTTGCACAGAGAAACGAAGTGGACTCCAGCCGACGATACCGCTGCCACTTTTGTGCAGCGATTTTCTGCCAGCGAGCTGGACCTGGAAATAACCGGCCATACGGAATTCGACGGCTTCACTCGATTCGACTGCAAGGTCCGCGCGCGGGAAGCCACGGAGCTGTCGCAGGTGTTTCTGGAAATCCCAGCGGCGCCCAAACACGCGTTCTACGCCTACGCGCACGAAGTCAATCCGTCAGCGACTATCGAAGTGGACGGCGTCGCGAGAATCGACTACAGCAAAATGAATCAGTCGGGACTCTTCCAGGAAAACCTGGCGTTCCCATTTACCTGTGAAGCGTCCTTAGGCGACGACGATCGCCTGCTGGTCTGGCAGGCAGAAAGCCCGGCTGGATGGAATAATCAGGACAAGAACAAGGCCGTCGAATTCCTCAAAGACCCTTATCAACACACGCTGCGCATCCGGTTCCTGGACCAGGCGACCCTGCTCCAGGCTGCGGAAGAACGGACGTTTACGTTCGCCCTCTTTGCGACGCCCAGCAAGCCGATGCAACAGTCGCCATGGGAGTTTCGCGGGGCGCGGAGCGAGCCGATGACCTACGACTTTTCCTGGCCGGACCGCAAATTCGAAGGCCAGCCGGCCCTGAAGCACGTCCACGACATGCAAATCCGTGCCGTGTTAACCATCGGCGGGTGCATTTGGCCGTATCCACTACCGCTAGGCAACGAGTGGTTCGCTCAGCAGATCAAGCGCAACGTACAAGCCTTTCACGATCATGGCCTCAAAGTCTACAGCTACATGCTGCACCAGCGCTACGCGCTCGCCGCTCCAGAGTTCGAGTTCCACGCGGCACACATGGCGGTTGCTCCGTTTCGAACCTTTGGTTTTCCGAGCCTGCCGCGCGGCACCCCTCGCACTCACAGCACGATCACCTACGGCCTCGATTCGGGAGGCGCATTCGACGTCTGCCCGGCCAGCGAAGCGCTACGCGACGCGAACGTTCATGCCCTGCATAAACGCCTGGAATACTTTGGCGATGATGGCGTCTACCTCGACGGTACATCCAGCTATCACTGGCTTTGTAAGAACACAAAGCATGGCTGTGGCCACGTCGACGCAGACGGCCGCCTACAAGGGTCGCGACCGATATTTGGCGTTCGCGAGTACATGAAGCGCATTTACATAGCGGTCAAATCCATTAACCAAGATCACATTATCGACCTGCACGATTCGTTCGGCCTGAATTCGTCGGGACTCTTCTGGGGCGACGTGATGACGACGGGCGAGCGGTGGCACCATCTGAATACGACCGAAGGGGGCGTTCCCTACGTCGCCGCAGCGTTGTCTCTGGACATGGCTCGACACGAATTCACCGGACGGCAGCACAACATTGCGATGAGCGTGGCCAGTCATCGCTTGGGAGATTACGGGCGAATCTCCGCCACGATGTTGCTGCTGGACATACCCGTCTATCCCAGCGTGGACGGCAGCGAGCCGTGGATCGAAAGCATGGACCAGGCCGGCAAAACAACGCACCACCAATATAGTGGCGACGCGCAAATCTTTTCGCTTATCTGCCGCACTCGCGACAAGTTCGGCACACAAGACGCCAAGCGGATTTTGTACTACGAAGGTGTGGAAAAATACGCCACCCTAGCGCCTACGTCAAAACAGTGTTACACCACGCTTTTCATCCACCCGACCAACGGCGTATTGGCATTCGTTACGAATCGTGCGATTGACGAACAGACTGTAAATATGCAGTTCAATTTAGAAGAACTAGGACTCGCAGCCGACCAACTGGAAGTGCACGACACGATGATGAACAGGAAATTGTTGATCAACGAGGACGGCGAAGTTGCGTTAAAGCTTAAATCGGAACGCTGGACTTATTTGTGGCTCAAACCTGTTTCCTGAAGAAATTTCACGTCGGTCTGGCGAGGTTCCGTTCAGGGACACAACTGCCGGTCGGCGTGGGATTCTTCTCGTGGTGTACGCCGTAGTCGCGCTGCCACGGGCGCTCGTCGCGCCAGCGAGAAATGTACTTCTCCATCTCCTTGGTCTCCAGCGAAAGCCCCGAACAGTTTGCCGCCAGGGTCTCGAAGATTTTGTTGGCGACGATGCGGTGGCCCAGATTATTGGCATGCATTCCGTCCTGATGCACCATCCAGTCGGCTTCGCCGTAGGCGGACAACAAGTCGACGTACAGGCACTGTGTCTGCTCGGCGACTTGTGCAATGCCCTGGTTGAACTGCTTGAATATATCCAGAGTGGCTTTGCCGTCCGGATAGTCAAATTTGTACATGTAGTAAGGACCGGGCAGTACGATCAGGGGTTGGCTGGTTTGGCGCACCAAGCCGACAAGGGCCAGCAGTTCTGAACAGAAAATTTCGAGGGGCGTGCCGTGGCATGCGTCGTTGAGGCCGTAGGAAATGACCAGCAGATCCGGTTTGTAGGCAAACACGTGCTTGTCGAGGCGCTCCATAGCGGCCGGATTGCCCAGTTCATAACCGGCGCTTTTGGGAGAGAGAATGTTTCCGCCAATACCGACATTGATCAACTGCACCGGGACACGTTGAAATTCGTTGATGGTCCGAGTCAGTTGGCTTGGCCAGGATTTCTGGGGCGAGTCGGCCCAGCCCCCGGCCGTGGTGCTTTCACCGAGCGTCACCAGCGTGTGAAATTCTTTGTCCCACCAGTCTTTTTTCATGTGTCGATTCTGGCTAGTTTTTTAGCACTGCTATAAATATGAATCCCGCTGGGAGCCAACATGCCCTCCCGATACATTGCCAATGTTACCCGATTGCATCCGGCAAACGGTCGGGAAACGGGGATTTTCTGGGATCTCGATGGACCTATTTGGATTTTCAACCGGGTATGCTCACCTTCCGTTCCACCGTGGCCAGTCTCTGCCGAAATGTCGCGGCAAAGCTCCCCATCAGGCCGTTAGGTTGCTTTGACAGCCAGCAACGGGTCGAATACACCTATCCCGCTTTGGAATGCAAAGGTGACCATCTGCACTTTCTGAAAAACGAACTTCGTGAAGCGATTGCCGCCGGGTCATCGATGAGTCACAAATAATAGCCACGGATTGAACACAGATCAAACACGGATGACAGCAATGCCACCACGTGGTTTCACCTTGATTGAATTATCCCTGCTCCATCCGTCTTACCAACGATTTAATTTTTCGTGGCGTGCACAAACTATTTTGAACAGGAGATAACAGAGGAAACGGAGACTTCACGCCAAAAATCACTTATCTTATCTCTGTTCAATGTGTTTTTGGTCGCGGCCGAAGGCGGCGCTCGGTTCAATCACAAAGGATTCGTATAACGAGAATGTATATCGAGACGTTTGACGATGGGCCCGGGGGATGGGTCGCGGACCTGCGGAGTCCTCTGCCCGTTTGGGATGGAGTCGCCTATTGTTACAGTCCATGGTCCGTAGATGCGAACCATGCGCCGCCCGGTGCGGGCTATCTTCACCTGCTCATGTATCTCCACACACATGCCACCCAATTGCCAAGTCCTTTGGATACAGATCGGCACGGTATAAACCGCTTCGTGGAACAGCGCCACGGCACCAACCTCACCAATGCAAAAATCACCGTCCGCTTGCGCGGGGCAATGACACTTGCAGGCCCGCTTTGTAATAACCATACGCCGCCGCCACAAGCGGACGCCGGTGGTGCCCAGTTGCTGCTACTCGTTCAGTCACAGATCGAAGGCCCACCACGAACCAGGCCAAACTTCATGCTGACCGGACAGCCTTTCGAAATCACTCCCGATTGGTCCGAGCAGACGGTTCAACTGGCTCCTGAAGAGAATCAATGGACCTGCCTGGGCGCTCGGCATGACCTGACAGACGCCTATGGTTACGGAGACATCGCCGAAGTGCTCCAGGATGTGAATGTGGATATCGTCTTTGTTTTGTTTCCTCTCAAGATTGTCCCGATTGGAGAAGTGGCAGACATCCATCATGCGTGGGCAGCCAAGGAGTACAAAGTCGACATGCAGTACCTTCCCAAGGGACTGGTTATGTTCGATACTGTGCAGATCGAGTACGCAGATTGAGGCAAGCGTGCTTCGTCTGAAGAACCGAAACCCTAGAACGTGCCGCCTGTGTTCGCCAGAGGAAGAACCGTGTTTTCAACATTGAAATCTGCAATCTGTTCAGCCGCTTGCCTGTTCGTTGTTGCCGGGCCCGCCGAGGGCGCTTCGGGTCCGGTAGCCGAATGGACTTTTGATGAAGGGCAGGGCAGTTCTGCCAGCGACGCCAGCGATAACCGGCAGGTGGCGACGCTGGTCGGCCCGACCTGGGCCAAGCAGGGCAGTGGCTACGCGCTCGTCATGGACGGCCATGACGATTACGTGGAGTGTGGCGACAGCGCGAACATGAACATCAGCGGCCCGGTCTCTGTCGAGGCATGGATCAAGCCGATGCGCAAAGCGCATGGCGAGACGGGTCTGGTCGGCACGGGGATGCAGGGATTTCAGCTCACCTATTACAACACAGAGATCAGCCTCTTCTACATCGGAAGCGGCGGCAACAACATTAAGGGCCAATTGGCACTCCACCAATGGAATCACGTCGCGGTCTCGTTTGACGGCGAGCGACTAACGATGTGGATCAACGGGCGGCAAAAAGGTGGTCACGCGTCCAAGCACAAAACCTATCGGCACGGCGGACCGGTAGTCATCGGCACCAAGGGACGATCCGATCTGCCGAAATTTAAGGGCTTGCTCGACAATGTGCGTATCTACAACCGTGCGCTCGAAGACTCAGAGGTGAGCAGGAGATTCCTGGCCGAAGCGAGTGAGCACGATTTTGATCCGCAATGGTTCAGTCGTGTAAAAGTCAAGCCTTACTACGACTTCGATCGAAATGAGATCGCCATCGAGGCCGATTACAAATGGCTGCAACCCCTGCAGGGCCGCGCAGCGCTCGAAGTCACTCTGGCTGCGGGCATCAACCCGGACGTGATTATTGAGCGCGCTGTGCTTGATCCGGTACCCACTCGCTGGGGTATTGCTGAAGTGACGCTCCCGTTTAACGAATTGGCCAGCGGAAACTACGTCCTGGCCACCACCCTTAGCGACGACCACGGAGCCTACCCCGTCGAGCAATTCAACTTTTCCTATCCGCCCAAGCCCGTACGGTTTCCGTTGCCCGCTGAAAAGATGGCCGGTCCGCTTCCGGCGGCCCCCAAGCACGCCCCATTTCGATTCAAGATGGGCAAACTGGGCGGCTTCAACATCACGATCAACGGGCGCAAGTATCCATTTCGGTCCAGGATCTCCTGGCCCGGGGGGGATTTCAATCACCTCGGTCCGGGTACCGGTCGGCCTCGGGGTGAGCAGGTGTGGCAGGTCGCCGTCAAATCGGCGGGTAAGGACAAGTTTGTCGCCAACGCCAGGGGGAGTCATTACACCGTTGGGCGCGCTGTCGAAGTATTTCCCACGCATGTTTATGTCAAGGATAAGATTACCAACACCACGGGCAAAGACCTCGGGCTGCTCATCTATCACGAAACTCCGGTCAGGTCTGAAACGCTGACCAGTAGCTTGCTGTCCGGTTATGAAAGACGCGGGCGGCAGGCGGATCTCACCTATCCCGACTATGCGCCGTCGACCTGGTTCACGGACGACACAATCGGAATGGGCATTGTGCCGACAGACGATGTCTTCATCCTCCAGGCCGTGCCCTACGTGGATTGGCAGGAAACGGCCGGCCTGGCCACAGAACAATTCGCGCTTGCGCCCGGTAAGAGTTACACTCTCGAGTGGTCCATCTACCCCACCGGGTCAAAGGATTACTACGATTTTGTCAACAACTTCCGCCGGGCCGAGAATCGCATCGGCACGGTCAACGAGGCACCCGGATTCGTTACCGGCACACCTCACCCACCGGCGCGACGGGATCTGGTTGATGCCGACTTTATGGACAAGCGAAACATCCAGGTCGGCATCATGCATTCACTGTCCGAGGTGGAGGACGACAAAAACCTGCACGTCGAAGGCGTTGAACTGTTCCGCGAATTTCCCCAGGAAATGGAATTGATCCGGCAGCAGATCGAGGGGACTCAGAAGGTAAGACCGGGGTTCAAGGTCATTCAACATATCGCCCACAGTATCTACACGACCAGCAATACCGAGCAGTTTGCCGATTCTCGTGTTATCAACGAAGACGGAACCCATGCAACTTGGGGCGATGGCTCAGCGTTTGGAACGCAGCGGCAGTCCGAGGGCTACCGCTGGTGGATCTTTTATCCCATGCCTGGCAACAGTTTCCACAAAGCCATGATGGAGAGTATCGACACCATGATGGATCACGTAGGACTCGGCGGCGCATTCTTGGATGGTTTTCTCGCCGGTTACGGCGGCATGTGGACCCACGACCGTTGGGACGGCCACTCGGCGGTCATGGACCTGGGCAGTAAAACCATCATTCGAAAGCGAGCTTCGGTGATGCTGCTGTCCCAACCTTCCATGATCGAATATGCACGAAAGATTCGAGCCAAGGGGGGCGTGGTCGTCGCCTTGCACGCGGTGTTCACGCGCTCGATCTGCAATGAAAATTACATCCACTTCGCCAATGAGTCCGCCTCCGGACCAGAATTGCACCTGGCACCGACCGTCTCTGCACTCGGCGGCAACACGGGCTTCAGTTCCCTGCGGCACATCTATCTTGATATTCTCGACAAGCTCAGTTGGGGTGAGCTGTACATCCATTACACCGACGGCCATCCGCTCACCCATCGCTCGCTGGCGTCGCATCAGTACCCTATCACTTTTGAAGAGATTCGCTCGGGAATGGTTCGTGGGCCTGAGCGTATTGTTACCATGAACTCGGGCGTGTATGCGTGGCCGGGGGATAACAGTCTGCACGCGATCCACGCATTCGACGAGCGTGGCGTGCCGGCCGCCAATAAGTTTCTTACGACGATCGACACCACCGGTGTACGAACTGAATTGGAATTTGAGGAGCACGAGTCAGCAGTCATCGTGCCGATACCCGCCACACTGGATACTGCCTCAGTTGATACAGATACAGTGGTGAACACGCGAGTCGCGTCCTACGACGTCGATGGACTGAACATGCTGCTGAGCGGACAGGGAGCTGTCACACTGAAGCTGAATTCGGGGGCCTTTCCAATCGAATCCAGTGCGAGTTATGACGTGTCGATCAGCGGCACGTCCACAACCATCCAGGCGGACGGCCCCATGCTTGTCATCCCGCTTGAATTGGCCGGGGTCGTGGAACTTGTTGTTGGCCCTGCGCGCTGAGGGGGTGACGAGAAAACGCACCCTTGCGGTTTGTCTAACGTCGGGCACGATTTCGCGTGCGTCATTCAGCGAACAGTCCAGCCGCCATCGATGACGATTGTTTGGCCCGTGATGTTACGAGCGTGGGAACCGATGAGAAACTCGACAGCTGCCGCGACTTCTTCGACGGTAATAAACACCTTCTTGGGCATGGGCTCCAACATAATTCGATCGACTACCTCAGCTTCGGTTAGGTGGTGTGCCTTCGCTTGGTCTGCAATCTGGGCGTCGACCAACGGAGTCCGAATATAAGACGGACAAATCGTGTTAATCGTAATATCGGTATCCGCAGTTTCCAGTGCCACGACCTTCGAAAAACCGATCAGGCCATGCTTGGCTGCGACATAGGCCGACTTGTACGGTGAAGCCACGAGCGAATGAATAGACCCAATATTGATGATTCGCCCAAAACCGCCTTCTCGCATACCAGGCAGGAGGGACCGCGTCATCAGGCAGGTCCCTTGGAGCATCACGGCAATGAGCGAGGCCCATTTTTCCGACGGAAACGCTTCCAGCGGAGCGACGTGTTGACAGCCTGCGTTGTTGATCAAAACGTCCGCGCGCTGCTCAGCCATTTGAGTGGCAAAGCGATCGACCTCGTCTGGGGAGCTCACGTCAATTTCGTAAACCTGCCCTTTTGCGGGCACCGGCAGCATGGCGACCGTCTGCTCGGCAGCATCCAGGTTTTTGTCCAGAGCGAGCACCCTCCAATCGAGCTGCGCTAGGTGCAGGCACAAACCTCGCCCAAGGCCGCTCCCTGCGCCGGTAATTACCACAGTCTTTTTCATGTCCATCCACAATGCTCTCAAAAAGGAACTGCGATTGTGCTGGCAAACTCAATCGTCCTTCTTTTTCTCGAGATTGCACTTTCCAAGAAATCGGCCGGAGGCTGCACTCGTCTGCCAGGCGTACACGTGGCCGCTTTCTCGGAAAGTGCAGTTAAATTGTTGGTTCCACGCACACAGCTCCACTAATGGTTGCATCCAAAGATTCGATTGTAAACAGCCAAGTTGGTTCAGATATTGCGCACCAGCTATGCTCTTCCTTTACAAGCACCACGCGAATCACGCCGCCCGCGGGGGCGTAGGTTGCCAAAAAGGTCTTGCGCGTCTTCGCCGATACCAAAGAAATCAAGACCGTTGACGGTCGAATCGCTTTCCTGCGGCTTGACAGGACCTACCTGGAGTGCCGGTTTGGGATCTACTTGACTCTATCTTTCGCACTCGGTAATTTGGCTAAGTGAAACTGACCTTTTGGAGATCATGATGACACTCGACCCAACTCGATTTTCTGGACAAACGGCTATTGTCACTGGCGGGGCCGATGGCATCGGCAAGGCCGTCGCTCACCGGTTGGCTAGCGAGGGCGCTGCCGTCACAATCTTCGATCTCGATGAGCAAAAGCTGAATAGCACACAGGTCGAGTTCGAAGGGGAGGGATTTTCCATCACCGGTATCAAGGTCGATATTAGTGAGGATAGCGCTGTTCGCGAGAGTATCGCCATGGTCGCAAAACGATCTGGGCGACTAGACATTCTCGTGCATTGCGCAGGCATTGTGGGACCCAACGGCTTGAAAGCTGCCGAGGTATCCGTTGAAGATTTCGACATGGTTTACCGAGTGAACCTGCGCGGTTCATTTCTGGTAATCAAACACGCGTTGCCTCACATGCTAGAACGAGACTACGGTCGGATCTTGATGTACGCCTCGATCGCGGGCAAAGAGGGCAACGCCGGCATGACATGCTACTCCACGACCAAGGCCGGCGTCATCGGCTTGGTCAAAGCCGCGGGCAAGGAGTACGCCGAGACGGGCGTGACGATCAACGCAATTGCCCCAGCAGTGATTCGCACTGGCATGGTCGATGCGGTGGATCCCGCACAGGTAAAGTACATGACCGATAAGATCCCGATGAAGCGGTGCGGTTTGCTCGATGAGGCCGCGTCGCTGTCAGCATGGATTGTCTCGCCCGAGGCCGCGTTCAACACTGCGTACACCTTCGACCTCTCCGGCGGCCGGGCGACGTATTGAGAGGCGTATGCATGGAATTCATCCATCGAGTCACACGATGAGTCACACGGTTGGCAATTGCCACTCGGGCCCTTACTGGCGAAAGCGTTCTCCTTGCTGGCCTTTACCCTTCTGTCACTTTCTCTTCTTTCCCTGCAAACCGCTCGGCTACCCTTTGGGAAAAATCATGATATGTTTCGTCTTTGACCGTGTAGCTGTGCTGTTTATCGGGGAAACTACCTGCTTTGACCTCGCGGACGTATTGCTCGATTCCGGTGACCGCAATGTCAGTAAGGTTGGTGAAGCGTTTCGTAAACTTGGGTTTAAAATCAGTAAAGACACCCAGCAGATCGTAACAGAGCAAGATTTGGCCGTCCGTTCCCGGACCGGCGCCAATGCCGATGGTGGGTATTTCTAATTGCTTGGAGATCAGCTCAGCGATGCGGTCAGGCACGGCTTCGAATTCCAGCATAAAACATCCCGCCTCTTGAATTGCCAGTGCGTCGTCCAGAATCTTCATGGCCGAATCGGCTGTGCGACCCTGTACCTTAAACCCGCCGAACATCGCAATGGTGTGCGGGGTAAGACCGATGTGGGAAGCTGTGGGGATGCCTGCGTCGATGAGCGCTTTAAGAATGTGGGCCTGGCTTTTGCCGCCTTGTGGTTTGACGGCGTCGCAACCACCTTGCTGCATCATGCGGGTGGCGTTTTTCAGTGCCAAATCGATCGTGTGATAGCTTTGGTAGGGCATGCAACCGAGTACGAACGTGTTAGGCGCACCCCGACGAACTGCCTCGCAGTGCATGGTCATCATGTCCATCGTGGCGGGGATGGTATTGCTGTGGCCATGCGCGACCATCGCCAGGCTATCGCCCACGACGGCCACATCGACGCCTGCCTTTTCTGCCCAACAGGCTGACGTGTAATCGGGTACAGACATGTACACCATCTTTTCGCCAGTCTTTTTGGAGTCGCGGATTTCAGTGATGGTGCGTTTTTTGCGCGGGGGAGCGGTTTGCGATTCAGGTGTGCTCATACCAGATTCCGGTTCCAGATTCCATGAATTGCCAGAAAGTAATGTCGACGTTTGGTGTGACGCGACTCAGAGTTCGCCTTGAAGTCCCGCGTCAATGGCTTCGCTCGTCAGCCGCCAGGCGTTGTCGAGATTGGCGACGACATCGATCATAAACTGTTCGCACTTCGCCAGCGCCATTTGATCGTCACCGAGGTGATCTGCCAGGAGCGCCAGCGATAGTTGGCGAGGTCCGTCGCCCTCGTAGGTCCATTCGAACCCCGCACTTGAGAAGGTTGTTAAATCGAAACGAGCATCGAGCGGCCGGCCGTCGACCGTCGCACTAGCGCCTTCCAGGAATCGTCCACCTTCATAAACCTTCACGATTGCTGCCCTTCACGGTTTCTGCATTAGATCGTTGCTTCTCTCGATCGATACTAATCGGAATAGTTGCCTCTTCCTTTATAAATCTGCGATCCGCACCCAGGCGCCCAGGGCACCACCGAGGACGAGTGCAACAATCCAGCGAGTTGTAGCTTGCCATACATCCAACTCACCTGTGATCAAGAAAACCAGTGCAATCACAGCAAAGCCAATCACAAAACCGCCGGTCAGCGATGCCGAGGAACGTTTTATTTTTCGGGGCACAGTGGTCGTCGGCATCGGCGCTTGATCCTGGGGAGATTAAATTTTATCGCGCAGAGCGCCGGCGTGCGGATCGTCCACAGCGCCAACGATTTTGCGCTCTTTTCGTTTGACATGCGCCGACGAATAGCCATTAAACAAGTGGCCCAGCAGGCCGCGTTTCAGGTCGGATGTGCCAAATAGCCAGTCGGCAAACGGATAGGTTAAGTTGAAATTCTTTTCCATCATCAAATGCGTGTCATGATGGGCAATATGATGTCGCCGAATCGTGTTAAGAAACGGAATACGACTGACCAGTCGATCATCCTTCACATGACAGCTAATGGAAAAACTCGTAGTTCAAATAGAGTAGCACGCTCGTAATCATCAGCAACCAGCCCATGTCTGGCAGGCCAATAAAATAGAGGATTGCTGTCGGCGGAATTGCCATCAAAATAAACGTGACCAGGGCATACGGCGGGAAAAACACGATCCGAAAATCACGCGTGCTGTCGACCGTGGGTTCGTGATCGGTGAAGAACTGATGATGGGCCAATGTATGTCGCGTATAGATGGCCATAAAAAAATTGTTGAAGCCCTTGATCGGCCGGTGCATGACGAAGCGATGGATCCACCATTCGAACAGGTTGGCGATAAGAAAGATCACCGGCACGACCAGCCAGTCGTACCAGGCGGGATTGTCTAGCTGCTGCACGCTGTACCAGATGACGGCGATGCCGATGCCGAAGATCATCAGCACGTGGAGCGGCCCGCTGTAAAACCTGGCGATCCGCCCCCGAAAATCCTCGCGGAACGCCGCCTGACGCTTGGGCATGGTTTTGGGTATAGCGTTAGGCTTTTTGGCCGAGCCGTTCATGCGTCGCCTTCAGGAAAATGAGGGAACCTGCGAAAAAGATGAGAACAGCCGCACCCTATCGAGAAATACGCGTTTTCCTACCAAAAACCGCAAGCTGACCTACATTCCAACCCATTGTACCCTCGTCAGAATTTGGCTTCAATGAGTCTATTCATGGACCCCTTCGCTTCTAATCGGCACTTTCGGAGAAACGAGAGTTCATTTTTTCCTATAAAATAAGGGTGTATTATTTTTCGTCACTTCCGTCAGTACGAGGGAGACGAGAAAAATGAGACCACTCGCATTATGTTTGTTTGGAGAAAGCCACCGATTGAACCCAGCGAGGCCGTAGGCCGTGCTGGGTTTCATCCGTGTTCAATCCGTGGGTCATCTAAGTGAATGATCGAATCGGGGGGGTAATTCCGGGGGAGTGATTTTTTTCAGAAAGTGCAGTCACCGCGGCCTGGGCGGCATTCAGCGGTGCCTTTTAGCAGTTTCCTTACTAGGGCTCGGTGGTGTATAAAGCACCGCATCAGGTCGGTCCGGCAAACTTGGTGTACGCAAAAAGAAACGGGCTACCGCGCGACCATGGTGGATCTCGTCGAAAAGGTGGTGAACTGTGAGTATCGGCGGGACACATTTGGAGCGGCGACCGATTAACGAGATGAGTGGCACGCAGTGCGTCCTCGCCGGACATGCCGCAAATACTCGGGAGACGTGATTTTGGACCAACCACTGCAACTCGGCACCAATTTTACCCATTGGGATTGGGGCATTGTTGTTGTCTACCTGTCCGGATCGGTAGCGATCGGATTGTTTGCCAATCGCTATATCCGCGATATGACCGATTACATCGTGGCGGGACGGTCGCTGCGTTCT
>Ga0115002_10001932_pt1 | contig 27622 bp, 22 predicted proteins | sample ArcticOcean_MG_C_8_FD_89576 | JGI IMG/M metagenome (GOLD analysis project Ga0115002, IMG submission 89576) | Marine microbial communities from western Arctic Ocean - ArcticOcean_MG_CB11_86 | ecosystem: Environmental > Aquatic > Marine > Oceanic | place: Arctic Ocean: Canada Basin | collected... | reverse complement strand
GTCCCCGGTGCAAACATCGAAATGGCAATGTCCGGGAACGACAACTCGTCGTCAATGATCGTGACCGTACCCTGAGAGTCCGTGATTCGGGCGTTCTTGGCACTCGACAACACCACCCCAAACGACTCGTCTCCCTCGTCCAACGTGTCGCCCAATACCGGCACGCTGATCGTCCGGAACACCTCGCCCGGAGCAAACACCAGCTTGCCCGATACCGGCAGGTAGTCCTCGGTCACCACCGTCGCCGTGCCGTCGATCGTCGAGTAGTTCACCGAAACGGTCTGCTCGTGAGGCCGAGACAGGGTGACGACCAGAGTGGCATTCGACTCGTCTCTCAGTCCGTTGAGCACGACGTCGACATTGTCGATCGCAAACGACTCGTCATCGCCGCCCTGGTACCCCGCACCACCGGCGTACCACTGGATGGTCACCGTGCTGGCGGTATGAGGAATCGCGTCGAAACGAGACTCCAGAGACAGGTCCCAGGCCGAATCGTTGATGTAGATCGGATGGTTGCCACCGTTGGGAGTGAACAGGTCGTTGCGGTTGTGTTCGAGTTGGACTCCGTCGGCCGGTGAGTAAATGTCGTCGGCCAGCAGGTCGTAGGTGTCGTCGGTCATCTGCTGATCGAAAGCGACGCTGTAGACCACGTCGCCGTCGACCGCCACGTTGAAGAAATCGGGATAGTCGATCGGGTTGCCCTGGGCGTCTCCGGCCGACGTGTTGCCGTCCCAGTTCTCGATGATCGCCAACAGAAAACTGATGTCCAGACTCGTGTGATCCGGCAATGCCGTCAGCACCAGAGTGATCGGCTCGGGAGACTCGCTGCCCGGATCGCCCACCGTCCCGCCCGTGGCGTTGTGCAAGAACGAACCACTAAACATGTTCGAACCGGTCCCCAGGCCCGAATAGCCCTGCACGTCGGTCAGACCCACCGACCCGGTCATCTGGAGGAATTCCAGAGGCATCCCCGAATTGAAGTCGGTCGAGAAGATGACCGCACTGTTGTTGTCATTTCCCTCGGGATCCACCGTGGCGTTGCTGATCGCTAGAGTCCACTGCTCGTCACCGTCGATCAGGTCGTTGCCGGCTCCACCGTCCATGTGGTCGGCACCGAACCCGCCAAACAACACGTCCGCGCCACCCTGGCCTCGCAACACATCGGTGCCCAGGTTGCCTTCCAACAGGTCGCCGCCGGGACCGCCAAACAAGGTGTCGTCGCCCTCGCCACCCTCAAGCGTGTCGGCGTTGCCTTCACCGTTCAGGCGGTCGTTGCCGACGTCGCCCAGCAACAGGTCGCTGCCCGAACCGCCATTGATCGTGTCGTGCTCGGTGCCGCCCGACAATGTGTCCCGACCACCCTGGCCCAGCAGACTGTCGTAACCGCCATCACCCGATATGCTGTCCGATCCGCCGCCTCCGAAAATCACGTCGTCGCCCAGGTCGCCGTTGAGTACGTCGTCGCCAGAACCGCCGTTCAAGGTGTCGTTGCCGTCGCCGCCACCGATCACGTCTATGTCGTGATTGCCGTTCACACGGTCGTTGCCCGATTCGCCAAACAACGAGTCGCGACCGTCGCCGCCGTCGATCGTGTCGTCGCCGTCACCACCGCTGATCTGGTCCTGGCCGTCGTTGCCCGACAATTGATCGTTGCCACCACCACCGGTGATTATGTCGTCGCCATGGCCACCACTGATCTGGTTGGCTCCGCCGCCGCCGGTCAACGTGTCCGTGCCGTGACCTCCGTCGATCACGTCGTCGAAATCGGCACTGGCAATCACATGATCGTTGCCCTCGCCCGCCTCGACATCAATCCACTGCAATGACGTGAAGACGCTCGAATCGAGACCGCTGAGATCGATCAGGTTGTCGCCCTCACCACCGGTGATCTCGATGCTCACCAACGACGTCGTCGTCAAACTCGACGGAATGCTGGCGTCGGCCTGGCCATCAACCAGCAACTGGACCTGGCCCGCGTTCGACGGATCCTCGCGGATCGTCAGATCCTCGCCCGAATCCGCCGTTACCCGCAACGCACCCTCCAGGACGCTCGCCGTCACCGACGACAATAGGACGCGGTCTTCCAACGACTCGAGTAATCCTGCACCTCGTCGTAACAGGCGACGACGTGACATCGAATTTCGCCGGGTCAGCCGATTTCGTAAACCGTCTAGCCAAGATCTCAATTGCATCGTCCCGTCCTTGGGGTGTCTTCATCACGGTGCACACAAAAGGCTACGACGCCTCCTTGTCTACATCCCCCCTTTCACACCCGTGCATTCATTACAAAGCGACCAATCAGCACAATTGCGCCGATTCCTACACCAAACACGACCTACAACCCTTACAACCGGAAAGGATGACTCAGCCTACCCAACTCTCCAAACCTACCGAATCGCCGTCCGGCACGAATTCGCATTTCAACGGAACTGCAATACCAATGATCACCTCGAGTCACTACGATGCCGCACATTCGTGGGACTCAGAAAGGCATCCGCCTCGTATCCACATCCAGGACAGTTATCTTCACCTATCGGCACGGGACGATTGATCCATGGCAAGTGCAGAGGCAGCAGGCGACTCGGCGGCACCCGATTCCAGTAAAAATCAGTTTCTTTTCTGGGGCTGTTTTGCAGCACTGATCGCGACCGCCTTCGGGTTCCAGGTCCGAGCGATGCTGATGCTGACCTGGGGCAACGAGTTTGGACTCAGTCCGACCGAACAAGGCGAAATCTTCGGAGCCGGCCTGTGGCCGTTTGCTGTCAGCATCATTCTCCTGAGCCTTGTGATCGACCGGATCGGCTACGGCAAGGCGATGATCCTGGCCGCGATTTGCCACGTCACTCAGACCGTCATGCTCTGGAAGGCCGACGGCTACGAAATGCTCTACTGGGGTTCGATCATCGGAGCCCTCGGCAACGGCACGATCGAAGCCGTCATCAACCCGGTCGTCACCACCATGTTCCCTCGCCAGAAAACCAAGTGGTTGGCCATCCTGCATGCGGCCTGGCCCGGCGGACTGGTCATCGCCGGCCTGCTCTTCATGGGCGTCGCCGACAAGGGTGACGGGAACTTCATCGAGAACTACAAGACAATCGTCCTGTTGACCCTGATCCCCGTCGTCGTCTACTCGATCATGCTCCTGGGCCGGACATTCCCCGTGCAAGAACGGGTCAAGGCAGGCGTTTCCTTCAAGGAAATGCTGCAGGAACCGGGAATCCTCTCCTGGTCGGTCGCCGTCGTGCTGGTGGTGCTCGAGGTGGGACGAGTCTTCGACCTGGGCACTACGGCCAAACTCACTGCCATGGCCGCCCTGATCATCCCGTTTGCCGCCTATGTCAGGACCTTGGGCCGACCCGTCTTTTTCCTGATGGTGCTCATCATGGTCCCGCTGGCCACCACCGAACTGGGCACCGACAGCTGGATCACTCCACTGATGGAAACCGAAATGACAGCCAGTGGGATCAACGCCGGATGGGTGCTGATCTACACCTCGCTGATCATGATGGTCCTCCGCTTCTTTGCCGGACCGATCGTCCATCGACTGCTGCCGCTGAACCTGCTGGCCATCTCGGCCGGACTGGCCGCCATCGGACTGTTCCTGCTCGGATCGGTCAGCGGCTTCATGCTGATCTTTGCCGTCGCCACACTCTACGGACTCGGCAAGACCTTCTTCTGGCCAGCCACGTTGGGAGTTATCTCCGAGCAGTTTCCCAAGAGCGGAGCCCTGGGCATCAACATGATCGCCGGAATCGGCATGCTCAGCGTCGGCACGCTCGGAGCCGCATGGCTCGGGTATGTCCAGGAAAATGACACGGCCCAAGTGCTCAAGAAGGACCATTCAGCCGTCTACGAAAAGACGGTCGCCAGTACCGAGGCCAAGAGTTTTCTGGGACTGATCGACTACAAGAGCGTCGATGCCAGCAAGGCGACTGACGCCGAATCCCAGACGATCTCGGACGTTCAGAATGGATCGAAAAAGTCCGTCCTGAGAACCGCGACCGTCTTGCCCATCACGATGTGCGTGGCCTACATCCTGTTGATCGCCTACTTCAACAGGCGAGGCGGATACAAGGTCGTCGAACTCGGCTGACGGCCTGAGATCAGACACTGCCCGACTGGGACGAGTCCACCTCTCCCGACGTCGCCAACTCGGGCCACCGGTCTGCCCAACCGGCAACCCGCTCGAACGCCCGGCTCGCACGCAGCACACCCGCGTCGTCATGACGTCGACCCACCAACTGCAGCGATACCGGCAACCCGTCGGCCGTAAAACCGCACGGGACCACCGACGCCGGTTGACCGGTCAAATTGAACGGATAACTGAACGGCGTCCACAACAACGGCCGTGGCTCCTGGCCGGACATCGGCCGGGCGTTGTCCAAACCAACGGGAAACGCCGCGATCGCAGTCGCCGGGGTCACCAGCAAATCGAAATCCGCATACAACGCCAGCACCTGCTGCCAGTACGCAAAACGATCGAGTGCCGCTCGAGCAAACTCGCCTCCGCTCAACTTCACCCCCTCATCCACCAGTTCCTTCAAACCCGGATCCAACCGGTCCCCCTCCGCTTCCAGCCTCGGGCCCAACGAACCGGCAATGCCGCCATAAAAGTAGATGTTCCAACACTCGTACGGGTCCGGCCAATCCAGCGATACCGTCTCGACCGTCGCACCCGCCTCGACAAACCGCTCGACCGAATCCCTACACAACGACGCCACCTCCGGATCCACCTCGCCAAAACCCAAGTCCGGACTGTAGGCGATCTTCCAACCCGCTATCCCCTCGTCCAACACCTCGCTGTACGACAACCTCTCGGCAGGCAACGACAACGCGTCTCGATCGTCCGGCCCGGCGATCACATCGAGCACCAGCGCCGAATCGGCCACCGTCCGGGTCAATGGTCCCTTGTGACGCAACGAATCGACCGTCGTCGCTGGGTAATTCGGCACGCGGCCATACGACGCCTTGATCCCGAACAAACCACAAAACGCCGCAGGAATTCGGATCGAACCGCCGCCGTCAGTCCCGATCCCCACCGGCCCCATCCCAGCAGACACCGCCGCCGAGGCACCACCGCTACTGCCGCCCGGAGTGCGACTCGGATCCCACGGGTTACGCGTCGTCCCAAACACCAGGTTGTCCGTCGCACCCTTCCAACCAAACTCCGGACTGTTCGTCCGGCCGATCAACACCGCGTCGGCACGCTTCAATCGAGACACCAATGGAGTGTCCTCGGGCGTCACATTCTCCTCGAACCACAGCGACCCAAACGTCGTCCGCTCGCCCTCGATGTACAGGTTGTCCTTGATCGAAATCGGAACACCCGCCAACCGACCCACCGACTCGCCACGCGACACACGCTCATCGATCGACGCAGCCGTCGCTCGGGCCGAATCGGCCATCGACGTGCAAAAAGCGTTCAGGTGAACGTCGAGTGTCTCGATCCGACCCAGGATCGACTCGGTCACCTCAACCGCTGACAAATCACCACGACGCACCGCCGCCGAAATCTCCACCGCCGTCATCTGCCAGATTGGTTGCGTCGCCATCGAGGTATTCCTGACTTCTTGGAGCTGATGCGGACTGGACACAGCTTACGGCAGCCCGAAACGTCAAACAACTTGCCCGGGCGTTGCCCGAGTGCGACGAATCGGTTACCTAGGACGAACCGTGACTGCCCCAGACTCTCCATCGTCGACCCACCCGCCATCCGACCCCCTCGCCGAAACGATCTCGGCCATCCACGACAGCCCGACCCGGCTTGCGATGGCGATCACCGGTGGAGGCAGCGGTGCACTGTCGCGACTGCTGGCAGTCCCCGGCGCCTCCAGAACTCTGCTCGATGCACAGGTGCCGTACTCGGCCAACGCACTCACCAACTTCCTGGGCCGACAACCCGATCGCTTCTGCGACGAATCCACAGCACTGGCCATGGCGGTTGTCGCCTACCAACGAGCCACTCGCCTCGTCGACGACCCGGGCCAAAACTACCCAATACTCGGACTGGCCGCTACCGCCTCGCTCGCCTCCGATCGAACCAAACAGGGCGAACACCGGGCACTGGTCGCACTACAGACCAACTCGACCACAACACTTGCTCGACTCGACCTCGAAAAAAATGTCCGATCTCGAGCCGAAGAAGAACACCTGCTGGCCTGGCTGATTGTCCAACTGCTGGCGGAAGCCGCCGGAGTGAACCGATGCCCGGAATTGGCACTGGGTGAGGCCGACCGGCTGGTGATCCGTCAGAGTGTCGCGTCGGCCGAGTTGGCCGATCTCTGGAACCAACGCACGCCCATCGCCTGGAGCCTCACCGATGGCAACTGGTCGCCACAACCGCCCGCTCCGCCCGTCGGAATCCTCTCGGGGTCGTTCGCACCAAGACACCAGGGACATGTCCAACTGCAACAGGTGGCCGAAACCATCCTCGGGCAACCGGTCTACTACGAAATGACTGTCGTCAACGCCGACAAGCCGCCGCTCGATTTTGACACGATCCATCAACGCCGCAAGAACTTCACCGACCAGCCACTGGCTGTCACCGCGTCCCCCACGTTCCTCGAAAAAGCCCGACTGTTCCCCGGCACCACGTTCGTGATCGGAGCCGACACGGCCGCTCGAGTCATCCATCCCCGTTTTTACGACAACGACTCCGACCAGCGAGACGCCGCACTCGATGCGATCGCCCAACTCGACTGCCGCTTCCTGGTCGCCGGACGACTCGACAACGGCCGCTTCCTAGAACTCGCCACACTCGAACTGCCCAAGAACGCCAAAGACCTCTTTGATGCCATCCCCGCATCACTGTTCCGCTGCGACATCGCCTCGAGCGATATTCGTAATACGCAGAACTAGACCCGTCTGCCGACGACGCCAGTCCCGCGAAAGACATCAAGTCGAGGCGTCCGGTCGACCGATTTTGACTACAGGTCGTTTCAGATCGCGGCTCAGTCGCGACCGCAGGGAAGCTCGATGAAAACACCGGTCACCAATCCTCGACAACTCATGACCCGACAGCCCGGTCACCTCGGTCTGGCACTCGTCGCCCTCTGCTCGTATGGGCTGCTTCACGCCGGCGAACCCACTCGATCTCGCACCACCACGCCCCGCCGAAGTTCGCTCGAAGTGACCGAAATCGTCGCAGCCACCTCGTCGGACGACGCCCGGCAATCGGTCGCAGCCAAGATCCCTCTCGAACAACTCCAGGACCATCACCGGGCTCAGGTCGAAGATCTGCTCGGTGGTCATACTCTGTTTCGCTGCCTGCCGGCGATTCGAATCGAACTGGAACCGGCGACCTACGAATACTACCGCCGTAATCCCTCGATGGCGGTCGCCGTCTGGAAAGTACTGGGCATCTCAAAACTCCAACTCAACACGACCGCCGCTCCCGATCTCTACACCGTCAAGAGTCCCGACGGATCCGACGCGACGATCGAGATTCTGTTGCGAACCGACGACCTGCTGATCGTTCGCGGCACCGGCACGTGGCACTCCGGCCTGCTGCCGACCCCGATTCGCAGCGAAGGCCTCGTCGTGCTCAGACATCGGTTCGAGCAGGACACCGAGGGCCGACGCTACGTCTCGCACCAGGCTGCCCTGTTTCTCACCTTCCCACGAAAGTCGGTACGCAGCGTCGCCCAGTTGGTCGCTCCGGTCACCAACATGATCGCCGACCGCAACTTCCACGACATCAGTCTCTTCCTGAGAATGATGCAGGTGGCGTCGGTCGAACGACCCGCTTGGGTCGAAATGATCGCCGGACGACTCGAAGGACGGACCCGAGCCGAACGGGACGAGTTTCTCAAGTCCGCCGCTCGAGCGGTCGTTGCCGACCGCCGACGTCGTCGCCCGAATGCTCAGCGCTGAGAGACTCGGGGCTTGAGCACCACGGCCAAGAAGCTGATCGCGCCCAACAGCGGGATCACCACAAGCACCAGCCGCGGACGCCAACACACGACCGCCACCGCTGCAATCACCACCCAGAACAACTTCGGCGACACCTTCGTCCCGGCCGCCGTGCCAAATCGACCTGGCAATGCCAACCACAGGCATCCCACGACCACCCCGATCCGAATCATCCCACCAATGGCACCCTTGGCCCACTGACCAGACGGATCCCACCACCAAACCAGGATCGCACCGAGCAGGAAACCCAACGAAACAATGCCCACCAACGAGCGATTCGGACCACGATTCTCTTCCGTCATCACGGCACTATGATCGCTCCCTGTCCCGTCGGTCAATGACACTTGCCCGACAGGGAGCTCAGACGAACTCGAAGCAGGTCCAATGCCGTCTTGGCCGATCGGCTCCGAGTGAACGATACATCACCGAGCAACGTCAGAGATTTCGTCTCCACACCATCCGGCCCGGCACACGCGACCCAGGTCGTCGGAGCCACCTGGTCGGCAGCATCCGGATCGTACGCCGGACACGCCGCCACCGACAACGCGTAGCCCGAATCGTTCGCCATCCGACAGGCCAACGCCAACTCGCGTGCCACCAACTCGCTGCTGCCCTCGCCACCAGGCACCTCGCCACCAAACACCCGACCCATGCGATCGGCATCACCCAGTACTTGGCCACCAACAAAACAACCCGAAGCTGCGTCCACGTCGCTGAGCCAAGCGGCCAGCACGCCGCCAGTCCCAATCTCGGCCGTCGACAACGTCTGGCCACATGCCAACAACTGAGCGATCACGACACTCTCGAGCGAATCGTCACCCGAGCCAAATACCAATGAACCCAACCGATCCCGAATCTGCGAGTCCACTCGAGAAATCTTCTCCAAACACTCCGCTTCACTCGAACCGCTTGCGTTGATTCTCAACGTGATCGTCGCCTCGTGCACAGTGATCCCAACCTCGGGGTCGTGGTCGCGAGCCGTCAGTTCACCCAACATCTCCTCGGCAGCCGATTCACCCACACCGAAACAATGCAACAACGCCCGCCGGATGACACGGCCCGATCCGGTCAACCGAGGCCGAACTTCGTAGCTGAACATCCGCTTCATCTCGCTGGGAACTCCGGGCATCGCCACCAACTGACACGCCCCTGCCCCCTCCCCTGCCCCGCCGCCGTGCTCCATCCAGATTCCTGGAGCCGTGCCGCGAGGGTTGGCGATCGCACGACTGCCGACGGGCAACATCGCCTGAACCCGGTTGCGATCGGGCATCTCGCGGCTGCGGCGAGCAAACAGGTCTGTGATATGAGCCAGGCAGTCTTCGTCGAGTGCCAACTCGACACCGGCCAAGGCCGCCAGGGCGTCACGCGTGATGTCGTCCAGAGTCGGACCCAGGCCACCGGTGATCAGCACCAGGTCGCAACGATCCGATGCAATCTCGAACACCTCGGTCATCGCCTCGATCGAATCAGACATCGTCGTGTGGTACGCCACCACGATCCCCAACTCCGCCAACTGCAAACTCAACCACTGACTGTTTGTGTCCAGCTTCGCCCCACTCGTCAACTCGCTCCCGATCGCCACAATCTCAGCCTTCATGCCAATTCATCCTCCCGGGTCACTGCCACACCACCCGTACCCTCACCGGTACCCACAACCGGGTCCGACTCGTCACAGGATGTCTCCGTCACGTCGTTGTAGACCGCCACAGTGCTACGGACCATCGCCGTGGTCCCAAAACGAGCCACCACGTCCGTCTGCCCCGCCTTGCCAATCGCACGTGCCGTGGTCGGATCATCGAGCAGTTCGAGAATCCTTCGAGCCAGCGTCGTGCTGTCGCCCGGTGGCACCACCAACCCCGTCTCGCCATCTCGAACAACACTCGCCACACCGCCCACACCCGTCGCGATCACCGGTCGACCCATTGACATCGCCTCGAGCAGAATCGTCCCCAACCCCTGCTGAAGCGATGGCAGACAAAACACGTCCATCGCCGCCAACGCATCCGAGAAATCCGGCCGGTTGGACAAAAATGTCACGCGGCCCCGGATCCCCAACTCCCCGGCCAATCGCCGCAAATTGGACTCCTCGGGACCCGCTCCTGCCACCAGGAACTCGACATCCCGACCCGCTGCCAACACCGTCCGAGCCGCTCCGAGGAAATGAGCGAGACCCTTGACCGATTCCAATGGGCCGGCAGTGCCGACACACGCGACATGCCCCGAATCCAGAACGTCCACCAGTTGGCCACCAAAAGAGATCGGATCAACCCGATCCACGCCCGCCGGGATCACTTCGATCATCGCTTCAGCTATGCCCCCACGTTCCCTCAACGACTCGCTCACCGCCTCGCTCACCGCCAACACCCGCCTCACCGATTCCGGTAGCCTCAACCGCTCACGCTCACCCAACACCTCGTTCACACTGACGACCAGAGGCCGCCGCCAGGCCGAAGCCAACCAACCACCCAATCCAATCCACCGAAGCGATTGCACGTGGATCACGTCCGGAGGCGCCAGACTCAGGTCTCGACACAACTGGTGACGGACCAGGCGGTCGATGATCCGAGTCGTCAGGCCGGGGTACTCCAGAATCGCAACATCGCGGCGGATTCTCGCCGGCAACCGCGACGCACTACTGCAGACGACCAGAGGATCTAAGCCGTGACCGGGCAATCGCTCGGCCAATCGCAGAAACGCCGACGTGCTGCCGCGGACCTCGAACTCGCCAGCCAGCAACAACACGCGTCCAGAAAAATCAGAGACCGCGTCGGCCACGACGCCCCCGACGTCCCTTCGGACGTGAAAGGACCTCCTGGACCACCACCGCCTGACGGATGCCTTCGGGCCGAGTCAACAGCCCGACCAGGGCTTCGGCCGTCAACCCACTGCCACCGTCCTTCCAGATCTCGGCAGACTCGGCAGACTCGGCAGACTCGGCAGACTCGACGTCCGTGTCGAAGACGGACCCCATGTGAGACGCCACACTTCGCTCGACTCCATGCCCCAGGTCCTCTTCCACCAGGCGCGCCATCCGACCTTTCGGAAGGTGCGAGACAACATCATCGTCGACATCCGTGTCGATGTGCCGGTCGCCAATCACGTGCCGATTCGACAACCCGCTCAACTCGCGACGTGCTGCCTGAGGCTCCGGTTGCTTGGCTGGCTCAACCGGTCGTTCGACCACATTCTCGACCGCTTGGCCCACACCGCCTCGCACCTGCTGCAGAAACCGGTCGATCTCGGCCTGCACCCGCCCGGCGCCGTTCCCTGCCGCAGCATCCTGAACACCGGCGCCAGCGCCGCCACCGGCCTCCTTGACTTTGTTGGCAATCCAACCGATCAACGCGATCGCACCGACGATCAGCGGCACAAAGTCGGTCAGATCGGCCAACAGGTGCATGAGCACTTTCCACGGAAAACCGGTACGACGTGATCGTGTCCGAACCTACTTGCTGCTGTCGCCGCCACCAGATCCTCCGGCGATCGTCTGCCGCATCTCTGTGTCAGCCTGGACGTTCTTCAATTCGTAGTAGTCCATCAGGCCCAGCTTGCGGTTTTCGAAGGCGGCAGCGATCGCTCGAGGCACAGCCGCTTCGGCCAATACCACCTTCGCACGACTCTCCTGGACCTTCGCGATCATTTCCTGCTCGCGAGCCGCCGCCGAAGCTCTCTGCTCTTCGGCCTTTGCCTGAGCCACTCGCATGTCGGCCTCGGCCTGATCCGCCTGCAACCGGGCCCCAATGTTCTCTCCAACATCCACGTCCGCAATGTCGATCGAGACGATTTCGAAGGCCGTCTGAGACTCAAGGCCCTGGCCGAGCACGGTCTGAGAAATTGAATCGGGATTCTCGAGCACGGTCTTGTACGATCGAGTCGAACCGATCGCCTGGACGATGCCCTGCCCGACTCGAGCAATCACCGTCTCCTCGGTCGCTCCACCGATCAACTGATTAATATTGGTTCGGACCGTGACCCGGGCGCGAGCCTTCAACTGGACGCCGTCACCGGCCACCGCGTCCAACGTGCCGCTGCTGGACTTCGACGGGTCCGGACAATCGATCACCTTGGGATAGACACTCGTGCGGACAGCATCCAGCACGTCCCGACCCGCCAGGTCGATGGCTCGGGCAGTGTCGAAATCCAGATTCAGGTGGGCACGGTCCGATGCCACCAACGCACGAATCACGTTGGGAACGTTGCCGCCAGCCAAGTAGTGAGCCTCGAGATCTCGAGTCGAAATGTCGTAGTGCTGGTACAGCTTCGCCTGCGTGGCCATGATCTTGCTGCGGACGATCACCGACGGATTCACCTTCCGCAGGCTCATCACGATCAGGTTCAACAGGCCAATCTTGGCACCGGTCGTCACGCACTGGATGTACATGCCGAAGTAACGCATCACGATGGCAAAGACCACCAAGACGATGATTCCACCAACAACGGAAATGACGATTCCTGCAGGGCCCCCGAACACGACTACCCCCTTCGCAATCTGAACTCGTGACAACCCGGCCAAGCCACTCGCATTTTGACGACGTCACGCCATAGCCACACAAGAGGCCCAATCGGACCGAAATCTCTGCTTGCTGTTTAACCCTCGAATTCCCGGAAGTCAAGAGGCGCGTCGTCGGGATCCGAATCGGTCCCCTCTGACAATCTCGATGTCGGCCGCACCCGCAAACGATTGCCTCGCAATCCAATCACCTCGACCAACTCGCCTCGATCCAACATCATCCCCTCACCCTCGCAATGCAACCGCTCGCCGCCAATCTCGACCATCCCGCCCGGATTCAATACCGTCACCGTCACACCAGTGCAACCAACCTGAGTCTCCAGGAACTCCACCTCCGACTCGTAACCCGTCAACGTGGCACCCTCGGGTGGCTCCAACGTCAGACGACGTCCCCAAGCCGTGTGAGGCAGGATCTGGACGGCTCCGAGTATGGACGACGGGACCAAGACCACGGCAGCCATCACGAATGACCAGAAACGGACCGGGGAATCGTCCCACCACGCCTGACCGGCAAACAGAATCGATGCCACCAGACTGCTGACAGCCAATACCGTGATCAGGCCGCCCGATGGAATGAAGAACTCCGCAGCAAATAGAAACACACTGATCGCCAACAACGCGAACGCCAGAACCACCGCACTCTCCGACATCTCCACTCGCTCCGACTACCTGCCAGACAACATGCCTACAAACAACCGCAACCCGAAACGGCCAAGGCACCAGGAACAGTCTAACAGCCATCGACCCGGCACGGGGAAGCGACTTGATCTGTTTTTCGCCAGGCTGACGCCTGCTCTAACGCACGCGGCGACGGGGATCCGGTGCACGCCAGATCCAACTCCGGCGATCGCTTGCAGACAATGACGGTTTGGAGGCTGCGGTCGAGGCTGCGGTGGGTTGAGGAGACTGGGCACGGGCTACGATGTGGAGGGACCGAGGAGTTTGAGTGGTCCGAGACTGCCAGCCGACGACTCGGACCACCGGCGACCGCAAGGCCCACACCACCCACTCACGCTCCAACTGCTCGATCGAAATCCCGCCACAACTCGTACTCACCGCAGCGTCCCAGTCACCACCCGATGCCGATTCGAGGAATTCCAGAAACCCGAGCCGTCCCAACCGCTCGACCAGAAACCTCACCAACGAAACACCCTCGGCATAAAGAGCCAACATCGTCGGCCGGTCGGCCGGATACTCGGACATCCGCAGCAGGTCTCTCAGAACGATCCGCCGCCCGGATTCCAACAGCTTGACCACCGCCCGTTGCTGCCGCCGCCGTTCCGCCAGCGATTCGGCCATCACCGCCGCACCCTCATCCGCCCATCGCGGTACCGGACGACGGAAACGACAGGCGAAAACGGTGTGAGTCAACTCGTGAGGCAAAATCGACTCGAGCACTTCGACGTCGGGGCCCTGCAAGGTCATCTGCCAACCAAAGACCTCGCCACGACGGAAACTGAATGTCGTCGCTCCCGAGGCTTGTGGGTGACCCGAGCGGACCAGGATGCGGCACGCTACCGACCACCGAGGCATCTCGTGACCGACCCATCGCACCGACAACTCGCGACGATGAGACTCCGCGGCCAATGCGACTCGAGCGGCCAGCGAACGCGTGCTGGCCGTGACAATAAAGTTCTCGGTCCGATACACCGCAGCAACCGCCACCTCCCAACCGCTCACCAAACAGAACACACTCACCCACATCGCCAGCACAACCACGCCACCTCGCGACTGGCCCCCCCAAACACAAGCCGCCTCGCACCGCCCACCGCTCATCATCGGGAACCTCCCTGTCCCCCCCGGAAGCCCCCCTCCAGACAACCTCATCTTAGAGCAATTGCCGGTCCCCAAATCCAACAATCAACGGTCAACTTGGACCGAACCGGCAGCCCCACCCCGGACACCTGCATAACTCATGTTTTGACAACACGTTACCACCACATTCCACGCAGCACCCTGAATCCGATCGCGTTGCATACCGACTCGACAGGTCACGTTCCGAGCCTCCAATTCTTGTAGGACTTACACGGCAAACTGTCACAGTGGAAAGAAACGACAAGCGGTGTTGGATGATCCCGGCTGGTTGTGTCGTTGCTTGCAAGCCGGTTGAGCCGACGTTACAACGTCAGCGACGTGTCGAAAGCGGCCCTGCCGTCCGAGTTTCGTCACCTGTCCCCGTAGCTCAATTGGATAGAGCGCTGGCCTCCGAAGCCAGAGGTTAGAGGTTCGAATCCTCTCGGGGATATTCGTTCCTCAACCCTCATTTTGCAGCGAGCCAATGATGGCCGAGCGAGACACCGCGTTCCAGATATCCGCGTCGAATATCCGCTTTGGCCCGGGAACGACAGCCGAAGTCGGCATGGATCTGGCCGACATGTCGATCAGCAAGGCGGTGGTCGTCATCGACCCGGCGTTGGTCGAGTTGCCGACAGGCCGCACGGTGATCTCGTCGCTCGAAGACGCTGGTGTGGGATACGAGGTGTTTGAGCGTGTCTCGGTTGAACCGACGGACCGGAGTTTTCAGGCGGCGTCGGACTTCGTGACTCGAGGCGATTTCGACGCGATCGTGGCCGTTGGTGGCGGCAGTGCGATCGACACGGCCAAGGCGGCGAATCTGTACGCCACCTACCCCGCCGATTTTCTCGAATACGTCAACGCACCGATTGGACGAGGCCGCCCGGTGCCCGGTCCGCTCATGCCCCTGATCGCGATCCCGACCACAGCCGGCACCGGCAGCGAGACGACCGGAGTGGCGATCTTTGACTTTGTCGAAATGCGAGCCAAGACCGGCATCGCTCACCGGTTCCTCAAACCCACACTCGGCATCATCGACCCAGTCAACACCCGCACCATGCCATCAGCCGTCGCCGCCGCAACCGGACTCGATGTGCTCAGCCACGCCTTGGAATCCTACACCGCGATCCCGTTCAACCAACGACCTCGACCGGCTCGGCCAATCGAACGTCCCGCCTACCAGGGCACCAACCCGATCAGTGACATTTGGGCGATTCGGGCCCTGGAACTGATGGCCGAATTCCTCCCACGTGCCGTCGCCGATACGTCCGATGAAGATGCTCGAGGCCAAATGATGCTGGCGGCGGCGATAGCCGGGATCGGTTTTGGAAACGCCGGAGTCCACCTGCCGCACGGCATGTCCTACCCAGTTGCCGGGATGGTCCGCGATTTTCAACCACCCGGTTACCACGTCGATCACCCCATGGTCCCCCACGGCATCTCCGTGATCCTCAACACCGCAGCCGTCGTCCGCTTCACCGCCGACACCAACCCCGCCAGGCACCTCGAAGCCGCACGTGCACTCGGTGCCGACATCAGCGACGCCGATCCGCTCGACGGCAACCATGCCGGTCGACTCCTCGAAGAACGAATCGTCCACTTCATGAAAACTCTCGGCATGCCCAATGGACTCGCCGATGTCGGCTACTCAGATGACGATATCCCCAGCCTCGTCGAAGGCACTTTGCCTCAACACCGAGTCACCAAGCTGTCGCCCCGAGAAGCCTCGCGAGAGGATCTGGTCAACCTGTTCCAGAACTCGATGCAGAACTGGTAGACGACTCGTCTTCTTCGCCTTCCTCGGCCCGGAACGACTTCAACACCAGCATGATGGCACCGGTGACCAGAAAGGCATCGGCGAAGTTGAAGACCGGGTAGTGGTATCTTTGGCCCATCCGAGTCCCTGGCCGTCCGAAGGTGAACAGCAGGAAGTCGCGGACCGCATAACGCGTCTCCCCCGCCCGGACCGTTCCGTCGGGATACACCTCGCCGTGACAACCGGCACGGTCGTAGAGATTGCCCAGCGTGCCGGCCAGGATCAGGCCCAACGCGACGCTCAACCAGATGCTCGAACGGCCACCCAACCAAAACAACCAGAAAAAGACTCCGGCCACGGCCACCAGAGACAACAGAGCAAACAGCCAGGTCAGGCCCTGACCGACTCCGAACAGTGCCCCCTCGTTGAAACTCGTCGTCAACTCGAATGTCGCCCAGCCTCCACCGATCGGTCGACGTGCACCCGAAACGAACTCGGGATCAAACGTGACCCACTTGGTCCACAAGTCCACAACCAGACCGACAATGGCCAGAACAGCAAAGATGGCCACGGCCCAACCCGAACCCCGTCCCGCAGCCGGCTGAGAACTGCCGCCCTCCCGACCAACCCGCTCGGCCTCGTCACTCATGGCGCCTCGGATTCTCGCAATCGCTCGCAATCGATGCAGTAACGCGTGAAGGGAATCGCCCGCAGACGCGGTTTCTTGATCCGAGCCTGCGATTTCGTCTTCCCCTCCGCCAAACACCGCTCGCAACCGCCGTAACTCCCATCCTCGACACGACCCAATGCCTCGGAAATCTCTCGCAACGTCTCCTGCTCGTTCTCCACGAACCGCAAGGCAAAATCCTGCTCGTAATTGTCCGTGCCGGCGTCGGCGTTGTGAGTCGGACTCCGCGAATCACTGCCCCCCTCGCCCTTGGTCAACGCCAAGTCGGTCAACTGCTCGACGTCACCGCGCAAACGTGACCGCAGTCGCTCAAGTAACTCGCGGAACTCCTTGAGCTCGCGCTTGGGATAGACGCCCATCAACTCTCTCCGCACAACAGCCGAAACGGTAGTCTTGAGACCACCCCATTTTGGCGCGGCATTATGGTGACAGGATCACCACGGGTCAAGCAATCGCCTCGAAGACCGGTTCCCCGCCATGAGCAATGGGTACCGGGCGTCCGTTGAGATCTTCGACAGTCATCGATGGGTCGACCCCCAGTTGGTGATAGATCGTCGCCACCATGTCGCCGGCCGAGACCGGGCGATCCGAGGGGTAGGCGGCCTGGGCATCGGTCCGCCCAACCACGCAACCCCGCTTCATGCCACCACCGAACATCAGGCTGAAACCACATTGCGGCCAGTGATCCCGGCCGGCCTTCGCGTTAATTCTCGGAGTCCGTCCCATCTCGCCCATCACCACCACGAGTGTCGTTTCGAGCAACCCTCGAGACTTCAGGTCGGTGACCAGCGAGCTGACCATCGCGTCGAGAACGGGCAGGTGACCGCGGAGCATCCCGAAGTTGTTCCCGTGCAGGTCCCAGTGGCCGCCCCGTTGAGCCTCCCAGTTGACCGTCACGAAGGTCGAACCCGCCTCGACCAGCTTGCGAGCCACCAGCGTGCTATTGCCCCACAGGTTGTCGCCGTAACGGTCGCGGACCGATCGCGACTCGTTCGAAAGATCAAATGCGGCTCGAGTCTTCGGCGACGTCAACAGACCGAAGACCTGCTGCTGGAACTTGGTCATCCCGTCCAAAGACCCGTTCTTGTCGATGCCCTGCAACCGCGTGTCGAATTGTTCAAGCAGGCTGCGGCGGCGGTCGAGTCGATCGGCTGTGACCGAAGGTAACTCGTCGAGTGACGGTAACAGCGGAGCACCTTGAGCCAACACCGGGTCGTAGTCGCCGTTGCCCTTGCGATCCCACTTCGGATCGCAGACGGTCATCAACGGGTCATAGCGGCTTCCCAGGTACCCGCCATAAGGACCCGCACGCCGCAATGCCTGGCCATATCCGGGAAACGCCGGCATCAACACGTATCGCGGTACGTCGCGAGGCCCCTTGTCCAGGTACTGGCATACCGAACCCATACTCGGATGATCCGATCGCTTGGCGAAATAGTTCTCCCGGTCGCTTCCCCCGTCAAAACCCGTCAGGACGTTGTACGGGTTGTGGCTGTTGTACTTGTGAGAATACGTCCGGACCAAGGTCGCCTCGTGCATCAAACCCGCAATGCCCGGCATCAGGCTGCAGATCGGAAGACCGGGAACCGAACTCGGAGTCCCGATCATCTCTCCACGCACGTTCTGAGGCGCATTGGGCTTCAGGTCGAACATGTCCATGTGAGGCGGACCGCCGAACAGATTGATCAGCACGACGCTCCTGGCTCGCTCGGGCAAGTCGGTCTGCTGCCGAGCCCTCGCGTGCAAAAGCGCAGGCAAACCCACTCCGCCAAAGAGACCCAGCCCTCCAACGCAAATGGCCTCGCGACGACTCACCCCGTCGCACGCCAATCGTCGCTCGCCAAGAACTTTCAAAATCTTACCAGTCTCCCTGACACCACCACCCGTAAACTACCACCAACCCACTCCCTGACTCAAGGTACCTTGCCAATCGGTTCCCCCACCCGCCCGTTGACCGCACCCCCGCAAACTCTACGATGAAACCTCGCAGCCAACCCCACGGCTGCACCCGCGACAGGAACGCCCACCGGATGGAACCGGATGACTCGGTACCGTGAGACAGGCAATGGCCAGGCTGTCGGTAAAAAAACGATTGGCCTTTAGCATCCTGGCCTGTGTCATCGGACTCGGCTTCCTCGAAGGGCTGCTGCACCTCGTCCAAGTGGCCAGCGACTACCGGCAGTTTCGAAACAGCCTGCCCACGGCCACCGATTCCCCCGAATCACACCACGCACAATCCGATCCGGATCTGGGCTGGGTCCACATCCCCGATCGCGTACACCACGACTTCTACGGCCCCGGACTGACTCTGTCGATCGGGCATCAAGGACTCCGCGAGAATCCCGCACACTCGACCGAAGACCGGGGCCATGGACGGGACCCTGAACAGAACACGCTGTTCCGAATCGTCTGCCTGGGCGACTCGTTCACGCTCGGATACGGCGTCGGCGATGCCGATACGTTTCCTGCAAAGCTGCAATCACTCAACCCTCGGACCGAAACACTCAACATGGGACAGGGTGGCTACTCGGTCGGACAGTGCTACCTCTGGTTCCGTCGACTGGGAAGCGAGTTGCATGCCGACTGTGTCGTGCTCGCGATGATCACTGATGACATCTGGCGGATGAACAGCACGCGGATGATGAACGGGTACTCGATGCCCCGATTCGAATTGCAAGACGGCCGGCTGGTGGTCTCTGGACAACCGGTACCCGCCAAGATTCCCACCGGACAATCGCTGGAACCCAACACCCGCATCGGCTCCTTCTTTCTCGAACACACCGCCACCGGACAGTTCTCACGGCAGACACTCGGTGGTCACGCCTCGCTCGAACAATCCGACGCTCGACAACAACTGCTCGAAGTCACGATGGGAATCATTCGGGCCTTGCAGGGAGTCGTCGAGCGGTCTGGTGGGCGGTTTGCTGTTGTGCTGTTGCCCGAATTCCGGGAATTGATCGATGAACAGGCTCACCACGACAACCGACTCGTGGCAACCCGGCTCGAACAACTCGCCACCGATCGCAACATCCCCTTCCTCGACCTGACCAGCGACTTCGCCACGCTCACCGCACGACAAAGAGCCAACCACTACCTCGACGAACAGTGGCACCACTACAGCAGCAGGGGCAACCAGCTGGTCGCCGAACGACTCCACGCGTTCCTCCGCCAATACGTGACCGAATACCCCAAAGCACGCTAGCCGCCCACAAGCCAGGCTCTGTCGGCTCGGCCTCACGCCACGGCAGCCGGCAAACCGTCCTCGATGTCCGGATAGAGCAGTTCCACACCCAATTCGCTCTTCATCCGCTCGTTCCGACACCGCTTCCCCAAGCCGGCAATCCGCGACCCCCGACCGGCCGGATCGAAGTTCGGCGCACCTGCCCCGAACAAATCGGCCAACCGACCAAAGTACTCCTCACGCTGCACCGGCCGATCGTCGCAAACCAACCACGTCCCGCCACCGTCGCCGCCGTCCTCCCAAGTCGAAGCCGACACGACCGCTCGCGTGGCATCGTCGATGTGCACCAGGTTCAGCCAAGCCTTGGGGTCACCACCCAAAGACGCTCCCGACAACAAGGTCTCTCGCCGAGCAATCAATCGACCGGGCCCGTACAGCCCCGCCAGCCGCAACACCCGGCCACGCCCACCTAACCGACGCCGCACCATCAACTCGGACTCGACCAACACGCTCCCATTCTCACGAACCGGCTCCGTCGGCGAATCCTCATCAACCCATTCACCGTCCGACTGGCCGTACACTCCCGTGCTCGAAATCACGACCAGCTGCGATCCTCCCTCGACCAGCACATCGATCACGTTGCTCAACCCGCCCAGCATCACATCACCAAAGGTCGGCGACGTCCGTTCGCGGTCCCGGCTCACCGCAAACAACACGACATCCGCCTCGGTCCACTCGGACAACAGGCCGCCGAGAGAACCGGACAGTGAACCCGGGTCGGTGACGTCACCCACCCGTGGAGTCAGTCCCTGCTCACGGAACTCGCTGGCCCGCTGTTCGGATCGTGTCATCGCCGACACGTCCCAGCCCAATTCACGCCATGCCGTCGCCACCCGCTGGCCCAGGTAGCCGCAACCGATCACCAGGCCCCGATGCTCGAACTGGTTCACCGTCGCCCCACCCACAAAGCGTCAACCAATCTCATTTTCCTCTTCATCCTCAACCTGGACAGCAAACGACACGTCGGTGGTCTGGAACTTCGACTTCAACAACTCCGAAACCGTCTTCGCCCAGAAAACCCCCTCGATCCGCTCGACCTCGGTCATCCCCCGCGAATCCCTCACCTCGATCTCGCCGTAACCAAACAGCAGGAACCGGCGCAACAGGCAGGGCCAGGTGTGGATGAACGTCTTGGCACCCTTCTGGATCGTGCGGTCCTTCTGCTGGAAATTCTCGTGCTCAAGGAAATTGCCCTGATGAGCCACGATCCAGCGGTCATCGAGCTGCTGCCAGATGCTCGACAACAACATCGTCAGCCCCAACACCGCCGAAACCACCATCGGGACACCCCAACCCAATGTGACGTCGATCTTCTGAGCCTTCTCCTTCGCCAACCTGATGATCTCAACCTCGCCCACCTGCTCCCACAACAGCGTCCCCATCACCAGGATCACGATCGTCGTCAACAGAAAACCCGAAGCCACTCGTCCGAATTGAATGCCCATCACCAACACCGTCACGCACAACACGAACAGCCAGAACCACGACAAGCCGTCCATCACCGCCCGAGAAAACTGGGGGATGTTCTCGGCTCCGTGAACAGAGTGGTTGTACAACCCAAAGGCCGCCACGACCCAACCCACCCAGATCAGATGGATCGTGGTGACGAAGTTCGGCTGAGAATAGAACTCGAGCTGACCTCGGCCGTCCTCGGTGTGCAAATCATGGAATGCCAACTGCTTGCGAGCAAGATAACCGATCGGGATCGGCAGGAAGACCACGATGATGTAACGGTAGAACTCCTTCACAACCTTGACGATCATCGCCCACAAAACGCTCCCCGTCTTCTTGGCCACCTCGCCGGCTCCATCAGCCAATGTGTCCAGCAAACCGTCCTCGTCAGCCGCAGGCCGTGGCGACACAGCGGGCACCTCGGGCACGCGAGCGTCGTCGAAATCCGAATCGGCTGACAACGGGATCTGGTCATCGAACATGATCGGAGATCTCTCAGGGGAATCGTCGAATCCACAAACTACCGGCTCCCCCAGCCGCATGCCAGCAGACGGTCGGCAAAATCGGGCGAGCCCTCTTTCACCGCTTCGCGTTCTGCATCTCCTCGCGGTGGCTGCGTTCCTTGATTTTCTCTCGCTTGTCGTACTGGCGTCGCCCGCGAGCCATCGCCAATCCGATCTTCACTCGGCCTTTGACAAAATAGAGAGTCAGTGGGACGAGAGTGAGTCCCTGTCGAGTCGCACTTTCGGCGAACTTCCTGAGTTGACGTTTGTGCAACAGTAACTTCCGCCTGCGTTCCGGTTCGTGATTCATCACGTTCGCCTGCGGATACTCGTTAATCCTCACACCAAACAACCAAAGCTCCCCGTCGATCATCCGCGCGTGCGCCTCCTCAATCGACACCTTACCGTCCCGGATACTCTTCACCTCGCTCCCATACAGCACGATGCCGCACTCGAGCTCCTCGAGCACCTCGTAGTGGAACCGTGCCTTGCGGTTGCGGGTGACGATCCGAGGCTCGGCGCCGGCATCGTCCGTTTTCTGCTGTTGTCTCTTTTTCTTCGCCATGAGCGAGAGAATCTTACAGCGAGATCACGTCGGAGGAACAGTGAATCGACCTGGCGGCTACGAACAGTTCAACCCACACCGGCCAATTCCACCAGTAAGCGTTCGACCACCAGCTCTTCGGGCAGTTTCACACCAGTCTCAGCCCCTTTCAACGCCTTGTCGACTCGCAGCAACCGATCCAGGATCCTCTCGGCCTCGTCACGACCAATTCGTCTCAGGTACCGGTTCGACTCGTCGATCTCCTTGTAGAAGACTCCTGCGTCCTTGAGAGCCTGTCTGAGTCGTTTGTCATGGCGGGCCATTTCGGTGGCTCGAGCCAGCCGGCGGAAGACGTAGGCCACGCCGCCCATCACCTTCGGCAACGGCTCCTTCGCCTCGACCAACCGCCCAAACTCCACCAACGCCGTCCCCGTCCGCCCCTGTCTGAGTGCCGCGAGCATCTCGAATGTCGATTGCACCTGCCAGCCACCCACCAGTGAACGCACCACCTCGACGTCGATCCGGCCGTCCGGAGAACACGAGGCGAGCTTGGCGAGTTCGGTTTCGAGCTGCGAAAGACTCGAACCAACCAACTCAATCAACAACGACGCCGCATCACGGGTCAACTCGATGCCGTGCTGCTCGGTCGATGTCTTTCCCAACCATCGCACCAACGCAGGCCCCTCCAACGCCGTGCACTCGACCACAACCCCCGACACCTTGACCGCCTTGGCCAATCGAGTGTTCCCCGGGAACGACTTGGGCTGCAGGATCAATACGCTCTTCTTCACCGGAGCCGCCACGTACGACTCCAATGCCGTGCGATTCGACTTGATGAAGTCGTCAGCACCCTCGACCAGCACAACCCGGTGAGTCGCGAACATCGACACTGTGGCCAACTCGTCCCGGATGTCTCGAAACGACACCTGGTCTCCATTGCGCCGAGACAGGTCGTCGTCGGTGGTGTCCGAGTCGTCTGCTGCGGCCTGTGTCCCAAAGATCTCCCGTGTAATGGCCCGAGCACTCTGACGCACCAGCAGACTCTCGCTGCCCACCAGGACCACCACCGGCAGGACTCCCTGGCCGTCGATCGCTGAAGCAAATTCCGTGGCGTGCATTCGCATTGACCCGTCTTCGCGAGAGTCACTACAGTGCCCGGCCGCTCCGGGGCGGGCCCATTACACCAGACCCTCGACGATCATGACAACCGAGCTCCCCGTCGTCGAGAGGCTTGAGTCGGCCGGGTTGGCCCAATCGACCTGTCGTGACGAATTCACCTGCCCGGGCGACTCGCACACGATCTCCCGAGCCACTCATCTCTCGCGGCTCGCCACCTTCTTCCCCGCCTGCCGCGACTGCGTTCATCGGTCCGACACCGGAGGCCTGGCCAAGACCACCGTCGGCCGACTGCAGAAGACTCAACATCGAATCGCTCGGCCCACCCTGTTTACCGACGAAGGGGTCCGCGGAGTGCACCGCAACGAATTGACTCGTGCCGACGCCGACCGGCTGGTGTCGGCCCTAGCCTGGCTGACTTGGCAGGATCGACCTGCCCGACTTGGCGACGATCCCCAATCCCGACCCGTACCCCTGTTCGTCGTCGGACACGACTCGCGTCCCGCTTCACGCGACCTGCTCGCCGGAGTCCTCGCCGCACTGGTCCGATCGGGGTGCCGTGCCCTGGAAATCGGCAACGTCAGCGACGCCTGCTTTCGCTTCGCCGTGGATCACCTGCAAGCGGACGCTGGCATCAGAGTCACCGGAGACGGACAACGGCAGTCGTTTGTCGGGCTCGATGCCGTCACACGACACGGACTGCCGCTCTCACGCCGTGCCGGACTCGAGAATTGGGAAACCGCCGCCGACAACCGACACCCACGACCCACTCGACGAGCCGGACACCGTCGCGCGTTTCAGGCCACCGACGTCTACGAAGCCACTCTCAAACGACACTTGATCGCCACCAGACCGCTGACCATCTGCCTCCTCGCGACCAAGTCCACTCAACACGACTCGCTCGTTCGACTGCTCCAACCACTCCCCTGGACTCTCGTCACTCCCGATTCCACGTCACTTCACCGGCCAGACAGTGTCCAGGACCTGGGTCGACTCACACAAGACCACCAGGCCGATCTCGGTATCGCCTGGGACCACACGCAACACGGCCCCGTGTTCTGCGACGAAACCGGAACGGCCGTCGATCCGGTCAAGCTGTTCCTCCTGCTGGCGACCCGCATTCTGGCCCTGCACCCCGGACGAACCGTCGCGCTGCCGACTTCCGGATCCGACGACATCGCCTCGATCATCCGACAACTCGGAGGACGACCACGCTCCTACCCGGGGTCCACTCGAGCCAGTACCTGGCAGGCCATCCAGCGGCACGACGCAGTGCTCGGCCTCGACCGACACGGTGCCATCTGGTGCTCGGAACACGCTCCCACACACGACCCGCTGCTGGTCGTCGCCCACCTGCTGCAAACACTCGATCGACACAACCAGCCACTCTCGCAACTGATCGCCCGCCGTGACTCGGCCGGGGACTTCGAAATATGACTCCACCTTCCGACCAGAACGCCCGACAACCCGGCGACTGGATCGCCGATCGCATGCACCTGATCGATGCCTCCGGCATCCGACGCATCTTCGATCTCGCGGCCTCGATCGAAAACAAAATCGATCTCAGCATCGGGCAACCTCACTTCGAGACGCCCAAACCAATCCGACGTGCACTGGCCGACGCTGTCGAAGCCGGACACAACGGCTACAGCCCCTCGCCGGGGATCGCTCCGCTACGCGACGCTCTGCAGCAACAGGTCGACAGCCAGTACCAACACGACGACCGGCAACTGATGGTCACCAGCGGTACCAGCGGTGGACTGGTGCTGGCACTGTTGTGCCTGGTCGAACCGGGCGACGAAGTGGTCGTCTTCGACCCCGGCTTCATGATGTACCGGCACCTGATTCACCTGGCCGGAGGCACCGTGGTCACCGTAGATACCTACCCCGACTTCGACGTCGATGTCGACCGCGTCGCCGCTGCCATCACTAACCGAACCAAGGCCATCATCTACAACTCGCCGGGGAACCCCACCGGAGCCATCGACCTGCCGGGAACGATCGATGACCTAGCCCGACTCGCCGAACGACACGACATCGTCCTGATCAGCGACGAAATCTACAGCCGCTTCTGCTACGACCGACCGTTCCACTCGCCCGCCACAACCAACCCCAATACGCTGGTCATCGATGGATTCAGCAAGTCACACTCGATGACCGGCTGGAGACTCGGATTCGCCCACGGACCCGCCAGCATCATCGAACAGATGATCAAACTGCAACAGTTCACCTTCGTCTGTGCACCACACCCCGTCCAATGGGCAGGATTGGCTGCGATGGATGTCGACGTCAGTCCACATGTCGAGGACTACCGCAGAAAACGCGATCGGCTCGTCGAAAGACTCTCCGCAGACTTCCGTATCGGTGGCGGAGCCGGAGCCGGAGCCTTCTACCTGTTTCTGGAACCGCCAGGAGGCAACGGGACCCGGTTCGTCGAACAAGCCATTCCGTACGGACTGTTGATCGTCCCCGGTTCGGTCTTCAGCAAATACGACTCGCACATCCGAGTCTCCTTCGCCGTCGATGACCAAACACTCGACACCGGAGCCAACCTGCTCGTCCAACTCGCTCGACAACTGTAGTCCGAGCCCGAGTGACTATTCGAGTCGCACGCGGACACGACGCAGTCTCAATCGCGATACCGGTTGACCGACCGGATTCAGACTCGCGTCCAAACCCAGGAACCCAGCCAAGTTGCCCGGAGTCTCGGTGTCGACCAGTGCCTGACCGTTCAGTCTCACCGTCACACGACTGCCACGCACGACCAACTCCAGCCGGTCCCACCCCAAGGGGTTCCGTGCCGGAGTCCGCTGCGGACCCGACACGATCTTACGCGTCGCCCCGTGGTACAGCCGGCAGAAACGGCTGGGAGAAAACTGCAACTGCAACCCGTCAAACCGACCGCTGAGAGGTCCGCCAATCAGCAACGAACCCGTTGTCGTGTCGGTCGACAGGCGAGCTCTGAGTCGAAAGTTCTTCCACGACACCGACTTGTCCCAGAACCCACTGGCACCCTCACGAGCAGCCGTCTCGAGCCGGACGTCGCCACCGGATATCGTCCACAGACTGCGACCCAGATCCTCGAGATCGTCACCAGTCGAGCCGCCGTGCCGCACGAAACTCAGCTTCGTCGCCTGCCGAAACACACTCTGGAACCGAAGCCGTTTCAACTGGCTGTCCAGCCCCCCCAATGCCAGCTTCCCCTTGGGTGTCAACTTCAACGGCTTGTTCAACTCGCCAGTGTTCTCGTTGGCCACCTGGTCGAGCAACCCGATGACCGTTTGGATCCGAGCCACCTCCCGAGCATCACCGCGAACACATCCCACGGCCAGCACCAGCAACTTGCCGGCTTCGACCAGACGCCCGGAATTGATGGCTGATACGAACGTCCGCAACGCCTGCTCGCCAATTTCAGACCGAACGGCAGGATCGAGCCCCTTGAGGTTGAGAACGCCGAAAGACTTCAGCGCCACGTCCACCGAATCGACCCGGAACCTCTGCTGCCAAGCCCGCGCGACGTCCAGCGCCACCGACGTGTCTCGAGCTCGCAGAGCCGTCTGGTGAGCCAACTCGAACAGGGCGTAGGCCCGAGACGAATCGGCGGTGTCGCCAGCCTGCTCGATCATCTCGAGCGACAACTTCGAACGAGCCAGCGGCGTTTTGGCAGACGTCAACAACGGGCGGTAGACATCGCGGACGTCGGCTGTGGCCGAGGTCCGCGCCGCCTGAGACGGGATCGCTTCACCTCGTGAAGTCACTCGAGGCGGACGGACCTGCAGCAGCAACAGCTGCTCGTCAAACAACTCGTCGTGCTCGGCCGACGCCACCCGAACCCGAAACCGCCACGCCTTCGGAGCCTGGCTGGCTCGAGGTGCCCAGGCAAAGATCCCCGTCACCGGATCGATCACCGCTCCGGCCGGCACCTTCCCCTGCAAACTGAACCGGACCGCTCCGGGGGGATCGTCAGGATCGTCGGCCCGAACCCGCAATCTCAGACGCTGACCCACTCGCATCGACAGACTCGGAATCGCACGGATTCGTGGCGATCGGTCCACCTCCACAACACGCACCACCAACACCGATTCGGCCCGCTGTCGCACCGGATCG